>Ga0207754_100037_pt1 | contig 143842 bp, 166 predicted proteins | sample A23E1SouthBayCA_FD_187728 | JGI IMG/M metagenome (GOLD analysis project Ga0207754, IMG submission 187728) | Aerobic enrichment media microbial communities from Eden Landing Ponds, California, USA - A23 E1 (SPAdes) | ecosystem: Environmental > Aquatic > Marine > Unclassified | place: Emeryville... | reverse complement strand
TCTCGTCCTTACCAAGGACGCGCTTTACCGCTAAGCTACCCAGGCACGCATTCGTTAGAAGGCACGGGGACTTCTTTAGGCGTTTCGATTCGATTCAGCGGTCGGCCGTCGACGTCGGGCTGACGCGGTCGTCGCCCTGCCGCTCGCCGACTCGGGCCATCACGTCTTCGATGCCCTCGGGGAGCGCGTCGCCCGCGCCCGGCAGCGGGACGGCGGCGTTGTCCGCGAGGCCGACGACGTACTGGCGCAGCGGCACCGGGGTCTCGCCGCCCGCGGCGGTGCCGCCCGCGATGGCCGCGAGCTCGAAGACGTTCGACTCCAGCGAGCGCGACGCCGACGCCCGGTCCTCCTGTTCGTCGGTCTGCTGGCGGCCGAACGCCCGGACCGTCTGGACCGCGTGGCCGGCGGCCTCGGTGCGCGCGAGCAGCCGGAAGCCGCGCGCGACGAGCACGTCCGCGGCGAGCACGTCGAGGTCGTCGCTGGGGTCCTGTTCGTCGGTGTGCGCCCACGGCTCCTCGGCGACGAGGTCGCGCGTCGTCCGTAAGCCCTCGTAGATGAGTTGCACGCCCGCCGCTCGGCGCGCCACCGCGTCGTCGTCGACTGAACCGTCGACGACGCGGGCGCTCAGCACCGTGAGTACGCCGGGGAGCATCGAGGACGACGCGACGTGGTCGTCGATGACTGCCCGGAGCCCGTCGGGTTCGATGTCGGCGACGGCGTCCCGGGCGGCGGCCCGCGCCTGCTCGGCCTCCTCCATCGACCGAAGGTAGCGGCGGGAACGGCAAAGACCTTTGGAAACCACCGCCACGGACCGGTATGCTTCGCGTGGACGCCGGCGACGCCGTCCGTGTGGTGACCCTCGACCGGCCCGACGCTCGGAACGCGCTCACGCCCGACGCGCTCGACGACCTCCGGGACGCCGTGACGGACGCCGACGAGCCGGTGGTGTACGTCCACGGCGCCGGCGACGCGTTCTGCGCGGGCGCCGACCTCGGCGTCGTCAGCGAGTTGGACGGCCCGCGCGGCGAGGCGTTCGCGCGCCGCGGCCAGCGTACGATGAACGCAATCGAGGACAGCGACAGCGTCGTCCTCGCGGGCGTGGACGGCGCAGCACGCGGCGGCGGCGTCGAACTCGCGCTCGCCTGCGACGTACGCGTCTGCACGCCCGAGGCGACGTTCGCCGAACCCGGCGTCTCGCTGGGCGTGTTCGGCGCGTGGGGCGGCACCCGCCGGCTCCCCGCGGCGGTCGGGGCGACCCACGCCGCCGACCTCTCGCTGTCCGGGCGCACTGTCGACGCCGAGACGGCCCGCGAAATCGGGCTGGTCTCCAGAGTCGTCGCCGAACCGCGAGCGGTCGCCGAGGAAATCGCGGCCAACGACGCCGCGGCGCTGCGCGAACTCACGGGTCTGCTGTCGGCCGAGGAGAGCCGCGAGGAATCGGACCGCGCGGAAGCCGACGCGTTCGCGCGCCTGCTCTCGGAGCGGCCGTTCGAGAACTAAGGCGTCGGCGGCACCGCGCGCTTGTGCTCGCTGCGCTCGTGGAGCCCGCGCACCGTCTCGACGACGCCTTCGGGAACCTCAAGGTGGTCGGCCGTCGCGCTCGCCGGGACGTTCCCGTCGACGTGGAGCGCCAGCACCGCGTCGATGGTGTCGTAGTCCACGCCCAACTCCTCTTCGTCGGTCTGGTCGGCCCACAGCTCCGCGGTCGGCGTCTTCGTCACGAGCTCCTCGTCGACGCCGAGGTCGCGGGCGAGCTGGCGCACCTGCATCTTGTAGAGGTTCCCGATGGGGTGGCAGTCGACCGCGCCGTCCCCGTACTTCGTGAAGTAGCCCACGAGCGCCTCCGTGCGGTTCCCGGTCCCCAACACGACGCCGTTCTCGTGGTTGGCGACGAGGTAGTTGAGCACGGCCCGGCTCCGAGCGCGCGCGTTCCCGACCGCGAGCTGGTCGCCCTCGGCCGCCGGGTACAGCTCCGTCAGGAGGTCCACGATGGGGTCGATTTCCACCACGTCGTACTCGATGTCGAGGTCCTCGGCGACCCGCTCGGCGTCGCTCATGTTCTGGTCGCTGGACACCTCCCCCGGCATCACGAGCCCGTGGACGGCGTCGGTCCCGAGCTCGTCCACCGCGAGGTGTGCGACCGTCGTCGAGTCGATACCGCCCGAGAGCCCGAGCACGCAGCGGTCCGCGCCCGCGGCCTCCAGCGTCTCCCGCACGAACGACTGGATGTGGTCGCGGCGCGCGGTCAACTCCGACTCCGAGAACCGCAAGTCCAGCGGCGCTATCGTGTCTGGCGCAGTCATCGACTTACTGTTCGGCGGCGTCCGACTAAAACCCACTCGCTGGCGTGGGATTGTGGACGCGCGTCCACTCCCCGAAACGCTACGTTCAAGTGGGGCCGTCAGTTAGTCGCAGACAGAGCGCTGGTGGTGAGCAAACCCGAAGAGTTTGCGAGCTTCAGCGCGAACACCGTGAGCGCTGGTGGTCTAGTGGTAGGACATGAGCTTCCCAAGCTCATAGCCCGGGTTCAATTCCCGGCCAGCGCACTTCGCAGTCTCACTTCGTTCGACAGCTCGCGCGCTGTCCGACGTTCACCTCACTGCGCTCGGTGAACTCCCGGCCAGCGCACTCCTCTGTAACCAGACCCGAACAGCGACTGCCTTGTCGCTGTTCGGTCGATGCCCTCGTGGCTGGGGCAGGGAATTGAGCCGCGCCGGTCGCGGCGTCAGGCGTAGTGTTCGTCGAGGTAGTCGACGATGTCGTCGCTCTCGTAGAGCGCTTCCTCGCGGTCGGTGTCCACGAGGTACGGAATCTGGTCCTCGCCGCCGTTCGTGAGTTCCTCGTAGGTGCGCTCGTTCGTCACGTCGCCGCCCGCGCCGCCCGGGAGCCGGGGGTTGTGGGTGACGTAGGAGACGCCGAGCTCCGAGAGCTTCTCGCGGACTTTCGCGCAGTGCGGGCAGCCTTCCGACTGGTACAGTTCCAGCATACACGGGCGTTCGCGGGCCACCCACGTAAACGTCAGCGAACCGGCGGGTACGACTCCCGCTGGACCCACTCGCAGAGGCGGGCGTGGCCGGCGTCGTCGTAGCGCAGCGCCCGCCGCCACCACGGCCCCTTCCCCGAGTCGCCGGACCACTCGGTGACCGCGCGGTTGGCGTCGACGCCGCGAGCGCCGCTCAGCGGGACCGCCGTCTCGTAGAGCCGGGAGTCGTCGGTGCCGGCGAGCAGCACCGCGGCGTCGAAGGGGTCGCGCTTCAGGTGGGCGTTCCCAGCGAACGCGCGGCGCTCGCGCTCGCTCAGTTCCTCGAAGTCGTCGCCGGAGACGGGGTCGCGGGCTCGCTGGTCGGCTCGCGCTCGGGAATCGGGACGTAGACGAACGAGCCGTCCGCGCGCAGCGGCCCGCGGAGCCCCGGCTGGTTCGTGTTCGCCGCGACGTTGAGTGCGACCGCCCGCGTCACGGCTGCAGTTGCGCGACGCACTCGCGGCAGAACCGGTAGCCGGCGTCGTTCTCGGTCCCGCAGGACGGGCACTGCAGGCTCGCGGCGTCGTCGCTCGTCGAACGAGAGACATCGGCCGGCGAGGCGCCGTCGCCGACGCCCGGGGAGTCGGGCGCGCCGCCGGCGTCCTCGCTCTGGAGGCGTCGCCACACGGCGAACTGTAGGCCGGCCACGAGCAGGACCGCGACCACGAACAACTCCCACTCCATGTGTGGGTCTAACACGGCGAGCCTATTCAGCCCTTCGCCCGTTCCGGCGGCCGCAGAATCAGGCGTCTGGCGGGTGGCGGTCGCGCTGGAACTCGTCGAAGGCGTCGAGGTCGTCCGGCAGGTCGTAGTCGAGGCGGCGTTCCTCCTGTCGGTTCACGCCCGCGTCCTCGATTGGCTCCGCGACCGACTCCCAGCCGGGCTTGATTTTGATGCTCTTGGCGGGCATCCCGACCGCGATGTGGTGGTCGGGAACGTCGTCCTGAACGACCGCCCGCGACCCGACGATGGCGTTCTCGCCGACGCGGACGCCAGCCCGGACGAGCGCGCCCTGCGTCACGCGCGCGTCGTCGCCGATGATGGTGTGGAAGTTGTCGACGTGGGTCTGGTCGACCACGTCGTGGTCGTGCGTGTAGACGTGGACGCCGTCGCTGACGCTCGCGCGGTCGCCGATAGTGAGGTCGCCGCGGTCGTCGAGGTGGACGTCGTCGTGGACGACCACGTTGTCTCCCAGCTCGATGTTGTGACCGTACGTCATCGAGATTCCCTTGAACAGCCGCACGCCGTCGCCGACGCTCTCGAAGAGGTGGTCGGCGAGCATCCGGCGGAACCGCAGCGCGAACTCCACGTTGTCCGCCAGCGGCGTGTTGTCGAACTGCCGCCACAGCCACTGTAGGGGCTTCGAGCGCGCGAACGCGTCCTCGTCCTTCTCGGCGTAGTATTCGGATTCGAGGGTGGCGTTCCGCGGGTCGAAGTTCGCCAGCCGCGCGGCCTCGGTCGGCGAGACGTGCTCGTCGTTCTGCCAGCTCTCGTAGGCGTCGCGGGCGCCGTGGAGGTCCACGAGCGTCTCCGTGACGGCGTCCGCGAGTTCGTCGGGCCCGCTCGCGGCCGCGAGTCGGTCGTCCACCTCCGAGACGAACCCGCGGAGGGTCGCCTCCGCGTCGTCCGGGAGGGAGACGTGGCGCTTGGTCATACCCCTACCTCGGCTGTGGGCACGGATATTGGTTTCCGTCCCGACGCCAAGCCCCGGAATCGGGGCCGAACCCGGCCGCGAGCGTGTATAATGGCGGCTTCGTCTCCTCGGAGCCACCACCGGAACCGCACCCGCTAAGTGGCTGTCCCCCCAATCGAGGCGTATGCAACATCGGGAACTCGGGAACTCCGGAGTCGAGGTCAGCGAAGTCGGGTTCGGCGCGTGGGTCGTGGGCACCGACTGGTGGGGCGACCGCGACGAGGACGACGCCCTCGAAATGGTCGAGTACGCCCTCGACCAAGGCATCACGTACTTCGACACGGGCGACGTCTACGGCCACGGCCGCAGCGAGGAGCTGCTCGGGCGGGTCTTGGACGAGCGCGGCGACGAGATGACCGTCGCCACGAAGGTCGGCTACGACTTCTACAACAACCCGCAGGCGGGCCACGGCGAGCTTCCGAAGGAGATGACCGTCGACTACCTCCGGGACGCCGTCGAGCAGTCCATGGACCGCCTCGGCGTCGACCACGTGGACGTGCTCCAGCTCCACAACCCGGACGTGGCCGAACTCACGCCGGACGTGGTCGAACTGCTGGACGAACTCCGCGAGGACGGCCGCGCGGACGCCATCGGCGTCGCGCTCGGTCCCTCTATCGGCTGGCTCGCGGAGGGCGAGGCGGCCATCGAGGAGGCGTTCGACTCCGTGCAGTACGTCGGGAACGTCCTCGAACAGGACGTGCACAACCACTTCGTGGAGTACGTCCGCGAGCAGGACGCCGCCACCGCCCTCATTCCGCGCGTCCCCCACTCCTCGGGCCTCCTGAACGAGCAGGTTACCCCCGACACCGAACTCGGCGAGGGCGACCACCGCGGCTTCCGCCCCGACGAGTGGTACGAGACGGGCTGGGAGAAGGTCGAGGCGCTGCGCTTCCTCGAACAGGACGGCGAGCGCACGATGGGCCAAGCCGCAATCCAGTGGCTCCTCTCCTTCGACGAGGTCGCCACCGTCACGCCGACGTTCCGCTCGAAGGGCGACATCGACGAGTGGGCGGCCGCCCCCGAGACGCCCGCGCTCAGCGACGAGGAAACGCGGCGCGTCGCGGACCTCTACGCCGACAACTTCGGCGTCGACCGCTTCGACGGCATGAGCCACGAGGACTACCGCACGAGCGTCGACGGCGAAGACCTGCAGGAAGCCGGCCTCATCGGCTCCGCCGACTAATCTCCGCTATCTTCTCCTGTTTCCCGCGGCGCGCAGCGGTCGCTGTTCGGAACACCGAGCATACGCGCGGCAAAGGCGCGCGTTTCACCGCGCGAACGAGCGCAGCGAGTGAGCGCGGGGTGTTTTAGCGTCCTTCCGAGCGGAGCGAGGAAGGGCACGGGAGAGCTACGTTCTCCCGGCGTAGCTTTTTGCAAGCGGGGTTCCCGCAGGGAGCGAAGCGACCGAGGAAACCCCGCGCAGTAAAAAGGTACTAGGCGAGGAACACGTGCCGCGGGCGGTCGGCGAGCACGTCGCGGCCCCAGTCGACGGTGTCGGCGAAGTCGTCGCTGCGGAAGAACGCCATCGCGTCCTCCTTGGAGGCCCACTGGCTGGCGATGAACATGTCGTCTTCGTCCTCGACGTTCACCATGAGGTCGGTCTCGAAGTGGCCGTCCATCTCCGCGAGCACGTCGGCCACCGTGTCGAACTTCTCGACGAAGTCGTCGGTGTGCTCGGGCTTCGTCTCGTAGAACATCCCCATCGTGCCGAAGCCGGACTCCTCGCCCGCGCGGGAGACGATGTCGGGGAGTTCGGAGAGGAAGCCGGCGGCGGTGTCGGCGGCGCTGGCGGTGTCCCAGATGGAGACGACGGCGGCGCGGTCCGATTCGCGGCCGTCGTAGACGGCGGTCTTGACGTGGGTGTCGTAGTGCTCGAAGTTGCCGCGCAGGCCCTCGACCTCCTCGAACAGCTCGTCGGTGTCAGCCTCCGAATAGAGGACCGTGGCGTACACATCCTCGCCGTGGGGCTTGCCGGCGTAGATGTCGAGGTCTTCGAGTTCGCCGCGGATGTCGTCGTCGCCCTGCTCGTCTTCACCGTGGTCGTGGTGACCGTCGTCGCCGTGTGCGTGGTCGTGTCCGTCACCGTGGTGGCCGTCACTGTGCCCGTGCTCGCTCTCACTGTGGGCGTGCGCGTGGTCGTGGCCGGCGTCCTCGGGCGTCGGGACTTCGGCGCCGTCCATGAACGCGGCGAGGTCGCTGGGCGGGAAGCGGCGGCCGACGAAGAACTCGCCGAACTCGCCGTACTTCGCGGACACCTCGTCGAAGCGCATCTCGTAGACGATGTCCTTGATGTCCGTGAGGTCGTCCGCGAACAGCGTCACGCCCCACTCCCAGTCGTCGAGCCCCACCGAGGACGCGATGACTTGGCTGACCTTCCCGGCGTACTGCTTGCCGAGGTCGCCGTGGACCTCCATCATCTCCGCGCGCTCCTCCAGCGGCAGGTCGTACCAGTTCTGCTTGGGCTGGCGGCGCTTGCTCATCGGGTAGAAGGAGACGTACGTGTCCTCGGGAATCTCGGGCGTGAGCTTGCTCTCGAAGTACTGCCGGAGGCCCGCGTCGACGGACTCGGGGTCCTCGAAGTAGTCCGGGGCGGTGTACCCCGAGACTTCCACGACGGAGACGTACGAGTGCGCGCGCTCGGTGTACGCCGCGAACGCCGTCTGCTCGAACGAGCGCTGGATGCGGTCGAGTTCGTCCAGCGACTCGCGGAAGTGCACGAACATGAGGTCGGCGTCCTGTCCCGTGATGGAGAACACCGCGGAGTCGCCCTCGTCGGCGTCTGCGAGCGCCTCGCGGTGCGCGAAAAAGGACTCGGCCTCGTCGAGGGCCGCGTCGCGGTCCCGCTCGGGGGCGTCCCGCCACGCGTCCCAGTCCACGGTGTAGAAGTCGTGGAGCACGAACCAACCCTCGTCGGTCGGTGGAGCGTCTGCCATGGGTACGCGTTGGGATTCGCCGTAGAAGGGTTTTCCTAACCAGCCCCGCCGCCGGCGTCGGTGCCGCTAGAGGGGTATTCGACAGAGCGGTCGAACCGCGGTTCGGCGCTGCTGGCCGTGTCAGTCCGCGGAACCGAGCGATGACTGCGACCGAAACGTTTTCCCGCTGAACCGCGGAACGTCCCGTGAATGCGCAAGAGCGGTCCCCCGAAAGGACTCGTCTCGTATCTCGTGTTGGAACTGCTCGAGGAACGCCCCCGGTACGGGTACGAGATTCTCAAGGAAATTGGGGACCTCAGCGGCGGCCACTGGGAGCCCTCCTACGGCTCCGTCTACCCGATTCTGTACAAGTTCGAGGACGAGGGGTACGCCCAGCGCATCGAGGTCGAGGACGAGCCCGACCGCAAGTATTTCGAAATCACGGACGCGGGCCGCGAGAAGCTCGCGGAGAAGCGCGAGGAGGTCGGCGCCACGGCCGACGACGTGACGGACGTCATCCTCGGGTTCTACCACGTGTTCGCGGTGCTGGCGACCGACGAGCGCTTCGACGTGGCCAACCCCGAGGCGGGCGACGGCTGGCGCTTCGACGAGGCGTTCTCCGCGTGGATCGCCGAGCAGCTCATCCGCCACCACGAGTTCTACTTCGACGAGTTCGAGCGCGTCGAGGACACCCCCGAGGAGTTCGCCGAGCGGATGGGCTTCGACGACTAGCCCAGTAGCTGCGGGCCGAAGAACATGACGACCAGCGCCGCGAGCATCGTGAGCCCGATGCTCGTGGTGATGGCGCGGGTGACCGCGCGCCGGTCGCCGATGGGGAGCCGCGAGGTGAACGCCTCAGCGACCGTCCGCAGCAGGTGGCCGCCGTCAAGCGGGAACGCGGGGATGCAGTTGAAGAACGCGAGGTTGAGGTTTATCCACCCGGTCCACAGCAGGACGTTCGCCAGCACGAACAGGGCGGCGTCCGGGAGCGGCCCGGAGGCGACGTAGAAGCTCGTGTTCACGCCCGCGAACCCGGGGAAGTTGAACGCCAGCGACGGGTCGATGATGCTCAACAGCGGGAGGAACAGCGCGGCCGCGATGCCCTGCAGGAACCCGACGAGGCCGCCGGCGGCGCCGCCGAGCAGCACGCCGAGCCCGGTGCCGCCGTCGACGTTCCCGGAGACCAGCGACAGGAACGCCTCCGCGGGGTAGAGCTGCGCGCCGAACCCGGACGCCGTGAGGCCGGTGACGCCGGTGGCGATGACGCCGCCGAAGTAGCTGGAGCCGTCGTCCTGCTCGCCGAGCGTGACCTCGTAGGACTCGACGCTCCCGTTGACGTGTGCTTCGACGGCTATCGTCTCACCGGGCGCGTGGGCGTCGAGTACGTCGCCCATGTCGGCGCCCGTGGTGACGCGTTCGCCGTCGATGCGCGTCACGACCACGTCCGATTCCCCGGGGAGGCCGGCGGCGGCCGCTGGCGAGTCCGGAACGACGGTGACGAACGCGCCGGCGGGCGCGGTGACGGCCGTGCCGTTGGCCGTCTCGAAGGTCGCCACCGTCCGGTTCTCGACGGCGGCTTCGAGGCCGTGCTGGGTGTAGACTTCGGTCCCGTTGACCGACGCGAGGACGTTCCCGGTTCCGAGCGTCGCCAGCGGCGAGTCCGCCGCGACCCCGGTCACGAGCAGGTGGCGGTCCACGCGCACCGTCTCCCCGCTCGCCAGCGTCACCTCGACTGCCCGGCTCTCGGCGTCGTCGAGCGCGCGCTGGAACTCCGTGTTGTTCGCCACCGGCACGCCTCCGACTGCGGTGACGCGGTCGCCCGCGCCGATGCCCGCGGCGGCGGCCGCGGAGTCCCCGTGCACGTCGCCGACGAGCCCGCCGCTGGCGACGCCGACCGCGCCCGCGACCGGGCCGAACAGCAGCGCGAACGCCACGACGACCACGAGGAAGTTGTTCGTCACGCCCGCCGCGAACATGCGCGCCTGCGACCCGCGGTCGGCGCGCCGCTGACTCTCCTCGTCGGGTTGCACGAACGCGCCGATGGGGAGCACGGCGAGCACCACCGCGCCCATCGAGTCCACGTCGATGTCCTCGACGTAGCACATCAGGCCGTGGCCGAACTCGTGGACGACCATGCCGACGAACAGCCCCGCGACGATTTCGGGCGCGACCGACAGCGGCATGAAGTCGCTGACGCCCGGGATGACCAGCGCGTTCCGCGGCTGGTTCACCGCCGTCGGCGCGGGCGGGTTCGCCAGCGTCTGCGCGGCCGACGTAATCAGCATGAACAGGGTGCCGGCGGCGACGACGAGCGCGGCGCCGAGCCCGAAGTTCCCCCACGCGCGCCAGAACCGCTTGGGGGTCGCGGCCCACGCCAGCAGCCGCTTCCCGCGCTTCGTGTGGAGGGTGAGCACCGGGCCGGTCGCGGAGACGAACGACGGCAGGAGGTTGCGGGCCTTCGCCCACGACACGCCGGCCCAGTACGCGAGCAGGGCGACGCCGAGGACCGTCCAGATATCCATTGTCCGAGAGTCAGGGGCCGCGCGGCAAAAGCCGTTGGGTATCCGAAGGTGTCAGCGCCGGCGGCGGAGCCGCCCGAGCACGAACTCGCGGTCGAGCTTGGCGAGGAACGGTCCGAGCTTCGGGCCTTGGTCCTCGTCGAAGAACAGCCGGTAGCCCGCCGAGAAGAACGCGCCGATGTCGATGTCGTGGCGCTTGGCGGTCTCGTAGATTTCGCCCTGTAGCTCGTCGCCGTCGGGGTCCTCGGCTTCGAGGAAGTCCGCGAGCTCGTCGAGGGCGTCCTCGGTCGCGGCGTCGAAGTCGTGGGCGGGAATCTCGGTGCGCGCGAGGCTGTAGTTGAACTCGTTGTCCGTGCGCCGGGCCCACTCGCGGGCGCGCTCGACGCGTTCGAGCGCGGCGTCGACGGCCCACTCGGGGGCGTCGTCGGGGATGTGGCCCTCGCGGCGCGCGATTTCCTCGCGGAGTTCGGGGTCGTCGGTCATCCCGAGCACGGCCGCGAACGTGTACGGGATGCGGATGCGCTCCTCGTGGGGCTCCTCGACCAGCAGGGGGTAGACGCGCTCGGCGCGCTCGCGGGCGTCCTCGTCGGCGTCGACCTCGCCGAAGTAGACGGCCTCCATGCGGTCGAACTCGTCCACCAGTTGGTCGAGGCGCTCGACGGAGAAGTCCCGCGCCCGCTGGGGGTCCTTGCTGAAGAAGAACCGCACCACTTCCGGGGCGAGCAGCCGGAGCACGTCCTGCACGAGCACGACGTGGCCCTCCGAGGAGGAGAACGGTTCGCCGTCGAGCGTGAACCACTCGTACACCATCGGCACGGGCGGCTCGTCGCCGAGGACGTTGCGCGCCACGTCGGTCCCCGAGGGCCACGAGCCCTCCGCGTGGTCTTTCCCGAACGGCTCGAAGTCCACGCCCAACACCCGCCACTGCGCGGGCCACTCGAAGCGCCACGGGAGCTTCCCGTCGCGGAGGCTCGCGGTGCCCTCGTGGCCGCAGCCCTCGATAGTCTGGTCGCCGGCCTCCACGTCGCTGCACTCGTAGTGCACGACGCCCGCGTCGAGGTCGATGTCGGTGATGGCGTCGGTCTCCGTGACGTGCCCGCAGTTCTCGCAGATGGGGCGGAACGGCACGTAGCCGTCGTCGACCTTCTCTTGGTACTCGCCGAGCACCTCGCGGGCCGTCTCCCGGTTCTCCAGCAGGAACTCGACGACGGATTCGAGGTCGCCGTCCTCGTAGCGCTCCGTGTTCGACACCATCTCCACGTCGATTCCTAAGAGTTCGGCGGACTCCTCGATGAGGTTCGAGAAGTGCGCGCCGTACGAGTCGCAACACCCGAACGGGTCCGGAATCGCGGTGTAGGGCGCGCCGAGGTTCTGGCCGAGCGCGCCCGCGTTCACCTCCCCGAGGTCCACGAGGTCGCCGTCGAGGTCCGCGAGCTTCCGCGGGAGCTTCCGGAGCGGGTCGCGGTCGTCGCTGGTGAACAGCTGGCGGACCTCGTAGCCGCGCTCCCGGAGGACTTCCGCGACGAAGTAGCCGCGAACGATTTCGTTCATGTTCCCGAGGTGGGGGACGCCCGACGGCGAGATGCCGCCCTTGATGACGATGGGCTCCTCGGGGTCGCGGTCGAGGATGCGGTCGGCTGCGGTGTCCGCCCAGAAGCCGCGCTCGTCGCCGAGAATGTAGGGGTCGTCGTCGGCGTGCATCGCTACGCCTCGTCCGCCCAGTAGGTCATCTGGTCGGCGGTGCCCTCGGGGATGATGTCCGTGCCGTCGTGCTCGCCGCCGAGCACGGCGTCTACGATGCGGGACGGGTCGGTGCCGTCGAGGACGATGGTGCGGACGCCCGAGCGCTCGATGAGCTTCGCGGCGAGCAGGTCGACGGGCGCCGACGACCCCGCGTTCATCTCGATGTCGGCGATGATGTCCACGAGTTCGCCCGCGGTCATCTCCTCGAAGTGCTCGGCGTCGTCGTCCTCGTTCGGGTCCGCGCTGAACACGCCGGGGACGCTCGTGGCGTACACCAGCAGGTCGGCGTTCGTGTACTCCGCCAGCGCCGCGCTGACGGCGTCCGTCGTCTGCCCGGCGACCACGCCGCCCATCACGGCAACGTCGCCGCGGCGCAGCGACTCGCCCGCCGTCTCGTAGCTCTCGGCGGGACTGGGGGCCGCCATCCCGTCCAGCGCCGCGATGAGCAGGCGGGCGTTCAGCCGCGTCACGTCCACGCCGATGTCGTCGAGCTCGATTTCGTTGGCGCCGAGCGCTCGCGCCGTCGTAATGTAGTCCCGCGCGACACCCCCGCCGCCGACGACGGCCCCGACCTCGCAGCCGGCGTCGACGAGTGCTTCGATGGCGGCCGCGTGGGCCTCGACCCGCTCGTGGGCGAGGTCGGGCGCGAGGACGCTACCGCCGATAGAAACCACGACTCGCATACTACACCGTGATACCCCTGTGGCGTCCTTAAGGGTTGTCAACTCCGGGGCTGCGCCCGCGAGCGGGGCGAACCGTTATTTCGCCGCGGGCCGTCGCGCCGGCATGGTCGCCGTCACCGACCCCGCGGTCCTCCTGACGGTCGCGTGGCTGTTGGTGCTGTTCGGGACCGCGTGGCGACACCGATTCGGGTCGCTGCCGCCGCTTCGCGCGCTCCTCGTGACGTCCGCCGCGCTCCTGTGGCTGTCGTACTCGGTTGGGCAGGTCGCCGGCCTGCTGGCGCCGCCCTACGACGACGCGCTCGGCGTGGTCTCCGTCGTCTTGCTCGTCGCGGGCTTGTGGCTGGCGTGGCGGTGGCGGCGAGCCCGGTAGCTGGCGACACCTACAAGCCGCGAGCACCCCCACGTGCGAGTATGCAACTACACGGCATCGCCGGCGACGACGCCGACGGCGTCGCGGACCGCCTCGCCGAGCGCCTCGCCGACCACGGCCGCGTCGGCGTCGTGCGCGCCGGCGACCCCGACGCGCCGGCCCGGACCACGTACACCGTCGGCGACGGCTGGCGCGGCGCGGGCGGCGACCGCTCCCCGGAGGACGTGCTCGACGACCTCGCGCGCGACCACGACTACGCGCTGCTGGTCGGCTTCCCGGACGCCCGCGTCCCCCAGATTGCCGTCGGCGACACAGAGGTCGCGGACCCCGCGCTCCGCCTCGACCCCGCGGACCCCGACCTCGACGCCGCCGTCGACGCGGTCGAGGCCGCCGAGCCGTTCGAGACGCTGGCCTCGCTGGTCGCGGAGCTGAAGCGCTCCCCGCGCGCGGACTACTCGGGGGCCATCGCGACGTTCACGGGTCGCGTCCGCGCGCTCGAAGACGAGGACGACGAGTGGACGGAGTCGCTGACATTCGAGAAGTACGACGCCGTCGCCGCCGAGCGAACCGCGACCATCCGCGAAGAACTGGAGGCCCGCGACGGCGTCCTCGACGTACGCCTCTACCACCGCGTTGGGCGCATCGAGGCCGGCGAGGACATCGTCTTCGTCGCGGTGCTCGCGGGCCACCGCCGCGAGGCGTTCCGCGCGGTCGAGGACGGCATCGACCGCCTCAAGGAGGAGGTCCCGATTTTCAAGAAGGAGGTCACCGTCGAGGACGAGTTCTGGAAGCACGAGCAGTAGCGTCGCCGCGCGCGCCGCCCGCTCGACCGCGCTTCCGGCGCCGAAGAGCGGCTCGACGGCCGATTTCGGACGCCAGATGTCCGACGCTAACTGCTGCTCTCTGAATGGGGAAGTGACGGCTCTGCTGGCGCTATAAAATGTCTAAGCGTCTCTCGAACGTTCGTGAAACGTCCCACAAACTCGGTTCGCGGATGAAATCGCTCGAATCTGTCCGAACGTTCACCCCTTTATAACCTCCCGGAGCCGGTAGGCAGAATCGAAGATGAGCGCAACCCAATCCCCCTCCACCGACGCCGACGAACCGCAGGACAAGGAAACGCGGCTGAAGGCGTACCTGCGCGAGAAGGCCGCCGACGGCGAGGTCTACTTCAAGAGCAAGTTCATCGCCGACGACGTGGACCTCTCCCCGAAGGAAATCGGCGCGCTCATGGTGAAGCTCTCGAAGTCCGCGACCGACCTCGAAGTCGAGAAGTGGTCGTACACCAGCGCCACCACGTGGCGCGTGCAGTCCGCGTAACCCCGCTGCGCTCGCACCGCCCGCCCTGACCCAACTCCCGTCCTTCCGTTTTCTCGACCCCCGGAGCCGGGGTGCCGCCGACTAAGTGCTTAAACCGCTGGAACGGTAAGCCCCGGTGATGTCGGCTCAGCCGCCCGACGGCGCCCCGAGTCCGGATTCGTTCGCGTCGGTCTTCGACGTCTACGAGGTGCGCCGCGACGACGGCCGCGTGCTCTACTTCGGCGACCGCGAGACCGACCGCGAGACCCTCATGGAGACGGTGTGGCCGGCGTTCCGCGAGCGCGGCTACGAGGTCCGACTCGCCCAGCGGACGGGCGAACTCGTGCTCGTCGCGGAGCCCCGCGACGCCACCGACGACAGCGGCGGCGTTCCGTGGACGAACGTCGCGCTGTTCGTGGCGACGCTGGCGTCGACGCTGTTTGTCGGCGCGAACTGGTACTACGTCGACCCGTTTTCGCCCGAGGTCGTGCAGGCGCTGCCGTTCACGCTCGCGGTGGTCGGCGTGCTCGCCGTCCACGAGTTCGGCCACTACGCGATGAGCCGCTACCACGACGTCGACGCTTCTCTCCCGTACTTCATCCCGTTCCCGTCGCTGTTCGGGACGATGGGCGCGGTCATCCGCATGCGCGGTCGCATCCCCTCTCGGAAGGCGCTGTTCGACATCGGCGCGGCCGGTCCGCTGGCGGGACTGGTCGCCGCCGTCGTCGTCTCCACGGTCGGTCTGCTGCTGCCGCCCGTGACCGTGCCCCCCGAACTCGTCAACTCCGCGAACGCCGTCGAAGTCCAGTTCGCGTACCCGCCGCTCCTCCAAGCCATCGCCGCCGGCCTCGGCGAGCCGCTCTCCTACGCCGACCCCTCGAAGTCCGTCAGCCCGGTCGTGATGGGCGGCTGGATCGGGATGTTCGTCACGTTCCTGAACCTCATCCCGGTCGGCCAACTGGACGGCGGCCACGTCCTCCGGTCGCTGGTCGGCGAGCACGCCGACCGCGTCGCGCCGCTGGTCCCGACCGCGCTGTTCGCGCTCGCGGGCTACCAGTGGTTCGTCGCGGACGCCGGCGACACCGCGGGCATCTGGGTGGTCTGGGGCGTCATCGCCACGGTCATCACGTTCGCGGGCGGCGTCGACCCCGTCGACGACTCGTCGCTGGACCGCCGCCGCGCCGCGCTGGGCGTGCTCACGTTCGTCCTCGGCGCGCTCTGCTTCATGCCGGTCCCCATCCAAATCGTCGGCTAGTGCGTCCAGCCGCGGTCCGCTAGCGGCTCGCCGTCCAGCGTCACACCGGAGTCTGTGACTTCCCCGACGACCGATACCGGCACGTCAGTGGCCCCACGCACTTCCTCGACCGCTTCCGTCGGGACGGTCGCCACGAGTTCGAAGTCCTCGCCGTACATCGCTGCCGTATCGAGCGGGTTCTCGACGGTGTCCCGGAGTTCGTCGGCGACCGGGACGCTGTCGCCGTCGACGGCGAACCCGCAGCCGCTGGCCTCCGCGAGCTGGTGCAGCGAGCGCGCGAGCCCGTCGCTGGAGTCCATCATCGCGGTCGCGTGCCCGGCGAGCGCGCGCCCCGCCCCGACCCGCGGTTCGAACCGGAACAGCTCGTTCGCTCGCTCGGCGTCGCCCGCCTCGAAGTGGTGCATGGCGGCCGCGGTCCGGCCCAGCGTCCCCGTCACCACGAGCGCGTCCCCCGGGGTCGCGCCGTCCCGGAACACGGGGTCGTCGCTGTGGCCGACGGCGGCCGTCGCCACCGTGAACTCGTCGTGGCCGTCGAGGTCGCCGCCGACGTACTCGGCGTCGACGGCCTCGCAGACGTCCAGCGCGCCCTCGACGTACGCGCGCAGTTCGTCCTCGTCGAAGTCGGGCGCGCCGTAGACGCCGACTGCCGCCGTCGCGGCCGCGCCCATCGCTGCGACGTCCGACAGGGACGCGCCCACCGAGCGCCAGCCCGCCGTGTACCGGGTCGTCCCCGCGGGGAAGTCGGTCGTCTCGTGGAGCATGTCGATGGTGAACACCGCGTCGCCGACGACCGCGGCGTCGTCGCCGGCGCCCGCGACCAGCCCGCCGACCACGTCGAGGGCCGCCCGTTCGTTCATGCCCTCGGGTTCGCGGCCGCCGCCTAAAACGCCCGGGATGCGGCCTCGCTCGCGCCCGCCGCCGACGGCCGGACGGCCCCGACGACGCCGCACGACTCCCTAACGATGGCTTTAAACGAATCCGACGTGAATTCCGCCCAATGGCAACCCTCTACGACGCTCCCGCTGACGAGCTCGTCGACGAGCTCGCGAGCGAGCTCGAAGACCGACTCGACGAACCCGACTGGGCGCAGTTCGCGAAGACCGGCGTCGGCCGCGAACTCCCCCCGGAACAGGAAGACTTCTGGGCGCGCCGCGCCGCCAGCGTCCTCCGGAAGGTCGCAATCGACGGCCCCATCGGCGTCAAGCGCCTCGCCACGGCCTACGGCGACACCGTCGACGGCTCCAACCGCTACACCGTCTCTCCGCCGTCGAGCGCGTCCAGCTCCCGGAACATCGTCCGGACCGTGCTCCAACAGCTCGAAGACGAGGGCCTCGTCGAGCAGCAACACGACCGCGGCCGCGTCGTCACCGCCGACGGCCGCAGCCTCCTCGACGAGACGGCCGGCGACGTCATCGAGGCGCTCGACCGCCCCGAGCTCGAACGCTACGCGTAACGCGCCCGCTCTTTCGCCGTTCTCGACCGCGCAGCCGCGGCGCTCCCACCCCGTTGCGTTACAATTAACCGGATTCGTCGACTACTGGCGAGTATGAGTGGGAGCCCGGACGACGACCGGCTCGAAGAACTGCGCCAGCAGAAGAAAGAACAGCTCAAGCAGCAACAACAGCAGGGCGGCGGAGACCGCGAGGCCGCCCAGCAGGCCCAGCGCGAGCAGGCCGAACAGCAGAAGCAGGCGCTGCTCAAACAGCACCTCAGCGACGGCGCGCGCAAGCGCCTGAACACCATCAAGATGAGCAAGCCGGAGTTCGCCGAGCAGGCCGAACAGCAGATTCTCGCGCTCGCCCAGTCGGGCCGCCTGCAGGACCAAATCGACGAGGAGCAGATGAAAGACCTGCTCCGCGAGCTCAAGCCCGACTCCCAGAGCTACAACATCAACCGCCGGTAGGCGATGGACGTCGGCGTGCTCTACAGCGGCGGGAAGGACTCCACGCTGGCGGCGCTGCTCGTCGACCGCTTCTACGACGTGACGCTGGTCACCGCGCACTTCGGCGTGACCGACGAGCACGAGCACGCGCGGCGGGCCGCCGACGCCGCGGGCTTCCGGTTCCGCGCGCTCGAACTCGACCGCGAGATAGCCGAGGAAGCGGTCGAGCGCATGCGCGAGGACGGCTACCCCCGAAACGGCATCCAGCACGTCCACGAGGCGGCGCTGGAGGCCGTCGCCGCCCTCGACTTCGACGCGGTCGCGGACGGCACGCGCCGGGACGACCGCGTGCCGACGGTCTCGCGGGCGCAGGCCCAGAGCCTCGAAGACCGTCACGGCGTCGACTACCTCTCGCCGCTGGCGGGGTTCGGCCGGGGCGCCGTCGACCGGCTCGTGGACGCCGAACTCGACGTGGAGGTCGGCCCCAGCGAGGAGATTCCGCGCGCCGACTACGAGGCGGAACTGCGCGCGATTCTCCGCGAGGAACACGGCGACGACGCCATCCGCGAGGTGTTCCCCGACCACGACCAGACGTACGTCCACGGCCTCCGCGAGTAGCGGCCCGCAATCGAACCACTCTTCTCTGGGCGCGGGCTCGGTTCGCGTGAATGGAGCCCGGGTTACTCTACGCGCTCGCCGCCGCGGGCCTGTGGGGGACGTACCTGTTCGTCCTGAAGCGCTACTTCGCGGGCGTGCACGGCGCGGTCCTCACGGTGTTCGTGAACGCGGCGGCCATCGCGTGGTACCTCCCGTTCGCGGTCGCGACCGGCGAGGGCGGCCTGCCGGCGTTTCCGCCGATGGACGCGTGGGCGGTCGCGGTGTTCGCCGGCACCGCCGTCTTCGGCGCGCTCGCGTTCGTCGTCTCCGTGCAGGCGCTGGCGGTCGGTGACGTCTCCTACGTCGCGCCAATCGCCAAAATCGTCCCCGTGTTCGTCGTCCCCATCGAGGTGCTCCTGCTGGGCGCGTACCTCGAACCGACCGCCGTCGCGGGCATCGCGGTCGCCACCACGGCGGTCTACCTCGCCAACTACGAGGGCGGAAACGTGCTCGAACCGTTCCGTCGCGCCGCCGACTCGCGGGCGGCCCAGCTCGCGCTCGTCTCCGCGGCGCTGTTCGCGGTCAGCGACGTGGGCCGCCGGGTCGTCCTCGACACGTTCACGTTCCCGACGCGGCTCTGGGTGCCCGTCTACCTCGGGAGCGTCGCCGTCGTCGTGCTCCCGTTCGCGCTCCGCCGCTGGCCGACCGGGGGCGTCCGCCCGCACCTCGGGAAGTTCGCGCTCACGGGCGCGGGCGTGGCGCTCGCCGAGCACGTGACCGCGCTCGCGTTCGCCGGCGTCCCGGCGAGCATCGCGTCCACGCTCGTGAACGGGCAGGCCATCGTCGCCGTCCTGCTCGGGTGCGTGCTCCTCGGCGAGCCCGGGCTGCGTCGGCGCCTCGGCGCGGCCGTGCTCGCGGTGGTCGGCGTCGGCCTCATCGCGGCCTGAACTCAGTCCTCGGCCGCCAGCCCGCTGTCGTCCAGCGACGAGACCGCAATCAGCAGCCGGCCGTCGTTCAGCGCGGTCACCATCTTCGACTCCGTGAACGTCGACTCGTCGGCGCGCAGCCCCTCGCTTCGCCCCGTCCACTTGCCGCCGTCCTCGACCACCGGCAGGACGTGCGTGCGGATGTGCTCGACCGCCGTCGAGGGGTGGAGTTCGGTCCAGTGCTTGCCCGCGACCTCCTCCGAGGAGTAGCCGTAGAGGGAGGCGTACGCGTCGTCGACGCTCTCGAAGCGCTCGTCGGCGCCGACGACGCCGACGCCGTCCAGTTCCACCGAGGCGTCCGGGTCGAACTCGCCGTCGTCGGCGACCGCGTGTTCGACGCGCCGAATCAGCATCGTGTACTGCTCGGTGCCGAACCCCTTCTGGAGGTAGTCGGTCAGGCCCGCGCTGACGATGCCGGCCGCCACGTCCCCGGTCTCCTCGCCGGAGAACAGCAGGACCGGGAGTTCGGGGTGTTCCTCCCGGACGGCTTCGAGGAACTCGATGCCGTTCATCCCGGGCATGTTGTAGTCGCTGACGACGCAGTCGAAGCCGTCCTCGTCGTTCCGGAGGCGTTCCAGCGCGCGCTCGGGGTCGGTCTCGCTCGTCACCGTGCAGTCGATGCCGCTGGCGTCGCGCTCCAAGTGAATCTTGACGAGTGCTCCGAGGTCGGGGTCGTCGTCGACGTGGAGCACCGAGAGTTCCGTCATCTGCTCGACTTCGCTACGCGGTACTCCTACAAAGGTGGCTCGCTGTCGCCGCTACGACGGAATCTGTGTCTGCGCTCGCGCTCGGATGTCCGGCGACCGAGTGGCCCGGCGTCCGCCAGCGAACCCACAATTGGTTACGAAACGTCTTTGAAGACACTACGTAAGGTTACGTACGTGCGACAGTCCCGTCGACAGTTCCTCGCGGGGGCCGCCGTGACCGCCACCGGAGCGGGGAGCCTCGCGGCCGGCTTCGGGTCGTTCGGCGGCGAAAGCGACGCCGGCGTCGCCGCGCTCGTTGCCGGGAGCCTGCTGTCGGTCGCCAGTGACGTTCCGGGCGCGACCGTCGAAGCCCACGGGAGCCTCGCGGCCCGGCGGCTCGTCACCGAAGACGCGCGAGCGCCGGACGCCCTCGCGCTCGCTGACCCCGCGCTGTTCGCGGGCCTCACGGAGAACGTGGTGCTGTTCGCCACGAACGCACTGACGCTCGCGTACGACCCCGACTCGGCGCACGCCGACGCGCTCCGCGACGACTGGACGAGCGCGCTCCTTGCCGACGACATTCGCGTCGGTCGCACGGACCCCGCGGTCGACCCGCTCGGCTACCGCACGGTGCTGGCGCTCCGGCTCGCCGCCCGCCGCGGCCTGCTGGACGCCGTTGACCCCGTGCTGGCGAACACGACCCGCCTCCCCGAGACCCAGATTGCGCGCGTGCTCGACACCGGGAAGCTTGACGCCGCGTTCGTCTACCGCAGCATGGCCGCCGAGTACAGCGTGCCGACCGTCGACCTCCCCGCCGAAATCGACTTCTCCGACCCCGACCACGCGGAGACGTACGGGTCCGTCTCGCTGGACATCGGCGAACGCACGGTCAGCGGCGGCCCGATTCGGTACGGCGCCGCCGCGCTCACGGACCGCGGCCGCTCGTGGGTGCGCGACCTCACCCGGGACGCCGACCGGCTCCGCGACCACGGCTTCGGCGCGCCCGACGACTACCCCGCGGTCGCTCCGTCGCCGCCGCGCAGCGACTGAACGGAAGCTTTCAAGCGCGCGTCGGGCGAACCACAGGGTATGTACGACCGACTCAAGGGATTCCGGGACTTCTACCCCGAGGAGATGGGGCCGCGCCGCGAGGCGATAAACGCCGTCGAGGACGCGGCGCGCCGCTACGGCTTCCGGGAGATCGGGACGCCCGCGCTGGAGGGCACGCAGATGTACGTCGACAAGTCCGGCGAGGGCATCGTCGACGAGCTCTACTCGTTCACCGACCAAGGCGGCCGGGACGTGGCGCTCACGCCCGAGCTGACGCCGACGGTCGCGCGCATGGTCGTCGCCAAACAGCAGGAGCTCTCCAAGCCCATCAAGTGGTACTCGACGCGCGCGTTCTGGCGCTACGAGGAGCCCCAGCAGGGCCGCTTCCGGGAGTTCTACCAGACGAACGTCGACATCTTCGGCTCCAGCGACCCGCGCGCGGACGCCGAAGTGCTGGCGGTCGCCGCGGACGGCCTGACGAGCCTCGGCCTCACCGGCGACGACTTCGAGTTCCGGGTCTCCCACCGCGACATCCTCGGCGGCCTCCTGAACGCCTTCGACGCCGACGTGGACACCGAGGCGGCCATCCGGGTCGTGGACAAGCGCGCGAAAATCGAGCGCGCGGAGTACCTCGACGGCCTCGCGGAAGCCGGGCTCTCCTACGACCAAGCCGAGCAGTTCGACGACCTGCTCGCGGGCGACGACCTCGACGCGCTCACCGAGTTCGCGGGCACCGACCGCGTCGCCGACGCCGTCGAGAACCTCCGCGCGGTCCTCGACGCCGCGGAGAATCTGGGCGTCCGCGAATACTGCGACGTCTCCCTGACGACCGCCCGCGGACTGGACTACTACACGGGCGTCGTCTTCGAGTGCTTCGACGCCACCGGCGACATCGGGCGCTCCGTGTTCGGCGGCGGGCGCTACGACGACCTCATCGAGGAGTTCGGCGGCCAGCCCACGCCCGCGGTCGGCGTCGCACCCGGTCACGCGCCCCTGAACCTCCTGCTGGAGCGCGCGGGCGTCCGCTCCGAGGGCGCCCTCTCGACGGACTACTACGTCCTCCAAGTCGGTGACACCGAGGCGGAGGCCGCCCGCGTCGCCAGCGACCTCCGCGCGAACGGCCACGTCGTCGAGAGCGACGTGGCCGACCGGAGTTTCGGCGCGCAGATGAACTACGCCGACAGCATCGGCGCGCGGACGGTCGTCATCGTCGGCGAGCAGGACCTCGCCAACGGCGAAGTCACCGTCAAGGACATGGAGAGCGGCGACCAGACGACCGCGCCGTTCGAGGACTTCCCCGGCGACCGCGCGGAGCCGCGGTACGACGACTTCGCCTGAGGTGGTCCGCCGCTCGTTCCGCGTCGCCTACGACGGCCGCCCCTACCGCGGCTTCCAGCGCCAGCCGGACGTCACGACCGTCGAGGGCGAGCTGTTCGGCGCGCTCCGCCGACTCGGCGTCTTCGACGGGGAGAAGCCGCGGGGGTACGCCGCCGCGGGCCGCACCGACGCGGGCGTGTCGGCGCGCGCACAGACCATCGCCTTCGACGCGCCCGAGTGGCTCACGCCCTCTGCGTTGAACGGCGAACTCTCCGGGCCGGTGCGCACGTGGGCGACCGCCGACGCGCCGCCGGAGTTCCACGCGACCCACGACGCGAACCGCCGCGAGTATCGGTACTTCTGGCTCGCGCCCGAGCCCAGTGAGGGCGCGGAACGAGCGAGCGGCGTCTCCGGGAGCGGAGCGACCGGAGGCTCGGAAGCGCAGCGCGCTTCCGACGGAGCCGCAAGCCACGCTACTGGCACAGATGACGGGCGAGCCGCTGAGGCGCTCGACCGCCTGCTCGGCGAGCACGACTATCGGAACCTCACGCCCGACGACGCCAACACCGTCCGGAAGCTCGCCGGTGGTATCGAGCGGGACGGGGCGTTCTTGGTCGTGACGCTGCGCGCGAGCGGGTTCTGCCGGGAGCTCGTCCGCCGCGTCGTCGCGCTCGTGCAGGCGGTCGCGTCGGGGAACGGTTTTGACCGCATCGACCGACTGCTCGCCGCCGACGGCATCGAGGGACCGGAGGGCGTGACGCCCGCGCCGCCCGGCCCGCTGGTGCTCCACGACGTGGACTACGACCTCGACTTCGCGGTCGACGCGAACGCGCTCGCGGCGACCCGGGAGATGTTCGCGGACCTGCGGGCGGCGCGCCGGGCGAGAGCGCGCGCGGCCGGCCACGTCGCCGACGCGCTGTGAGTTATTTTCGCGCCGCAGCGCCGGCAATCGCCCCGTCGTCCATCAACGTTTAACCGGCCTGCACCGAACGATTGCGGCATGAGTAGCGTTCCCGAACGCAGCGAGCTGTCCGAAGAGCACACGTGGGACTTGGCGAGCATCTACGCCAGCGACGACGACTGGGAAGCCGCCTACGAGGACGTCGCCTCGCGCCTCGAAGCACTCGAAGCCTACGAGGGCCGGCTCACGGAGTCCGGGGAGACCCTGCTGGAGGCGCTCGAACTCCGCGACGAAATCCACCGGGAGGCCGAGAAGGTGTCGGCGTACGCCCGGATGCGCTCCGACGAGGACACCCGCGACCAGCAGTATCAGGCGCTGCGCGCGCGAGCGTCCAGCCTGATGGCGGACGTCTCCAGCGCGACCTCCTTCTTCGGCCCGGCGCTACAGGACTGCACGCGCGAGGAACTCCAGTCGCTCGTCGAGGAGGCGCCCGAACTGGAGACCTACGAGCACTACTTCGACGACGTGCTCCGCATGAAGCCGCACACGCGCTCGGCGGAAGTCGAGGAACTCTTGAGCGACCTCGGGGAGGTGCTGGGCGCGCCGAGTGACGCGTACAGCATGCTGACAGACGCCGACTTGGAGTTCCCGACCGTCGAGGACCCCGACGGCGACGCCGTCGAGATCTCGCAGGCGAACTTCACGAAACTCCTGAAGAACCCCGACCGGGAGTTCCGACAGACCGTCCACGAGTCCTTCTTCGAGACGCTCGGCGACGTCCGCAACACCATCGGCGCGACGATGAAGAACCAAGTGAAGAAGGACGTGAAGCTCGCGGAAGCCCGGAACTACGACACCGCCCGCGCGGCCGCCCTCGACGGCTCGAACATCCCCACCGAGGTGTACGACAACCTCGTGGACACCGTCGACGACAACCTCGACAAGCTCCACCGCCACGTCGACCTCAAGCGGCAGGCCCTCGACGTGGACGAGGTCCAGATGTGGGACCTCTACATGCCCATCGTGGACTCCGAGAGCCCCGAAATCCCCTACGAGGAGGCCAAAGAGCACGTCGTGGAGGCGGTCGCGCCGCTCGGCGAGGACTACCAGAACCGGGTCGCGGAGGGCCTCGAATCCCGGTGGGTGGACGTCTACGAGAACCGCGGGAAGCGCTCGGGCGCGTACTCCGGGGGGACCTACGACACCCAGCCGTTCATCCTGATGAACTATCAGGACGACATCTCCTCGATGTTCACGCTCGCCCACGAGCTCGGGCACAGCCTCCACAGCCAGTACACCAGCGAGAAGCAGCCGTACGTCTACTCGGACTACGAGATTTTCGTGGCGGAGGTCGCCTCCACGGTCAACGAGGCGCTGCTCGTCAACCACCTCCTCGACACCGTCGAGGACGACCACTTCCGCAAGCACATCCTCAACGAGTACCTCGAACGGTTCCGCTCGACGCTGTACCGGCAGACGCTGTTCGCGGACGTCGAACACCGCCTGCACTCGCTGGCCGAAGACGGCGAGGCGCTCACGCCGGACCGCGTCGACGAGGTGTACGGCGAGCGCAAGGAGGCCTACTACGCGAACGCCGTCGTCGACGACCACATCCGCCGCGAGTGGATGCGCATCCCGCACTTCTACTACAACTTCTACGTCTTCCAGTATTCGACGGGCATCTCGGCGGCCGTCGCGCTCGTCCAAGACATCCTCGCGGAGGGCCAGCCCGCCGCCGACCGGTATCTGGACTTCCTCAAGCGCGGCTCCAGCGAGTACCCGCTGGAGCTGCTGCGCGCCGCTGGCGTGGACATGTCCACCAGCGACCCCATCGAGCGCGCGCTCGACGTCTACGACGAGCGCCTCGAACAGGCCGAGGAGCTCGTCTGAGCGGTCGACGAACGGGCAGTTCTCTCCGCGTGCGTCAGACGCGCGAGCGCCGGTAGGCGTTCCGCCTACCCAAAGGAACTTCTACGCGCGGCCCCTACATCCACCAACGAATGTCGCGTAGTCCTTCACTACCTGACCGGCCGACGCTCGACGTCGACCCCGAGTCGTCGCCGGAAGAACACTTCGACGCGCTCCAAGACCACTACGGGGAGATTCTCGACGTCCACGAGCAGCTCCAGTCCCAGCTGGAGGACGTCGAGTCGCGCCGCGAAGAGCTCCGCGAGGAGGTCGACCGCCTCCAGCGCGAGAACGAGACGCTCAAGACCGCGTCGCTGTACCTCGCCACCGTCGAGGACCTGCCCGAGGACGGCAGCGCCGTCATCAAGCAGCACGGCAACAACCAAGAGGTCCTCACGGAGCTGTCGCCGCGGCTCGCCGACGAGCTCGAAGTCGGGGACCGCGTCGCCATCAACGACTCGTTCAGCGTGCAGCGCGTCCTCGACGACGAGACGGACGCCCGCGCGCAAGCGATGGAGGTCGACGAGTCGCCGACCGTCGAGTACGACGACATCGGCGGCCTCGACGAGCAGCTCCGGGAGGTCCGGGAGGCCGTCGAGGACCCGCTGGTCAACCCCGAGAAGTTCGAGAAGGTCGGCGTCGAGCCGCCGAGCGGCGTGCTCCTCCACGGCCCGCCGGGCACGGGGAAGACGATGCTGGCGAAGGCCGTCGCGAACCAGACTGACGCGACGTTCATCAAGATGGCCGGCAGCGAGCTCGTCCGGAAGTTCATCGGCGAGGGGTCGCGGCTGGTCCGCGACCTCTTCGAGCTCGCCGACCAGAAGGAGCCCGCCATCATCTTCATCGACGAGATCGACGCCGTCGCCGCCAAGCGCACGGACTCGAAGACCAGCGGGGACGCCGAGGTCCAGCGCACGATGATGCAGCTGCTCTCGGAGATGGACGGCTTCGACGAGCGCGGCGACGTCCGCATCATCGCGGCGACGAACCGCTTCGACATGCTGGACTCGGCGATTCTCCGCCCGGGCCGCTTCGACCGCCTCATCGAGGTGCCGAACCCGACCGAGGAGGCCCGCGAGCGCATCCTCGAAATCCACGCGGGCGACATGAACGTCGCCGAGGACGTGGAGTTCGCGGACCTCGCGCGGCAGACCGAGGGCTTCTCGGGCGCACAGCTCGCCAGCCTCGCCACCGAGGCGGGGATGTTCGCGATTCGGGACGACCGCGACGAGGTGCGCCGCGAGGACTTCGACGCGGCCTACGAGAAGCTCGTCGCCGAGGGCGAGGACGACGTCGGCCCGAACTACCCCAGCTACATCCGGTAGTCGCGGCCGGCCGGTCGGGATTGGAACGCTCTTGTATCGCGCGCCCCGACGCGTTCGTATGACCATCAGAGTCGTCTGGGGGACGGGAACGGCGCCCACGGCGATGGCGGCGTACGACGCCGCGCTCGCCGACGCGGGCGTCCACAACTACAACCTCGTCACGGTGTCGTCGGTGATTCCCGCCGACGCCGACGTGGAAGCCGTGGGGACCGCGCCCGACCTCGGCCCTGCGGGGAACCGCTTGACGGTCGTGGAGGCGCACGCGAACGCCGCGGGCCCGCGCCACGTCAGCGCCGCGCTCGCGTGGGCGGACAGCGACGAGGGCCCGGGACTGTTCTACGAGGTCGCCGACGAGACCGACGCCGGCGACGTGGAGTCGCGCGTGCGCGCCGGCATCGAGGCGGGCATGGACCTCCGGGACTGGACGTTCGACGACGCGACAGTTCAAACGGTCAGCACGGAGGCGGACGCCGGCGAGTACGCGGCCGCGGTCGTGCTCGCCGCCTACGGCGACAGCGAGCCGATTCTCTGAGCGCCGGAGCGTGCGAAAACCACCCACACTAAAAGGACTTTACGTGGGGGTGCCCTACTAACAGCGAATGCACGGGAACACGCCGTACAGTGGTGCCGAGCCGTCGGAGCCCGAACCCGACCTCACGGGAACCCAGCGCCGCGCACTCCAAGACAGCATCTCCCAGATCGCCGCCCGCACCCGCGACTTTCTTCCCGACGAGTACGTCGTCGGCTCCGAAATCAGCACGAACTCCGGCGGCGTGCAGGTCACCGTCGCCGTCCGCCCGCCCGCCGGCAACCCCGTCAGCGCGGGGTTCACGCCGGAGTTCGACGGCGTCACCGACGACGACCTCATCCCGGACGACGACCGCGAGGAGGTCGCGCGCGGCCTCGCCGCCAGCGCCGCGCTCCAAGTCAAGCACGCGCTCGGCGACGACGTTCCCGAGACCGCACGCTGACCCCCGGTTCGCTGCGGCTGCGACTCGGCACCGGTCTTTTTTCTCCGCGGACCGACCGTCCGCGTGATGGCTGACTCCCCCGGCGAGTCGTCGGTCCGGACGCGCGTTGCGCTCGCGCTCACGTTCGGCGTCACGCTCACCGCCGTCCTCGGCGTCCTCGCGGCGCTCGCGCTCTCCGGACCGTCGTCGGTCGCTACTAGTGCTACGTCGCTGGGCGTCGGCGTCTGCGTCGTCGCCACCGTAGTCGCCCTTCTCGCCCGCGACGACGAAAACTGAGCTACTTCCCCCAGAAGGGGTCGCGCTTGCGCTGGATTTCGAGGTAGGCCTTCAGCGCCTCGCGCTCGTCGGCGGGAATCTCCTCGGTGAGCTCCTGTTCGAGGACCTTCGCGTGCTTCTCGGGGAGGTCCACCCAGAGCTCGTCGCCCTCCTCGATGTCGCGGCCGACGGTGGGGCCGTCGATGGAGACGCTGACGCGGTTGCCGGCGCGCGCCTCGTCGACGTCCTCGCCCTGCTCTTGGATGCCCTTCACGACGCCGACGCGGTCCAGTTCGTTGCCCTCGACGAGGCCGACCGGCGTGTTTCGCTTGAGCGTCCCGGAGACCACTTCGACGCCGACGACCGCGGGGTCGTTCTGCCGGAACACGTGGTCTTGGAGGATGCGGAAGCGCGCGGGCCGCACGATGTTGTCGAAGATGGCCTCCTGCTGGGCGCGCTCGCGCTCCTCGACGAACTCCTCGTAGCTCTCGACGAGCTGGTAGATGACGTCGCTGTCGAAGATGCGGACGTCCTCCTGTTCGGCCTTCTGCTCGGCGTCCGCGAGCACGTCGACGTTGAACCCGAGGATGGTGCGGTGTTTGTCGTCGTCGGCGGTGGTCGCCATCGCCACGTCCCGTGGCGCGATGTCCCCGACTTCCGCGGACATCACGGGAATCTCGGCTTCTTCCATGGCGTTGGCGAGCGCTTCGAGGCTGCCGAGCGTGTCGGCCTTCACGACGACGCCCTCCTCGGCGGTCTCGACGGCGACCTCCGCGAGCTCGGCCTCGACCTCCTCGACGACGGCGTCGACGTCGCGGTCGCCGACCACGCGGACGGGCGCGCCCGCCATCGCGTCGTCGAGGTCGGGCGCGGCGATTTTCAGGCCGGCGGCGGCCTCCATCGACTCGATGTCCTCGAAGCGCTTCTCCGTGCGAATCTCGGCGAGTTCGCGGGGCTTCAGGAGCGCCCGCACTTCGGTGACGATGGTGTCGTTGGTGCCGCCGACGACGATTTGGTCGCCCTGTTGGATGGTGCCGTCGTACAGAATCACGTCCAGCGTCGTCCCGAACCCGCGCTCCTCGACGACTTCGAGGACGGTGCCCGCGCCGGGCCCGTCGACGTTCACCTCCATCTCGGCTTTCATGTACCGCTGGGCGAGCCCCATCAGCACCGTGAGGAGGTCGGGGACGCCCTCGCCGGTCTCCGCGGAGACGGGGATGACGCCGATGTTCGACTGGAAGTCCTGCACGCGCCAGTAGAGGTCCGAGGAGAACCCCGCGCCCGAGAGTTCGCCGATGAGCTCGTACAGCGCCTCGTCGAGCTGGCTGCGCACGCGGTCGGACTGGTTCTCGTAGGTCTGCTGGACGGGCGCGTCCTCGGTGGGGTTCCAGCCGGGGATGGTGTCGATCTTGTTCGCGGCGACGACGAACGGCGTCCCCGTGTCCTTGAGGATGCGAATCGCCTCCTCGGTCTGGGGCTGGAAGCCGTCGTTGACGTCCACGACGAGGATGGCGATGTCCGCGAGCGCGCCGCCCCGCGAGCGCAGCGTCGAGAACGAGTGGTGGCCGGGCGTGTCGATGAACAGCAACCCCGGCAGGTCGAACTCCGTGGGGTCGACGAGGCTCCCCGCCACCTCGCTGACGACGTCCAGCGGCACCGCGGTCGCGCCGATGTGCTGGGTGATGGCGCCGGCCTCCCCCTCGATGACGGCGGAGCCGCGAATCTTGTCGAGCAAGCTAGTCTTCCCGTGGTCGACGTGGCCGAGGACCGCGACGATGGGCGTCCGCAGCTCCCCGGGGTCTTCGGTGGTGTCTGCGTCGGACATAGTAGAATCCTCCGAGAGAACGGTTGTTGGCCGAACAGAACGGGCGGTGGCGTATAATTCCATCGTAACGGGTCGCCGTCGGCCGGGCGTCCGACGACCCCGCGGGGTTTATGTGAATCCCAGCCGAGATTCCCGCGTATGGCCGACATCCTCGCAGAGAACCTCTCCGGGAAAGCCGTGATGGGGTCGGACGGGACGGAACTGGGCATGCTGTACAACCTCACGATGGACCTCAAGAGCGGCAAGCTGGAGGACCTGCTCGTGGAGCCGCTGGAGGACTCGAACGTGACGGTGAACTTCCCGACCGACGGCGAGGGCCACTACCGGGTGCCCGTCGGTCGCGTGCAGGCGGTCAAGGACTACATCGTCGTCCAGCGATAGTGAAGGTCTTAGACGCCTCCGCGTTCATCCACGACTACGAGCCCGAGGGCGAGACGGCGTCGATTCCGGCGGTCCGTGAGGAACTGGAGGACGCCGCGTCGTACCGCTACGACGCGATGGCGGGCGGCGGGATGCAGGTGCAGGTGCCGGGCGAGGCCGCGCTGTCGGCGGCCCGCGACGCCGCGCGCACGACCGGCGACCTCGACGTGCTCTCGGAGACCGACCTCCGGCTGCTGGCGGCGGCGTACGAACTGGACGGCACGGTCGTCACCGACGACTACGCGGTGCAGAACGCCGCCGACGAGCTCGGCGTCGGCATCGACGTCATCGAGCAGGCGGGCATCAGCGAGCGCCGCGACTGGAACTTTCAGTGTCAGGGCTGCGGCCGCGAGTTCGACGACTCCAAGCAGCGCTGTCCGGTCTGCGGCAGCGACCTCGCGCGCAAGCGCCCCCGCTAGTCCACGTCTTCGAGCCCGCTCTCGATGAGTTGGCGCAGCACTTCCTGCTCGAAGAGCCCGTACTCCCGCGCCAGCTCCTCGACGTCCGCCGCGAGGGAGTCCCCGCAGACGACGGAGAACTTCTGGGGCATACCACTGGATTCGGTAGCACGCACCGTAATACTCAGTCAGCCCCGCGTCAGACGAACACTTAGGTGAACGCGACGTACGCCATGGCGAACTGGACGGCGTCGTAGGTGCCGTGGACGACGACCGGCGCGAACAGGGCGTCGGTGCGCTCGTAGGTCGCGCCCAGCACCAGCGAGACGGCGAACAGCCGGCCGAGCGTCACGAGCACCGCGCCCGGGGTCGCGCCGGTACCGGCGTACGCGAGCACGTGCGCGGCGGTGAACACGAGGCAGGCGGCGACGACCGCGCCGCGCCGCGAGTACGCGCCGTAGAGGTACTTCTGGACGCCGTTGCGGGCGAGCAGTTCCTCGCCGGGCGCGACCGCCAGATACGATAGCACGACCAGCGGCGGCAGAATCCCGGGGTGGTCGCGGGCGGTCTCGACGAGCGTGTGCGTGGTCTGCGGGAGGTCGAAGAGGACGACGAGTCCGACCAGCGCGTAGTGGACCGCGAAGATGGCGACGACGCCGACGGCCGCGACCTTCACGTCCGCCCGGGTGGGCCGCGAGATGTCGATGCCGCCGTCGTACCACGAGGCGAACGCGACGCCCGCGAGCCCGTAGCCGACGCTCGCAACGGCCGTGTTAGCGGAGACGGTGGCGAGCGGGTCGTCGGGAACGAGCCCGAGGGCGACGGACGCCAGCAGCGACCCGAACACGAGCGCGGCCAGCGACACGCCCGCGCCGACGAGGAGGCGTCGCTCGCGGGCGCGGACCGCGTCGGCGTCCAGTCCGGCGGCCGCCGCGACGGCCGCGCCGACCGCGCCGAGACCGGCCAAAAGCGCCAGCGACGGCCCGCGCGGCAGTCCCGACGCGGCGGCGCTGACGCCCAGTCCGGCCGCGACCGCGAGCCCCACGCCGCCGACGCCCGCGAGTGTGTCGAGGCGCGGGGCGTCGACGCCGTACCGGCGCGCGGCGAACGCGGCGGCGGCCACCAGCGCGAATCCGGTGGCGGCGCGCGCCGCGAGCGCGCCGCCGGCCGGCCAGTCGAGGAACGTGGCGGCGAGCCCGACGCCCGCGACGACGAAGCCGACGGTCTGTGCGTACCGGTCGTTCACGTCGCTGGCTCCGGTCTGCTGGGACAAAGGCGTGCCGCTCCCGGGCTACTCGACGACGAGCTCGGACTTCTCGGGGAGCGCGCGCTCGCCGCTGAGCAGGCCGCGCGCGGCCTCCTTCCCCCATTCGACGGCGGGCTGGGTGAACGTCTCCACGCCGTACAATTCGCCCGCGAGGACGCAGGCGGCCTCCATGTCGTACAGCAGGCGACCCAGCGAGCGCTCGTCGATTCGCGGGAGTTCGACGCGGACGTTCGGCACGCCGGACTCCGCGAGGCTCGCCTCCGTCGCCTCGAACTCCGCGTCCAGCAGCGCGCCGAGGCTGCCGCCCGCGAGGTAGTCCAGTCCCTGCAAGTCGCTGTCGGGAATCCCGCGGTCGTCGCGCTCGCGAGCCCGGACGAGCGTCACGAGCTTGTCCCGCGGGCCGGCGCGGTACAGCTGGAGCTGGCTGTGCTGGTCGGTCGCACCGAGCGCTCGGGCGGGCGTCTGCCCGAGGCCGTCCTTTCCCAAACTTTCGGCCCACAGCTGCGCGAACCACTCCGCGAACGTCTCCAGCGACTCGGCGTACGGCATCATCGCGTTGACGCCCGCGCCCCGCACGTCGAGGGCGTACGCGGTCGCGCCGTACGCGTACGCCGGGCAGTCGAATAGCGACCCCGTGAGCGCCGCGCGCCCCTCGCGCGCGCCGTCCAGCATCGCCTCGATGTCGTGGCCGGCGAGCGCCGCGGCGGGCAGCCCGACCGTCGAGAGCGCGGAGAACCGCCCGGGGACGCCCTCGGGCGCGTCGAGCGCGGGCAGGCCGTGCTCGTCGGCGAGGTCGCGGAGGTTCCCCTCGGGGCCGGTCGTGACGAACGTGCGCTCGGTCCAGTCCACGCCCGCTTTCTCCATCGCGTCGCGCACGACGAGGAAGTTCGCCAGCGTCTCCGCGGTCGTCCCCGAGCGCGAGACGACGTGGACGGCGGTCCGCGAGAGGTCGATGTCGTCCAGTAGCGCGGTGACGTGCTCGGGGTCGACGTTGTCGAGGAAGTACGCGTCCAGCTCCGCGTCGAGGGCGTCCACGAGCGTCGCCGCGCCGAGCGCGCTCCCGCCGATGCCGACGTTCACCAGCACGTCGCTGTCCGCGAACGGCTCGACCGCGCGCTCGACGCCCTCCGGGTCGACCGTCTTCGGGAGGTTCAGCGCCTCGTAGCCGAACTCGCTGTTCGTCATCCCGGCCACGATGCGCTCGTGTGCGTCCCGGACCCGGTCGTCCAGTCGGTCGAGCGCGTCCTCGGGGACGCCCGGCTGGGCCGCCCGGGCGAGCGCGTTCCCGATGTCTACGTGCATGTGGCGTACGGGGACGCCGGCCCGCTTAAACGCTGGCCTCTCGGCTGCGGCGAGTCGCCGCGCTTTTGCTGTGGTAGCGCCGAGTCTCCAGTAATGGGACGGTTCGACAGCTACTCCGGGCTGGTGACGGCGTACCCGTACGCGTTCCGACAGTCCGACTCGCTGCTGTTCCGGAGTTACGTGGTCGTCAGCACCCTCGTGGCGGCGATAGTGGTCGCGCTCGCGGTCGGCGGCCTGCTCGTGCTCGTCGGGAACACCGCTGGCGCGCGCGGCGGGTCGCTGACCCTCTCCCGGACGTTCTACATCGTCGTCGCGCTGCTCGTGTTCGTCCCCATCGTCGCGCCCGTGCTGTTCGTGGCGAACCGCCACCGACGCGACCGCGAGGTCGCCCAGCGCTACGACCCGGCGCTGGCGGTCTCGGGCTACGTCTTCGTGTTCTCGGTGTACGTCGCGCTCGTGGCGTCGATGCCCGCGAAGTTCGGGGCCGGCGCCGACGCGGTCACGCGCCCCGAGCCGTCGGGCGTCCTCGCGCCAGCCGTCGAAGCCCTGTACGCGGTGCCGCCGGTGGCGTCGCCGCTGTTCGTGGTGGCGGGCGCGCTCGTCGTCTACGCCGCGCACCGCTACTTCGGGTCGTAACACGGAAACGGCGAGCCGGCCTAGCGACACCGATGACAGACGAGAAGACCGCGACGTTCCTCGTCACCGGCGCGGACGACGAGTCCGCGGTGCTGTCGGACGTGACGGACGCGCAGGTCCACACGCTCTCCGAGAACCCCGGGCTCGCCGAGGGCGACGTACTGGAAGCGACGGTCGCGCCCGACCCACCGATGAACGTGACGTACAGCGTCGTCGAGGTCGCCGAGCGCAAGCAGATTCCCGTCGAGGAGAGCGACGAGACGCCCACGCCACGCTCGAAGGAGGTCGCCGCCGACCTCGCGGCCGGCGACCTCGAAACCGTCGAGCGCGCGGGCGTCGGCGAAGTCCACGTCCTCGGCGTCCCCGAGGACGGCGTCGAACAGACCGTCAAGGACGTGCTCACCGACGAGCAGACGATTTCGCGGGCCGCCCGAATCGGCATCGAGCGCGTGGAAGTCCGCTCCGGCGAGGACTTCGTGGCCGTCCGCTACCTCCCCTAGTTCCGCCCGTTCTCTTCGCGCTACCCGTCCCGCTCGGTAGCGCCGCCGTCCCGCTCGACGAACGCCAGTTCGGTACTTTCGTCGAGCGCGCGCTCGCCGTCGACGCTCTCGACGCGGAGCGTGATGTCCGGGCTGAGGCCGGCACAGCCCGCGTTCACGGCCACCGTCCACGCGTCGCCCTCGCGAGCGCGGTCGTTCGCTCGCTTGAGGTACGCCCGCACGTGGCCGGTCCTCAGTTGGTCGCGCTCCCAGTCGCCGAGGTTCGCCGGGTATGAGACGGTCACCGTCGTCGCCACGGGCCCGCGTAGGGGCGCCAGCGGCCTTATCGGCGTCGCCGAATTCTGTTCTTCGACAGGCGACGCCTTCAAGCCGACCGGTCGCCTACCACCCGTATCTATGATGGCGACGACACACGCGTTCGTGGGGTTGGCGGTCGCCGCGCTCGTCTCCCTCGTCGCGCCCGAGTTCGCGGTCCCGGTCGCCGCTGCCGGCCTCGCCGGCGGCGTCTTCCCCGACCTCGACCTCTACGCCGGCCACCGACGCACGCTCCACTTCCCGGTCTACTACGGCGTCGCCGCCGCCGCCGCAGGCGTGCTCGCGGTGCTCGCACCGTCTGCGTGGACGGTCGCCGGTGCCGTCTTCCTCGCGGCCGCCGCGCTCCACGCCGGCAGCGACGCGCTCGGTGGCGGCCTCGAACTCGAACCGTGGGAGGGAACCAGCGAGCGCGCCGTCTACAGTCACTTCCACGGTCGGTGGCTCCCGCCGCGCCGGCTCGTCCGCTACGACGGCGCGCCCGAGGACCTCGCAGTCGCCGCCGTCTTTGGCGTGCCCGCGGCGCTGGCGTTCGGGCCGTCGGTCCAGCGCGTCGTCGCCGCCGCGCTCGCCGTCTCCACCGGCTACGTCGTCGTCCGCAAGCGCCTCCCCGCGGTCGCCACGTGGCTGCTCGCGCAGGTGCCCGCCGGCGTCCGCCGCCACGTCCCCGAGCGGTTCGCGCCGTAGCCCGGCGACGGCGGTATAAGAAGCCTTAACCTCGCTCGCTCCCGACCGGCACGCATGCCCAGTTTCGAGGTCCCCGAGGTCGACCTCAGCCAGTACTCCATGCGGCAGCTGCTCGCGCCGCCGCTGGCGTTACTGGTCGTCGCGCTGGCGGTCATCGGCGCGTGGGTCGCCCTCACGGGGTCACCGGTCACCCCCGGCATCGAATTCACCGGCGGGACGGAACTCGTCGTCGAAGCCAACGCTCCACAGGCGCAGGTCACCGCGGCGTTCGAGCAGCCGCACGACTCCATCCGCCCCATCGGCACCGACGGCTCCCGGTACCTAGTCACCTTCCAGTCGTCGGAGCAGCAGGCGCTCACCCAGCAGGCCACCGACGCCGGCTTCGAGGTGGTCCAATCGCAGAGCACCTCGGCGACGTTCGGTAGCTCCACCCAGCGGCTCGCGCTGCTCGGCGTCGCCATCGCGTTCGCCGGCATGAGCGTCGTCGTCTTCCTGCTGTTCCGAACGTTCATCCCCTCCATCGCGGTCGTGCTGTCCGCGTTCAGCGACATCGTCGTTCCCGTCGCGCTGATGAACCTCTTCGGCATCGAACTCTCGCTGGGGACCGTCGCCGCACTGCTGATGCTCATCGGCTACAGCGTGGACTCCGACATCCTCCTGAACAACCACGTCCTCCGGCGCTCGGGGGACTTCTGGGAGAGCGTCCACCGCGCGATGCGCACCGGCGTCACGATGACCGTCACCTCCATCGCCACGATGGCGGTGATGACGGTCGTCTCCTACGTCTTCGGCATCCAACTGCTCACCGCCATCGGGCTGGTGTTGGTGTTCGGCCTCACCACTGACCTCCTGAACACGTACATGTTGAACGTCTCACTGCTTCGCTGGTACAAGTTCGAGGGGGTGGCGCGATGAGCTGGCTCCGCGAGAACTGGCGGGTCGCGTTCCTCGTCGTGTTGCTGCTCGGGTCGTCGGTCGCGCTGTTCGCGCCCGGCATCGGCGCGTCCGCCAGCGAGGACGAGGCCGCCGCCTCGCGGCCGACGAACCTCCAGTACGGCCTCGAACTCTCCGGCGGCGTGCGCCTGCGGGCGACCGCCGTCGGCGTCACCGCGACCGGCGTCGACGTCCCCGGCAACGAGACCGCGCGCAACGGCCTCGAAGCCGACATCGCGGGCGCGCTCTCGCTCGACCCCGGAAGCGTCACCGCGCGCGACCGGCCCAGCGGCGACGCTCCCGACGTGGTAGAGGTGTACACGAACAACACCACCGCGGAAGTCAGGACCGCCCTCGACGACCTCGGGGTCGGCTACGACTCCGTCTCCAGCGGCGTCACGTCCGCGACGCGCAGCGAAATCGTCGACACCATCTCCACGAAGATCGACGCCACCGGCTTCTCCGGCGCGTCGGTCTACTCCACGGAGACCCAGTCGGGCTCGCACTACGTCGTCGTTGAGGTCCCCGGGCAGAACGCCTCGCAGGTGCGCTCGCTCATTCAGGGCCGCGGCGAGGTCGAGATGCTGGCGTACTACCCGGACGGCGGCAACCAGACGAACGCCACGGTGCTGACGCACTCTCAGCTCCAGCGCAGCGACGTCAGCACCGCGCAAGTCATCAACGACCGGCCGTCGGTCCCCGTCTCGCTCACGCAGGACATCGCCGAGGAGTTCGCCGCCGACATGCGCCAGTACGGATTCACGTCCGGCCAAGGCATCAGTAACTGCCAGTACCCCGACGGCGGCTACTGCCTGCTGACCGTCCTCGACGGCGAAGTCGTCTACGACGCCGGCGTCCGCGCGAACCTCGCGCAGAGCTTCGAGAACGGCGACTTCGTGCAGGACCCGCGGTTCGTCATCACCGCCAACTCCATGGCGGAAGCCCGCGAGCTCCGCGTGAACCTCCAAGCCGGCGCGCTCCCGACCGACCTCAGCTTCCAGGACTCCTACTACGTCTCCCCGAGCTTCGCGGAGAAGTACAAGCCGCTGTCGCTCGTCACGGGCCTGGCGGCCGCCGTCGCGATGGCGCTGGTCGTGTTCGCGCGGTACGGCGACCCCCGCATCGCGGTGCCGATGGTGTTCACGGCGCTCTCCGAGGTCGTCATCCTGCTCGGGTTCGCGGCCGTGAGCGGGCTGGCGTTGGACCTCTCGCACATCGCCGGGTTCATCGCCGTCATCGGGACCGGAGTCGACGACCTCGTCATCATCGCCGACGAGGTGATGACCGAGGAGGTCGGCTCCCAGCGCGTGTTCCAGAGCCGCTTCAGGAAGGCGCTGTGGGTCATCGGCGCGGCCGCCGTCACCACCATCATCGCGATGAGCCCGCTGGCCGTGCTCAGCCTCGGCGACCTCCGTGGGTTCGCCATCATCACCATCCTCGGCGTGCTCGTCGGCGTGCTCGTCACGCGGCCGGCGTACGGCGACGTGCTCCGCCGCCTCCTCACCGGCGAGCACTGACTCGGCCGTTCTTCTCCGCACCGCCCCCGGGCGCCACGCTTAACCCGGCTACGGACGCAGACGGAGTATGACCGTAGATTCGCGGCGCGCCGCCGCCAGCGCCACCATCAGCCTCACGGGCGTCGTCGTCGTCGCCGTCATGCTGCGCCACGTCCTCTCCGCACAGCCGCCGCTGTCGGGGTGGCTGCTCGCTGGCTTCGGCGGGCTCGTCGGCGCCGCGCTGGTCGCCGCCGGCTACGTCGTCTACCGCGCGGGCTTCACGCTCCGGCAGACGCTCGGCATCGCCGGCTGGAACGTCCTCGGCATCGTCGTCATCGGCGCCGCGCTCGCGCTGCTGTACGCCTACCAGTCGGCGGTCGCATCGCTGCCCGCCGCCCCGGTCTTCTCGGGCACCGTCGTCGTCGCGGTCAGCGCCGTCGCGCACGTCCTCATCGGCGTCAACGACGCGCGCCGCATCCGCGCCCGCCAGCTCGCCCGCGAGCGCGAGAAGCTCGACGTGCTCTCCCGGCTCGTCCGCCACAACCTCCGCACCGAGGCCCAGCGCCTCTACAGCTACGCGACACGCGTCCGCGCGGTCGACGGCGAGTCCAGCGACGACATCGCCGACGACGTCCACGGCTCCGGCGAGCGCCTCGCCGCGCTCCACGAACACATCACGACCATCCGCAACCTCGTGGACGACCCGCCGGAGCGCCGGCCCTACGACGTGGACGGCGCCGTCGCCGCCGTCGTCACGGACCTCCGTGAGGAACACCCGGACGCGACCATCGAGGTGACCACCGGCGACGCGACGGCCGCGGCCGGCGACTACCTCGAAGACGCGATTCGGGAGCTCGTCGAGAACGCCGTCGAGCACAACGACAGCGACCACCCGTGGGTCGGCGTCGAGGTCACGCAGGCCGATGGCCGCGTCCAAATCGCCGTCCGCGACGACGGCCCCGAGATTCCCGACATCGAGCGCGAGACCGTCACCGGCGAGCGCGAACTCACCCAGCTCAGCCACGGCAGCGGCGTCGGCCTCTGGCTGGTGCGCTGGATCGTCGACGCCTACGACGGCCAACTCCGGTTCGGCGACCGCGAGGGAGGCAACGAGGTCGTGGTGTCGTTCCCGGCTAGAAGTCAGTGAGCTTCGCCTCGGTCGCGCCCTTCGCGTCCAGCCCGAACTCCGACAGCTCCACGAACTCCATGTCGTTGTCGCGGAGCGCGCGCCGCACGCGCTCCGAGGCCGACGGCGCGACCAACATCCCGCGCACCTCGTCGTTGCTCTCGGCGTACAGTTCGACGTAGCGCTTGAGCTGGTCGAAGTGGTTCAGCGTCGCCTGAATCCGCTTGACCTCCACCACTACTGGCGTCCCCTCGCTGTCGACGGCGTAGAAGTCCACGAACCCGTACTTCGTCTCGCGCTCGTGCTCGACGATGCGGATGCCGTCTTCGAGGCACTCGGGGTTGTTCTGGATGAACTCGTGCATCTCCGCCTCCGTCCCGGACTCCTCGTAGGTCGCGCCGTCCTCGGCCTCGAAGCGCGTGACGCCGTAGGCTTCGAGGACGCGCGCCTCCACGCGCTCGCTGGGGTTGCTGCGGCGCGCCAGCAGGACGGCGTCGCCGTCGCTCTCGCGGGCCTCGACGGTGCCGCCGCCCGGCATCCAGTTGACGGGCTTGTGGCCGGTCGGCTGGTGGACAAGGAACGTGCCGTCGGGCTTGGCGACCAGCAGGCGGTCGCCCTCGCCGAGGTAGCCGCTGGTGCGGCCCTCGTACTCGACCTCGCAGCGGGCCTCCACGGTCAACACCGCGCCGTCCCGGAACGCCGCCTTCGCCGCGGCGACGAATGCCTCGGGGTCGGGCGCGTCCAATCGCTGTACGACCATCGTCTCCCGCGGTTACCGCGACCCACCGATAAAGCTACGGATTAGAACTCCCCGAGGCCGGACTGCTCGGCGGCCGCGAGCGCGTCCCGGCTGGTCTGCCACGACTCGCGGGCGCACGTCGGGAGGGCGCCGTGCTCGCGGACGTACTCTTCGAGGAACTCCCGGGTCGCCGGGTCGCTCGGGTAGCCCGACCCCACGTCGCCGTACTCCGCCGCGAGGGCCGCGACGTGTCCGTCGCGGGCGACCTTGGCGACGATGCTGGCCGCCGCGACCAGCGGGTACTCGTCGTCCGCGCCGTGCTCGGCGGTCACGTCCACCTCGGCTGGTACGCCGTCGGTGACCCGCCGGCCGAACCGCGCGGCGTCCACGTCCCCGGCGTCCACGTGCCCCGCGAGGCCGTCCTCTGCGACTTCGGCGAGCGCGTCCGCCTGCGCCGCGACGGTGAGCGCGTTCATGTCCGTCTCCGGGTCGTCGATGCGCTCGACCGGAATCTCGGCGACCCCGACCGCGAAGCCGTCGCGGATGCGCTCCGCCAACGCCTCGCGGCGCGGTGCCGACAGCCGCTTGGAGTCCTTGACGCCGTCCGGGAGGTCGTCGGGGTCGCCGGCGACCGCCGCCGCGAACATCGACCCCAGCACGGGTCCCTTCCCGGCTTCGTCGACGCCGAACGCGGTCATTCCCGGAAGTATTGTTCGTCCTCGAACTCGTCGCGCTCGCCCTCCACGGTCACCACGTCCAGCGCCGTCACGGTCGCCTCGACGCCGAGCGCGCCCGCGAGACTCGGCTCCGTGCGCCCCTCGTCGCTGGAGACGAGTTCCTTGATGTAGAGGCCGCCCTCGCCCTCCACCTCGACGACAGCGTGCGTGTCGTCGGTGAGTTCGCCGGTGATGTCGTACACGTCGCGCTCGCGGACCTTCTCCGCGCGCCGGTGCTTCACGCGCTGGGGCGTCTCCTGCTGGATGGTCGCGCCGTCCAGTTCCAGCAGCGCGGCCTCGAAGTCGTCCTCGTCGACCGGCGCGCCGAACTCCACCTGCGCGCGGTAGCGCTTGCGCGCGTCCAACTCTTTCACGCGCGCCACCATCTCGTAGGACGCCAGCCGCACGCCCTCGACCTCGACTTTCCCCTCGGCGTACTCGTTGATGGCGTCTTCCAGTTCCTCGGCGTCGGGGTGGCGCTCTTGGGGCTCGTCGACCTCGACGACGAACGGCCGGCCCGTCCCGAGCATCAGCGCGTCGATGTCCTCGCGGCCCGCGCCGTGGAACGACGCCGACTCGCCGTCCATCGCCTCGATGACGGGCGGCGCGGTCAACTGCTCGACGCTCTCCGGGTAGAGGTAGCCCGTGCCGTCGCAGTGCGGGCACGGCGAGTCCACCAGCGTCCCCGTGCCGTTGCAGTCCGAACACGGCCACTTCGTCTGCGGAATCCCCCGCTCCAGCTTGCGGTACCGGCCGTAGACGAACGCCGAGTTCACCGTCACCTCGACGGTCTCGTCTTCGACGTCCAGCACCGCGAGCACATCCGGGCGCTCGAAGTCCACGCTCGCGCCCGTCCGCTGGCCGACGCGCTTGCCGACCTCGCGGTTGCACTCGGACTTGAACAGCTCGCCGGCGTCCTCCTCCAAGTCCGCGAGGTCGCGCAGCATCGTCTCGTTCTCCTCCACGAGCGGCGGCGCGCGCGTCCCCACTTGGTACGTGTCGAAGCGCTGCTCGCCGAGCGCCTCCACCACGAGGTCCGCGAACTCGTCGAAGCGCCCCGACGCCCCCTCGCAGACCCAACACTCCGCCGGCTCGACGGCCTCGTAGGGCTCGTCGTCGTCCAGCGCCACCGTCGTCCGCAGCGCCCGCCCGCGCTCGGCGTTCGTCAGCCCGAAACTCCGCTCCGCGAAACACCGCCCGACGCACGCGTCACAGATGGGGTCCTCCGCGAGCACCCGTCGCGCGTCCTCTACGATGGTCATGTGCGTGTTCTCGGGGTCGGGTGGTACGTATGCTTCGGTCCTCCGTCCGTGCGGCCGCGCGTCCCGCTCTCGAACCCGATGCACGTAAGCCCGCCCGCTCCGACAGTCCGGCCATGAGACAGTTCGTCGTGCTCGGCCACCGCGCGCCGACCGACCCCGACTTCTCGCTCGACGACCTCGCGGGCGGTGCGGGCCGCCTCGACGTGCTCTGCCGGTGCGTGAGTTCGGCGCTGTTCCTCTCGCACGGCATCCGCGACGACGTGGAAGTCTTCCTCGTGCTCGGTGACGAGGTGACCGTCCGCATCGACTCCCGGGACCTCCGGTACATGAGCCCGGACGAGCGCAACGTCGCCGGCCTGCTCAAGCAGGCGCTGGAAGCCAAGGACCGCGCTATCGGCCATCGGGAGGCCGAGTCCACGCCCGGCATCCACGTCTCCAAGCGCGGCTTCGCCGCGGTGCTCGACGGCCTCGACGGCACCGTCGTGGAACTCCACGAGGACGGCGACCCGCTCGCCGGCGTGGAGCCGCCCGAGAACCCGGTGTTCGTGCTCTCGGACCACGAGGACTTCACCGAGGAGGAAGCCGTCCGTCTCGCGGACCGCAGCGACCAGCGGGTTCGCGTCGGCCCCGAAGTCCTGCACGCCGACCACGCCATCACGGTCGCGCACAACTACCTCGACACCGACGGCTTCACCGACTACTGATGCGGGTGAGCATCGTGGGAGCGAGCGCTCCTTCGGATGCTGCCGTCGAAGACGCCCGCGGGGTCGGCCGGCTGCTCGCCGAGCGCGGCCATACCGTCGTCTGCGGCGGGCTCGGCGGCGTGATGGAAGCGGTCTGTCGCGGCGCGAGCGAGGCCGGCGGCCACACCATCGGTATCCTCCCCGGGGAGGACCGGGACGCCGCCAACGAGTACGTCGAGACGACCATCGCAACCGGGCTCGGGCACGCGCGGAACGCGCTCGTCGTCATGAACGGCGACGCCGTTATCGCGGTCGACGGCGCGGGCGGCACGCTCTCCGAAGTCGGATTCAGTTCGGTCTACGACCGCCCGATTGCGGGCCTCGGCGCGCCCGACGCGCCCCACGTCGAAGCCGTCGGGACGCCCACTGACGCCGTCGAGTACGTGGAAGCGCGCGCCGACTGACGGCCACAGCGTTCGATACTCACGTCGCTGGCGCTGTTCGCGCACGAATAGCGAGAAAGACAGAGAGAACCGCAGAACGGAGCGGGGCTTATTCGAGGTCGAAGCGGTCGAGGGTCATGACCTTGTGCCACGCTGCCACGAAGTCCTCGACGAACTTCTGTTCGGCGTCGTCGGCGCCGTAGACATCCGCGATGGCGCGGAGGCGGGCGTTCGAGCCGAAGATGAGGTCGAAGCGGGTGGCCTCCCACTCGACCTCGCCGGTCTCGCGGTCGCGCACCTCGAACACGCGCTCGTCCTCGTCGACGGCCTCCCACTCGTAGCTCATGTCGAGGAGGTTGGCGAAGAAGTCGTTGGTGAGCGCGCCGGGGTCGTCCGTGAAGACGCCGCGGTCGGCGTCGCCGTGGGTCGCGCCGAGCGCGCGCATCCCGCCGACCAGCACCGTCAGCTCCGACGGCGTCAAGTTCAGCAGCTCCGCCTTGTCGATCATGCGGTCCTCGGGCCGGTCGTCGTAGCCGCCGCCGAGGTAGTTCCGGAACGCGTCGGCCTTCGGCTCCAGCGGCTCGAAGGAGTCGGCGTCGGTCTGCTCGTCGGTGGCGTCCGTGCGACCGGGCTCGAAGGGCACGTCGACGTCGTAGCCGGCGTCGGCGGCCGCCTGCTCGACGGCCGCGTTCCCGCCGAGCACGATGAGGTCGGCCAGCGACACGCGCACGTCGTCGTCGCGGGCGTCGTTGAACGACGCTTGGATGTCCTCCAGCGTTTCGAGGACGGACTCCAGTTCCGCGGGCTCGTTGGCGTCCCAGCTACGCTGGGGTTCGAGGCGGATGCGGGCGCCGTTGGCGCCGCCGCGCTTGTCGCTGTCGCGGTACGTCACGGCGGACGCCCACGCGGTCTTGGCGAGCTGCTGGCGGGACAGCTCCGAGTCCAGCAGTTCCGCCTTGAGTTCGGCGACCTCCTCGTCGCCGACGAGCTCGTAGTCGGCGTCCGGGAGCGGGTCCTGCCAGATGAACGTCTCCTCGGGGACCTCCGGGCCGACGAGGCGCTCGGGCGGGCCCATGTCGCGGTGGATGAGCTTGTACCACGCCCGCGCGAACGCCTGCTGGAAGTCGTCGGGGTTGTCCTGGAAGTGTTCGAGGACCTCCCGGAAGTCGTCGTCGTGCTTCAGCGCGACGTCCGTCGTCAGCATCATCGGTTCCTCGGTGTCGTCGGGGTCGTGGGGCTTCGGCGCGTCCTCGACGCCGTCGCCGACCGGGCGCCACTGCCACGCGCCGCCGGGCCCCTTCACGGAGGTCCAGTCGTGGTTCAGGAGGTTGTCGATGTACCCCATGTCCCACTGGGTCGGCGAGGAGTTCCACGGCCCCTCGATACCGCTGGTGATGGTGTCCGGGCCCTTGCCCTCGCCGAGGTCGTTCTCCCAGCCGAGGCCCTGCAGGTCGATGGGCGCGTCCTCGGGCTCGACGTCGACGTGCTCGTCGGGGTCGTCCGCGCCGTGGACCTTCCCGAACGTGTGGCCGCCGGCGATGAGCGCGACCGTCTCCTCGTCGTCCATCGCCATCCGCGAGAACTCCTCGCGGATGTTCGCCGCGGAGCCCTCGACGTCCGGCTCGCCGTACGGCCCCTCGGGGTTCACGTAGATGAGCCCCATCACGGTGTTCGCCAGCGGGTCGCGGAGCTCACCGGTCTCGTTGTCGCCCTCGAAGCGCTCCGGGGACGTGGTCTCCCACTCGGTCTCCGGGCCCCAGTCGACGGCGTGGTTGGGCTTGAACTCGTCGTCGCGGCCGCCCGCGAAGCCGTACGTCTCGAAGCCCATCGTCTCCAGCGCGACGTTCCCCGCGAGGATGATGAGGTCGCCCCACGAGAGCTGCTTGCCGTACTTCTGCTTGACCGGCTGGAGCAGGCGCCGCGCCTTGTCGAGGTTCACGTTGTCCGGGAAGCTGCTCTCCGGCGGGAGCCGCTGGAGGCCGCCGGACGCGCCCGCGCGGCCGTCCGCCGTCCGGTACGTCCCGGCGCTGTGCCACGCCATCCGGATGAACAGCGGCCCGTACGTGCCGTAGTCGGCGGGCCACCACTCTTTGGAGTCCATCATGACCTTCCGGATGTCGTTTTTCAGCTGCTCGTAGTCGATGTCCTCGAACGCCGCCGCGTAGTCGAAGTCCTCGTCGAACGGCCCGACCTCGTGGCCGTTGTCGTCGAGCACGTCGACGTCCAGCAGGTTCGGCCACCAGTCGTCGACGCCTTTCGGGTCCCAGTGCTCCCCGCTTCCCCCGTCGGGTCGCAGGTCCTCGCTGTCGCGTTCGGGTTTGTCGTCACTCATCGGAGTTCTACCTACTCGTAGCCACTCGTGGCTCCCAGTTAACGATACCGTTGGCATCTGCTAACTCCAGCGGGCGCGCTCGCGGCGCCGCCGTCGCGTGTTCTCAGCCCCCACGGTTCGATGATTCGGAAGCGTTAAACCGACCACGGACCAACGATGGACTGCGGGCCGGTGGGGTAGCTTGGTATCCTTCGGCCTTCGGGTGGCCGTAACCACGATTCAAATTCGTGCCGGCCCATTTTCCCCACTTCGCAACGACGAACGATAGTGAGGAGTCCGTAGTGTGTGAGCGCGGCCAAACGAATTTGACTGAGGCGAGACGGAGCGCCGACCGGCGGGAGGCGACCGTCTCGACGTGATTCATAGATTCGTGCCGGCCCACTTCTCCCGCAATCCACGCCCACGAGCGACAGCGAGGCGTTTGCAGGTGGCGGTACTGCGAAGTAGTGGGGGTGTGGAGTGTCCGTATGAGTAGTCGGTGGTCGTGGTCAGCGGTCTCTGAGTACGTGCCTCTGGTCGGTGCAGTTCTTTTGGGTGGCGTTGTGCTCGCGTACGTGTTTGTTCCGGTGGTCGCACGTGATTTCGTGAACGTGTTCTCGCACAGCGTGTTGGAGGTCTTGACGGGAGTGTACGCGTTTTTGACGCTTCTGTTGGTCGTCGAAACGCGGCGGTCGCGGACGGCGGAGAGCGCTCGCCGGGAACGTGCAGAGCGTCGACGACGGAACAATCTGCGCCGTGCGCTCGTCGCGGAACTCGACGAGATGCTGGAGACAGTTCACGCGAGCGAGTACACGAACACGACGTTCGGTGTGGACAACATCCAGCGCACGATGTACGAATCGAACTCGGACGAACTCGGCGCACTCACCGAGGAAGAGTGCGCGGCCGTCGTCGACTGCTACACCAACGCGACCGTCCTCAGTCGAATGATCTCGGATGGTCTCGAACGCGAGACTTCGAGTAGTCCCGCGGGGTCGACGCAAGTAGCGTCGTCCGTCGTCGAGGACTTCCGGGAGAAAGCGCAAACAGCGAAGCAGACGCTCTCCGAGAACTTGGAGTGATTTCCACGGGAGCGCGCTGTTTATCCGGAGTGGCGCCGGAGTTACGGTATGGATTCGGAGCTTTTGAGCGCTGACGCCGCGGTGGAGCGCCGGGACGAGGTCGTGGCGGCAGTGCGGGAGCACGCGGGCGAGCTGGCGCGGTCGCTCGCGCGGTTGGACGGCGGGGAGTACGGGCGGCGGTCGTTCGGCGTCGAGGCGGGCGAGTGGACGGTGAAGTACGAGGACGGCGGGCTGGATTTCCTGCGGTTCGAGGGGAACGGGGGGCTGGACGTCTATGTCGTCTCGACGAAGCGCGACCCGGAGCCGGAGCCGCTGGCGCGCGCAATCGCGCACTACGACGGGCTTGTGCGGGCGTTCAACGACTACGTGTCCTCGATGCGGGGAACACTCGACGCGGTGTCGACGGCCTTCCCGGACCCGGCGTCAACCGGCGATATCGTCGCGGAACGCGACCGCATCGTCTCCGAGATTCTGAGCGTGGCGAACCGCATGGCGGGTGAACTCCACCGGTACGACGGCGGCGACTACGGTTCGTTCGCGTCTCGCGTGGCCGGGGCGCGCTGGGAGCTCAAGTATGCGGAGGGCCGTGCGTCCTACCTGCGGGCGGGCGACGTCTATCTCGTGGGCCAGTACGGGCCGCCGTCCGCGCCGGACGTGCGCCGGCACGGGCCCGACGTACCGCTGTTCGTGGAAGCGTACAACGACCACGTTCGAGAGCTGAGCGACGCTCTGGAGACGATTTCTGTCGCAGAGACCGACGATAACTGACTGGGGGGGGCCGTATGAACGCCGGGACTGTCGGTCCCGACGTTGCTCTGTTTCGCCACCACGCATCACTCACAAGCAGCCGACCGACGCCGACTGTCGCCACTACGAACTCGTGAGCACCCAACGCGTCAAATAGCGAGATACGTGTCGGAAAGCGGCTTAGCTTCCGGTTCCGACCGTGAGTTCTTCCTGCGTCACGACAGTCCGGGAGCCGCTGCTGCCGATTGCGGTCACAGTAATCGTGGTGTCCGTGGGGGTGTCAGCGACAAGTTTCACACTTTCGCCGACGCTAGTTAGATTCCCGCTACCGCCGCCTTCGACCTGTACGTCCGTCGAGCTAGCGGTCACGTTCAGGCTCGCTGCGGTGCCCTCGCTAATCCACGTGACGCTGGCGTTGCCGTCGTTGGTCTGGCTGATGTCTGCGCCCGCTTGTACGTTCTCGCTGACTTGGTCCCCGAAGCCGAGGACGAAGCTCGCGATGACGGCGGCGAGGATGACGGTGATCGCGACCATCAGGATGACCCCGATGACCGGCGACACGCCGCGGTCGTCGTCGTCCGGCATCTCGAACATGGTAATCTTCTTCATGGTGTGTGCTGCACGCGACCGGAACGGCTGCGACGACATATCGTCGCACGTGGAGCTACCCCTCCGTTGCCGAATCCGTGCTTACCATACATTTTGGCTCCGCACACTTAAGCCCCTTCGCCAATCGCTCGCGGCGCCAACGACCGCGAACGTCGCGGACCGCTTCTTGACGACTCGGCCGCGCCCGCCGGCGTACATAAAATAACTTGATAAATAATGCGTGAACGGTTCGCGGGTCGACGTAGAAGAGCGATTAGATGGCGTGCACGAACTGCGGTAACGGGGGGAACGTCGAGGGGTACACAGTCACGTTCACGCAGGGGGCGCCGGAGCCGACGGAGATGGACCTCGCGCTCTGTCCGGCGTGCGCCGAGGAGTTCCGCGAGGAGTCCGGCATCGAACTCGGGTAGCTGGGGTCGCCGCGCGGATTCCACAGCTTCATAACTCGCGGGCGCCGTGTCTCACTCGATTACTGTGAGCGGGGAGCGCGCCACCGCGAACGCATCAGCCGCCGACCAGCAGCCGCGCGTCGTCGTCGTCTGCGGGCTGCCGGGCGTGGGGAAGACGACCGTCGCCGAGCGCGCCGCGGAGCTGCTCGACGCGGCGCTGCTGCGCACGGACGTCGTCCGGACCGACCTGTTCCCCGACCCCGAGTACACGGACGCGGAGCTGCGCGCGGTCTACGACGAGCTGTTCGAGCGCGCGGCCGCCGTGGTCCGCGACGGACGCAGCGTCGTGCTCGACGGGACGTTCCAGCACCGCGAGTACCGCGAGCGCGTCGGGCGGACGGCCGACGACCTCGGGGTGGCGGCGACGCTCGTGAAAGTCGAGTGCGAGGCGGGCGTCGTCCGCGAGCGCATCCGACAGCGCGCCGACGACGCCAGCGACGCGGACTTCGAAATCCACCAGCAGTACCGCGAGTCCTTCGACGCCATCGAGCGCGAGCACGCGGTCGTGGACAACTCCGCGGGACTGGACGCGACCCGCGAGCAGGTCGACGCGCTGTTCTGAGCGCGCTGGCGGCGCGCCAGCCTTTTCTCGCGGCGCTGCGAACCGTCGGGGCGTGACCGACGAGGATTCGACGGACCCGCTGGCGTGGGAGACGACCGGCCGCAGCGTGGCCTACGACTGCCCCGGCTTCGAGATCGCCCACGAGGACGTCCGGCTGCCGGACGGAACGGAGACGGACTTCGACTACCTCGTGGACGACCCCGCGGTCGTCCTGCTGGCGTTCACGCCCGACGGCGAGGTCGTGGTAATCGAGGAGTGGCGGCAGGCCGTCGGCCGGGTGAACCGCGGGCTGCCCGCGGGCGGCGTCGAGGACGAGGACGCCGACCTCGCCGCGGCCGCGCACCGCGAACTCACGGAGGAGACCGGCTACGAGGCGGAATCGGTCGAGAAGTTCGGTGAGTTCGAGCCGACCAACGGCGTCGCGGACGCCGTCCACCACTACTTCCTCGCGGAGGGGTGTCGACCCACCGGCGAGCAGGACCTCGACTTCAACGAGTCCATCCGCGTCACCACCAAGCCCTACGACGACCTGCTCGACGCGGTGAAGCGCGCCGAGATTCGGGACGGCCGCACCGCGCTCGGCGTGCTCACGCACGAACTCGGGTAGATTTATCGCGGCCCACAGCGACACCCCGGTATGGGCGTCATCGTCTACGAGAGCCCCGAGGGCGGGGTCACGGAGTGGCAGACAAGCGACGCGAACCTCGGCTTCGACGACGACACCGGCCACTGGCTGGTGGCGAGCGACGACGGCTCCACGGTTCGCCGCATCCCCCGCGAGCGCGTGTTCTACGTCGAGACCGGCGAGTAGCACAAAGAAACCCTTACGCGCGGCCGCCGGCTACCGGTGAGCAATGAGAGACGTCTTCGAGGTGACCGCCCAAGACGGCGCGGCCCGCATCGGCGAACTCGAGATTCCGCGGGCGGGCGTGACCGTGGAGACGCCGACGCTGATGCCGGTCGTCAACCCGAACCTGATCACCGTCGAGCCGTCGCGGTTCCCGGAGTTCGGCGCGGAGATGCTCATCACGAACTCCTACATCATCAACAGCGACCCCGACCTCAACGAGCGCGCCCGCGAAGAGGGGCTCCACGAGATGCTGGGCTTCGACGGCGCTATCATGACCGACTCGGGGAGCTTCCAGCTCGCCGAGTACGGCGAAATCGACACCACGACCGAGGAGATTCTGCAGTTCCAGCACGACATCGGGAGCGACGTGGGGACGCCCGTGGACATCCCGACGCCGCCGGACGCCGGCCGCGAGCAGGCCGAAGAGGAGCTCGCCACGACGCAGGAACGCCTCGAACTCGCGGCGACCGTCGACGTCGGCGACATGCTCGTGAACGCGCCCGTGCAGGGCGCGACGTTCCCGGACCTCCGCGAGGAGGCCGCCCGGCACGCCTACAACACGGACCTCGACCTGTTCCCGGTGGGCGCGGTCGTGCCGATGATGAACCAGTACCGCTACGACGACGTCGCCGAGACCGTCTTGGCGGCCAAGCGCGGGCTCGGCCGGGACGCGCCCGTCCACCTCTTCGGCGCGGGCCACCCGATGATGTTCGCGCTCGCGGCGGCGCTGGGCTGTGACCTCCTCGATTCGGCGGCGTACGCCATCTACGCCCGCGACGACCGCTACCTCACTGTCCACGGCACCGAGCACCTCGACAGCCTCCACTACTTCCCCTGCGAGTGCCCGGTCTGCACCGAGCACACGCCCGACGAGGTCGAGCGCATGGGCGACGCCGCTCGCGAGGAACTGCTCGCCGAGCACAACCTCCACGTCTCGTTCGGCGAGCTCCGGCGCGTCAAGCAGGCCATCAAGTCCGGGAACCTCATGGAGCTCGTGGAGGCGCGCGCCCACGCCCACCCCCGGACGCTGGACGGGTTCCGCGCGCTCCTCGACCACAGCGAGCAGTTGGAGCAGACCGACCCCGCGAGCAAGGACGCGTTCTTCTACACGTCCGCGGACAGCGCGCGCCGCCCCGAGGTCGTGCGCCACCACCGCCGGCTCGAACGCCTCTCCCCGGAGGGCGACGTGCTGCTCACCGAGGGCTCCGGGAACGACCGCTTCGACGAGTGGTGGAACGTCACGCCGCCGTTCGGGCCGTTCCCGCGCTCGCTCTCCACGACCTACCCGCTCACCGCCGAGACGCCCGAGCGGATGGACCGCGCGGGCTACGAGGCCGCCGCCGACGGCGTCGCCGCGCTCGCGGGCGCCAACCCCGACACCGAGTTCACGCTCGCGCATCGCGGCTGGCCGGATACTGCCCTCGACTGCGTGCCCGCCCGCGTCGACACCGTGGACATCGCCGCCGACGAGTAGGACCGCCGAGCCCGGGCCGTTCGCGGCCGAACCGCGCGCTGACCGCGCCACGCGAAAGGCAAGGCAATTGGGCACGCGGCCCCGACGACGCTGTATGACCGAGTATTTCGAGGTGCACGCGCGCGACGCCGCGGCGCGCGTGGGCGAGCTCCGGCTCGCCGAGTCGGTGACGACGCCGACGCTCGCGGACGACGTCGTCGAGGACGCGGGCAGCGAGTGGGTGCAGCGACAGGAACGCCCCGACGGCGACGAGTCCGCGCTGACCGTGCTGCCGTACCGCGGGTTCCCGTCGGGGACCGCCGAGGAAGTGCAGGCGTCGTTCGCGCCCGACTACCCGGACGTGGACTACCCGAGCGCGGCCGTCGTCTCCCCGCAGACCGCCGCCGACTACGGCGCGGACGCGTACGTGCTCTCGGGCGGCCCCGGCATCGTCGGGCACGGCGCGGCGTTCCGTGACGCCGTCGTGGACACCCGGGAGTCGATTCCCGACGACACCGCGCTCTACGTCTCCGGCGTGGCGACGCCCCGAAACGTCGCCGTGCTCGTCTACGCGGGCGTGGACCTCGTGGACGCCGACCGCGCGGTCGTCCGCGGGACGCAGGGCCGCTACCTCACCACGGAGGGCGAGTACGACCTCGAAGACCTCGACGAACTGCCGTGCTCGTGTCCGGCGTGCCAACAGCCCGTCTCGGCGTTCGACCGCGAGGACTGCGTCGACCACAACGTGAACGCGCTCAAGGCGGAGCTGAGCCGCGTGCGCCGCCGGATTCGTGACGGCCGCCTGCGCGACTACGTAGAGGGGCAGTCCCGCCACGAGGCGTGGGTGACCGCGGCGTTCCGCGAGTTCGACCAGCAGTACGGCTATCTGGAGGAGCGCACGCCCGTGATGCGGGACTCGCTTTTGCTGTCCGCGACCGAGGACGCGCTCCGCCGCGTCGAGATTCAGCGCTTCGCCGAGCGCGTCACCACGCGCTACCAGAAGCGCCTCGACGGCCACCCGCTGTTGTTGGTGCCGTGCTCCGCGAAGAAGCCGTACAGCGAGAGCCAGAGCCACCGCCAGTTCCAAGACGCCGCCAGCTACCGCGCGCACGTCGTCTCGATGACCTCGCCCATCGGCGTCGTCCCCCAAGAGCTGGAACTCACGTACCCCGCCCAGCACTACGACAGCGTGGTGACCGGGCGGTGGAGCGAGGAAGAGAAGGACTTCGTCGCGCGCGTCCTCAAGCAGTATCTCGACCGCGCGGACTACCCCCGCGTCATCGCGCACGTCCCCACCGAGGGCTACCGCGACATCTGCGAGCGCGTCGCCGGCGAGGTGGACGTGCCCTTCGAGTTCACCGTCGAGGACCACCCGACGACCGACGAGAGCCTCGGGGAGCTGAACGCCGCGCTCGCCGGCGAGGACAAGATCTGGGTCGAAGAGCGCGAGAAGGCGACCCTGCGCGCGGTCGCGGACTACGTCATCGGGGACGGCGCGGGCGACGACCTCTTCGACGACCTCACGGTGCAGGGCCGCTACCCGAAGCTGCAGGCGCTGAACGGCGACGGCGAGCAGTTGGCGGCGCTGGTCCCCCAGTACGGCACGCTGTCGCTGACGCTGGCGGGCGCCCGCGAGTGGGTCGAGAGCGCCGCGCCGACCAAGCGCGTGGAAATCGACGCGTTCGTCCCGGAGGGGAGCGTGCTCGCGCCGGGCGTCGTGGACGCCGACGACGACATCCGCGTCGGCGACGAGGTCGTCGTCTCCGGCCCGAAGGCGTTCGCGGTCGGGCGCGCGGCGATGCCGGGGCCGGCGATGGCCGACGCGACCCGCGGGATGGCCGTGGACGTGCGCCACTGCGAGCAGTCGTAGCGAACGCGGGCGAAAGAGCTACGCCCGGAGTGTGCGAATTCATCTCTATGCGAGTCCGCGAGGTGATGCGCACCGAGGTGCTGACCGTCGACGCCGACGACAGCGTCCGCGACGCCGTCGGCCTGATGCTCGACCGGGAGGCGGGGAGCGTCGTCGTCGAGACCGACGGCAACCCCGCGGGCATCCTCACGAAAGTCGACGTGCTGGCGGCCGGCCACGAGCACGACCGCCCGCTCAGCGAGATTCCCGTCTACGCGGCCGCCACCCACCCCCTGATTACGGTCGAGCCGTCGGCGACGGTGCGCGCGGCGGCCGCGCGGATGTTCGACCACGGCGTCCACCACCTCCCGCTCGCGGACGGCCTCGACCTCGTCGGCGTCGTCACGGCGACGGACCTCCTCGAAGCGCAGGACGACCTCCTCGCTGAAGCTCGGACCGACGACGAGCGCCGCGAGGAGTGGGAGGACTAGTCGTCCGCGGGCGGCGCGTCAACGGGCCGGTCGGGATTCGCCGCACTCGCCTCGTCGGGCATCCCGAACTGGTGGTCGCCCGTGACTTCGACGCTGCCGCGGCGCACGGTCGCGTCGCCCGCGAGGTGAACGCGGACGGCTTCGACGAGCGCGTCGGCTTCGAGTGGCTGGCCGCGGCCTTTCACGTCGTCGACGGTGGCGGTCGGCGGCACGTCGAACGCGCGCTGGGTGAGAATCGGGCCTTGGTGAGAATCGGGCCTTGGTCGAGGTCCGTGGTGACGTAGTGGGCGGTGACGCCCGCGACGCGAACGCCTTCCTCGACGGCCTGCCGGTACGCCTGCGCGCCCGGGAACGCGGGCAGCAGGCTCGGGTGGATGTTGATGATGCGGCCCGCGTACCGGAACACCACGTCCGGGCTGAGGATGCGCATGTACCGCGCCAGCACCACGAGGTCCACGTCGTACTCGTCGAGCAGGTCCAGCAGGCGCTCCTCGTCGGGCGTCCCGGAGTCGTCGCCGATGTCGTAGAACGGCACGTCGTGCTCCCGGGCGACGGATTCGAGGTCGGGGTGGTTCCCGACGACGACGCGAATCTCGGCGTCGAACTCCGCGTTGAGGAGCGCGCGCAGGCAGTGGTCCTCCTTCGTGACGAGGACGGCGACGCCCTCGTCGCGCTCGTCGGGGAAGCGCACGCGCACGTCCACGCCGAGCTGGTCCCCGATGTCCGCGAGGCGCTCGCGGAACGCCGCCCGGGTCGTCGCGTCGCCCGCGAGGTCCGCGGGCTCGGCCTCGCCGTCGGCCTCCCAGCGGTCGTCGGCGTCGTCGATGGGGGTCGTGTCCGCCAGCAGCGTCATGCGGAAGACGCCGTCGCGGACGGTCTGCTCGATGTCCTCGATGTTGACCCCGTGCTCGAACAGCAGTCCGGTGACCTCCGCGACGATTCCCGTGCGGTCGGCTCCCACGACCGTGATTTCGGTGAGGTCACTCGTCGGCGCTGCCGCCTCCGGACTGCCGTTCGGCTTCGGCATACACGGCCCCACGGCGTCGGCGGACATAAGCGGCGTCCTTCGCGCAGGAACTGATGCGCACGTTCGTGTATCTTCGTGTGTTTCCAAAAGAGTCTTTGACCACGGACGCCCACATCAGCGCGATGACCGCGTACACCGCGACGGTGACGGTCCGACTCAAGCACGGGGTCCTCGACCCGGAGGCCGAGACCACCCAGAAAGCCCTCGAACGACTCGGCTTCGAACTCGGGGACCTGCGCTCGGCGGACCGCTTCGAAATCGACTTAGAGGCCGCCGACAGCGACGAGGCGGCCGAGCGCGCGGGCGAGATGGCCGACCGCCTGCTCGCCAACCCCACCATCCACGACTACGACGTAACCGTCGAGACCGCCGAATGACGGTTTCGATTATTCGCTTCGGCGGCTCGAACTGCGACCGCGACGCCGTCCGCGCGCTCGACGCGCTGGACGTGGACGCCGAAATCGTCTGGCACGAGGACGGCCTCCCCGCCGACGCCACGGGTGTCGTCCTCCCCGGCGGCTTCTCGTACGGCGACTACCTCCGCGCCGGCGCGATGGCCGCCCAGTCCCCAATCATGGCCGACGTGCGCGACCTCGCCGCCGACGGCGTGCCCGTCCTCGGCGTCTGCAACGGCGCGCAAATCGGCTGCGAGTCGAAGCTCACGCCCGGCGCGTTCACCACGAACGCGAGCGCGCGCTTCCAGTGCGAGCACGTCAACGTCCGCGTGGAGAACGCCGACACGCCGTTCACGGCCGCCTACGACGAGGGCGACGTGCTCACGCTCCCCATCGCGCACGGCGAGGGGCGCTTCGAAATCGGCGCCGAGCGCTACGACGACCTCGTCAGCGAGGACCGCGTGCTGTTCCGGTACTGCGACGAGGACGGGGAGCTCAGCGACGACGCGAACCCGAACGGCTCCACGGGCGCGGTCGCCGGCGTGCTCGGCGAGCGCGACTCCGTCGCGGTGCTGATGCCCCACCCCGAGCGCGCCACCCTCCCCGAACTCGGGCTCACCGACGGGCAGGGCGTCCTGCGCGCGTTCGCCTAAGAACGGCTTATTCGGCCGAATTCTGCCGCTCGCGCTCGTTCTGTGGTGTTCGCGGCCGCGGTTGGGTCGGTGCCACTAGGTCACGCCGCGGTCGCCTGAAGCATATGTGCGCTCCCCTCCAACGACGACTCGTTGCAGAACGACACTACTCTCCGAGACCCAGCCAATGACTGACCACTCAGAAGACCCAGACCCACTCCCAGCGGAGACCCGCGTCGGCCGGACAGCGCTCCGCGTCGCCGACCTCGACGCGACGACCGACTTCTACCGGAACGTCGTCGGCCTCGAAGTCCAGCGCCGCTCCGACGGCGTCGCCGTCCTCGGCACCGCGGACGCCCCCCTGCTCGTCCTCGAAGGCGACGCGGACGCGCCCGAACGCCCCGCATCGAGCGCGGGCCTGTTCCACACCGCGTTCCGGGTGCCCTCGCGTGCCGCGCTCGGCGACGCGCTCGCCCGCGTGCGGGAGCGCTGGGAGCTCACCGGCGCGTCCGACCACGACGTCAGCGAGGCGCTGTACCTCCGCGACCCGGAGGGCAACGGCGTCGAAATCTACCGTGACTTCTCGCGCGAGGCGTGGCCCCGCGACGACGACGGCACCGTGGAGATGGGCACGCACGCCCTCGACCTCGGGGTCGTCGAGGCGGCCGCCGCGGGCGACGCGACGGTCCCCACCGGCACCGACATCGGCCACGTCCACCTCGAAACGGCCTCGCTGCCGGCGTTCCGCGAGTTCTACGTGAACGCGGTCGGCTTCGACGTGCAGGTGGCGTCGCCGTCCGCGCTGTTCACGTCCGCCGGCGGCTACCACCACCACGTCGCCGCGAACACGTGGAACCGCCGCTCGGAGCCGGTCAGCGGGCGAGGCCTGTCGTGGTTCGAGGTCGTCGTTCCGGAGGCGGCGGCGCTCGACGCGCTCCGAGCGCGGCTCGCGGACGCCGGCTACGCAATCGCGGACGCAGAAGACGGAATCGCGGTCGACGGGCCGGACGGCGTCGAGGTCAGGTTCCGCGCCGAGCAGTAGCCGAGCGCGCCGAGCTAGGGGAGAAGAGTCACTCCGCGAGCGGGAGGTTGTAGCTCGTCTCGCGCTCGACGACGGCGTTCCACGTCGCCTCGCACTCGCAGGACACCTCCGAGAACACCGAGGGGTCCTGCCGGAGGTCGAAGTCCTTGATGGCCTCCTGCACGAGGTCGTCGCACTCCCCGCAGTTGTGCGGGCCGCGGTCGCTGCCGTGACCGACCGGGTCCGACACCACGATGGCGTCGGCGTCCGCCGTGGATTCCAGCACCTCGGCGACCGACCAGAGCCACGGCGGGCGGTAGCCGCCCCGGAAGTGGAGCTGGTCGACCATCGTGTACCGCTGGACGTTCGTCGGGTTCATCGAGACGGTGTGGCAGCCCTCGACCTCGGCGCACTCCCGCACCGACTTCTTCATGTCCTCGACGGCCTCGGATTCGGAGAGGAACGGCGGCTTCATCAGGAGGTACGCCTTCACGCCGGCGTCGGCCTCGCGGGCCTCCGCGCAGGCGTCCTCGAAGTCGCTGAAGTCGAAATACTTGTTCACGCAGTCGTGGCGCACGCGGTCGGTCGCGGTTTCGAGGCCGACCGCCACGTCCGTCTCCAGCCCGACCTCGGTGAAGTCCTCGATTTTGTTCTGCTCGACGAAGTCCGGGAGGCTCTCGACGACGATGCGCTCGCGGTCCGCGAACGCCTCCGCGATGGCCCGCCGGGTCTGGGCGGGCACCTCGCGCTCGTCGAGGAACGACCCGCTCGTGTAGATTTTCACGAGGCCGCTTTCCTCGTCGGCTTCTTCCTGTTCGTGGTCGAGGCAGGCGTCGATTTGGGCCATCAGGTCCTCGTGGGCGACCGTCCCGCCCTCCACGGACTCGGCGACGTACCCGCACATCGTGCAGCCGCCAGCCCGCGCCCACCGGCAGCCGCCCGTGTTGAGGATGATGGTGAGACTCTGGTAGACGCCGTCTGGCGTGTTGTCCTCGTCCAGCCACACCCGCGTCGGCTCGTCCGGCGCGTAGTCCTTGCTCCCCTTCTCGTCGCGCAGCTCCCGCATCACCTGATTGTGGGCGTCCATCCCGCGCCCCTGCTCGTAGACCTCCGCGCTCGGCTCGCTCATGGCTAGTTCGTGTCGTCGCGGGCGTAAAGCGGCTTCGTCTGGCCGTTCGAGCGCGCAGCTTCCCGAAGCTCAGCGAAGGAGGCGGCGACACCACGCCGCCAGCCGGGCGACGCCCGCGGCGCGTTCTTCGTTGTCTTCCTCGTCGTCGGGCGTCGGGACGGCGATTTGGGAGCTGTGGCCGACCGTCGCGTCGATGACGCCAGCGTGCTTTCGCATACCCGGGCGTCGGGGCGCCGCGTTGATGTACTTCGTGGTCGCGGCGAGCGGTCAGTCTATCGCGGTCCAGCCGGCCGCGCCCGCGGTCGCCCCGGCGAGGTTCGCGGCGGCGTCGAGGACGCTCGCGGTCCGCCCGACGACGGGCTGGACGACTTCGACGCCGACGCCGAGCAGCGCCGCGGCGGCCACGACGGCCCCGAGCGCTCGCGGGGTGTCGGCACGCCGCGCGCCCGCAAGGGAGAGCGCGATGGTCGCGTAGCCGACTGCGTGCAGGAGCTTGTCAGCGCCCGCTGGGCGTCCGCCCGCCGCGGACCCGGGCGCCAGCGACCCCGCGAGCACGGCGAGCACCGAGAGCGCGGCGACGACGCGCCAGCGCCGCGGCGTCACGCCTCGAAGGCGTCCAGCGCCTCGGCGAGCGGCCGCGCGTCGAACCACTCGTGGCCCGTGTAGCGGTTCGCGCCCGCGGCGTACACGTCCGCGGTCGCCTGCACGAGCTCCGGCGGGAGCGGGTCCGGGGACGCCTCGCAGAGCTCGAGCCAGTCCGCGACGCCGCGCTCGTCGGCCTCCGCCTTGGCCGCGCTGACGGCTTCCACCCACTCGGGGTCGGTGCGCTTGTAGTGCTGCCGGACGACTTCCTTGGAGACCTCCCGGCCCTCGTACGCGAAGCGGTTCTCGTCGAACGTGCCGGCGACGTCCGCGACCCGCACCTCGCCGTCGACGTAGAGGCACTCGATTTTGCCGTCCTCGTGGGTGAAGCCGGCTTCTTCGGCGCGCTCGGTGACGACCTCGTTCACGTGGCGCGCGAGCCCCTCCAGTTCCTCGATGCTCGCGCGGCCGGCGACGGCGTCGGCCTCCTCGCGGGAGAGATAGCGGTCCTGCTCCTCGTACTTCGTGGAGAACTCCACGACCGGCTCCGGGAGGTCGACCGGCTCCTCGGGCCACTCTGCGAAGTCGAGGTCGAACTCCGCGGGGTCGCGGCGCTTCCGCAGGCTCGACCCCACGGGGACGCTGTTCCGGAAGACGACCTCCAGCGGCACGAGGTAGTTGCCGTCCGCCGCCGCGTGGTACGCGCCGTAGTCGTAGCCGCCGTAGTTGTCGTCGGCGTCGCCGGCGTCGTGGCCCTCGAAGGGGAGGTCGGGGACCTGCGTGAGCGCGATTGCCATCTCTGTCGGCGGCTCGTCGGCGTCCGCGAGCGGGACGGTCTCGCCGTCCGCTCTCGGGTCGCTTCGCTCCCCGCTCGCGCGTTCCGCGGAACGTGGTTCCGCGCGCACGCCCTCGTAGTGCGTGGGGACGCCCGCGGCTTCGAGGCGTTCGAAGTTGAACGCGCCCATCGTGGCGAGGCTTGCGCCCTTCCCCGGAATCAGGTCCGGCATCTCCCCCCAGTCGAACACCGAGTAGCGGTCGCTGAACTCGAAGACCCCGCGGCCCAGCGCGTCCTGGGTCGGGGCCTCCTCGACCCGCAGCGTCTTGACGCTCGTCATGGCTGTACGCCCGGCACCGACCACCATCAATCTTTCACTCTCGTGCCCACAACCCCGCCGCTTCGAGTGGAGATATTCACGTTCGCGCATCACCTCGAAGGGGTGGCCGCTGTGGCAGGCTTTTTGGCCGTGGCCGCGGTGGACTCGAACATGTCCGACACCGCCGGCGAGTTCGACTTCGACGTGGTCCCCGAGACCGACCAGTCGTTCGAGAACGCGCTGGCGAACGCCCGCGACGGCCGCCGGCTCTCCGTCGCGGACGGCATCGAACTCATCACCACCGGCACCGACCGCGAGGGCATCGACCCCGAGCGGAAGGAACTCGTCCTCGAAGCCGCCGACCGCCGCCGCGCCGAGGTCGTCGGCGACGAGGTGACGTTCGTCGCGAACGTCAACAACAACGTCACCACCGCCTGCAACACGGGCTGTCTGTTCTGCAACTTCAAGGACACCGCGAAGCACTTCGAGGCCGACGCGCCCGACGACCACGCCGGCTTCACGAAGACCCCCGAGGAGTCGCGCGCGGTCGTCGCGGACGCCGTCGAGCGCGGCGTCTACGAGGTCACCTCCGTTTCCGGCCTCCACCCCGCGTTCGGCCTGAACGAGGCCCACCGGGAGGCCCTCGACCCCGACGACCCCGAGCACAACTACAAGCCCCCGGAGCGCTACACCACGGACCCCCACACGTACGTCGAGCAGATTGCGGCGATGAGCGACGCGGGCGCGCACGTCCACTCGATGACGCCCGAGGAAGCCCACCACGCCCAGCGCGGGGTGAGTTGGGACTACCGCCACGTCTACCGCGAACTCGCGGCCGCCGGCCTCGACACGGTTCCGGGGACGGCCGCCGAAATCCTCGTCGACGAGGTGCGGGACGTCATCTGTCCCGGGAAGATCGACACCGGCGAGTGGGTCGCCGCGATGGAGGCCGCCGCCGACGTCGGCCTCCCGATGACCGCGACGATGATGTACGGGCACGTCGAGAACGAGGCCCACCGCGTCCGCCACCTCGACGTGATTCGGGACCTGCAGGACCGCACCGACAACATCACCGAGTTCGTCCCGCTCTCCTTTATCCATCAGGAGACGCCGCTGTACGACCGCGGCGTCGTCGAGACCGGCGCCAGCGACGCCGAGGACGAGCTGCTGGTCGCGGTTTCCCGGCTCTACTTGGACAACGTAGAGCACATCCAGTCGTCGTGGGTGAAGTTCGGGAACGCGAAGGGCCTGAAGCTCTTGAACTGCGGCGCCGACGACTTCATGGGCACCATCCTCAGCGAGGAAATCACCAAGCGCGCGGGCGGCCAGCACGGCGAGTTCCGGTCGGTCGCCGACTACGCCGACATGATAACCGCTATCGGCCGCACGCCCGTCGAGCGCTCCACGGACTACACCGAGCGCCGCGTCGTCGACCCCGACGCCGACCGCCCCGGCCCGCGGCTCGGCCCGCGAGCGGACGGCACGTCGCTGGTCCCCGACCGCGACGCCGACGACGCGCGCGGCGCCGCGGCCGACGACTGATGGGTGGTCGCGCGTGATGGCGACCACGCACGCAGCCATGGGCGTGCTGCTGGCGACGCCGCTCGTCTGGGTCGCGCCCGACCTCGCGCCAGCGGCGGCGCTCGGCGCGATGGCCGGCGGTGTCTTCCCCGACCTCGACTTGGGCGTGCTCGAACACCGGAAGACGCTGCACTACCCCGAGCACTACTGGCCACCGGCCGCCGCCGCGTTCGCCGTCGCCGCCGTCGCGGCCTCGCCGCCCGCGGTCGCCGCCGCGTTCTTCCTCCTGTCGGCCGCCGTCCACTCCGTCACGGACGCGCTCGGCGGCGGCCTCGGCGCGCGCCCGTGGGCGAACGACGACCAGCGCGGCGTCTACTCGCACGTCCGCCGCGAGTGGATTCCGCCACGTCGCTGGATTCGCTACGACGGCGCGCCCGAGGACCTCCTCGCGGTTGTCGTCCTCTCCGTTCCCGGCGTCGCGCTGTACGGCGGGCTCGTGCGCCGGCTCACGCTCGCGATGCTCGCGGTGTCTGTCGGCTACACGCTCGTCAGAAAGCGGCTGCCCGAGTTCGACCCCGCCCGGCTACGGCCGTAGCGGCTCGCCCGCGAGCACCGACCGGAACCGCTCGCTCTCCTGAACCGCGCGCCCGATGCGCTCGCTCGTCCACTCGTTCTCGACGCCGCCGTCGGGGAGGAAGCGCTCGTAGACCGGGAGACGCTCGCGCAGCGGGACGCCGCCGTGCTCGGCGATGTCCTCGAGTTCGCGCAGCGCTGGCCACGCGTAGTCGGGGTTGATGTGGTCTTTCGTCACCGGGGAGACGCCACCCAAGTCCTCGACGCCGCAGTCCAGCAGCGCGCGGGCGTCCGCGAGGTTCGGCGGCACCTGCACCGCCACGTCGTCGGGGAGCACGCTGCGCGCCATCGCCACCGCGCGCCGCATCGTCTCCCGACTGGGCGGGTCGTCACTCCAGCGTTCGTTCGGGCTCACGGGCTGGACGATGACCTCTTGGACGTGGCCGTGGCGCTCGTGGAGCGCCCGAATCGCCAGCAGGCTGTCCGCGCGGTCCGCCCAGTCCTCGCCGACGCCCACGAGGATGCCGGTCGTGAACGGGACGCCGAGTTCGCCCGCCACGTCGATGGTGTGGAGCCGTTGGCCGGGGTTCTTCGCGCGCGGTCCCCCGTGGGCTTGCACGTCCGCCGTGGTTTCGAGCATCACGCCCATCGACGCGTTCACGTCGGCGACTGTCGCCATCTGTTCGCGCGTCTGGTCGCCCGGGTTCGCGTGGGGCAACAGCCCCTCTTCGAGGGCGATTTCGCAGGCGCGCCGGAGGTAGTCGTGGATGGAGTCGAACCCCCACTCGTCGAGTTGGTCGTGGACCGCCGTGTAGCGGTCGTCGGGGTCGTCCCCGAACGTGAACAGCGCCTCCGTGCAGCCAGCGGCCGCCCCCCGCTGGCACGTCTCCCGGACTTCCTCGGGGCTCAGCAAGTCGGCTTCGCCCGGCGGGTCGTAGTACGTGCAGTACGTGCACGTGTACCGGCACGCGGTCGTCAGCGGCACGAACACGTTCCGCGCGAACGTCAGCTCGTCGGCAGGCTCAATGTCCTCGGGGCGGACGGCGAGCGCGGCCTCGCGGTCGGCGTCCCGAATCTCGACGTTCACGCCGTACTCGTCGGCGCCGGGAATCGAACTCACGGCTGCTCCTCCTCCACGGGGCCGCGGTCGGCGTACGCGTCGAGGTTCCGCACGACGAACGCCGCGTACCCGGAGAGGGACGCCGCCGACACCACGACGAGGCGCGCGAGGCTGTCCGCGCTCGCGGAGAGCAACAGTTGGCTGCCGGCGTACCCGACAACCCCGCCGACGACCGCCGCCAGCACCGCGTCGCCGGCGAGCCGCGTCGCGGGCCGCTCGCGGAGCGCCACCGTCCGGCCGTGGCTCCCGAGCGGCGTGTACGCGTCCGCGAGCGCGAGCACCGGCGGCAGCACCGCGCCGACCGCGGTCGGCGACGCCGCCCACGACGGCACCCCGAGCTCCGCCAGCACCGCGAGCACGGCTTGGAACAGCGCCGCTGCCAGCACCGCCAGCCCGAGCAGCGCCGCGACCGCTCGCAGTAGTCGTAACGCCTGCATACCCGGGCAGTCGGCTGGCCGTCGTTTAGCAGTATTGGTTCCCCACCCGGGTCACGCCCGCCGGACGCGGGGCGTCCCGTCCTCGACGGCCACCCGGAAGCCCGCGTCCCGGAGCCAGTCGGCGGCCGCGCTGCTCGCGGTTGCACCGCCCGCTCGTTCCGCGGGCTCCCAATCGCTCGCGCGGTTCGCGCGTCGTTCCTCCCCGCTCACTCGTTCCGCGGCCTCGCTTCGCTCGGCCGCGCCGTGGACGAGCACGTCGAGGAGGTCCGCGGGCTCGTCGACGTCCACCGCCAGCCGGAACGAGTCCACGACCTCGACGGACGCGCCCGCGGCTTCCGCGGCGGCGACGTGGTCGCGGAACGAGACGCCGTGATAGTCCACGCTGAACGCGGGGTCGCGGACGGCGAGCGCGTTCGTCCCGCCGCCCCGCCCCGGTGCGACGGCGACGCCGGCGTCGGCGTCGAACAGCCGTCCGAGCGCGTCCGGGGTCGCCAGCGCGAGGTCAGCCATCACCACCGCCGCGGGGAGTTCCCCGGCGAGCGCGCTGTTCACCGCGGCGGACAGCGGTCGGTCGTCCACCTGCACGGGCGCGTCAACGTCGCGGTCCAGCGGCGCGCTCGCCAGCACGGTTGGCTCGCCGCCCGCGGCGCGAACGGCGTCGAGTACGTCGGTCAGCATCGCCGCGGCAAACGCTCGGCGCTCGTCCGCCGACAACAGAGGAGAGAGTCGCGTGTTCGGGTTCGTCGGGTCGAACGGGACGAGGGTCCGCATCCCTCAGCCGAGCTTGTCGTAGCTGTCGCGCTGCTGGAGGTACCAGTAGATGCCTCCAGCCAGCAACAGCACGACGACCAGCGCCGCCGCGCCCATGATGATGAGGTCGGTGCGCTGGGCCGACGACGCCGCGCTGTTCGCGGTGGACTCGGCCTGTTCGGCGTTGTTGACGGCTTGGTCGAAGTTGCCGCCGTTGTAGAACTCGACGGCGTCTTGGAGGTCGCTCTTCGCGCCGCCGACGCCCGCACCAGCGCTCTCGGCGTCACTGATGGCGGCTTCGGCGTCGCTGATTGCGGTGCGGGCCTCCTCGCTGGCGGTCGTGTACGGCCGGACGCTGTACGTCTCCAGCGTGTTGCTGGCGCCGCCCGGCTGGGCCTGCACGAACTCCGCGTACGTGATCGTCTGCGGCGGGTCGTAGCTCCACGACCACGCGTTCGAGGACGGCACCGTGCCGACGATGGTGATCTCCGCGCGCACCACGCCGGTGGACGCCGCGAAGTCGTAGCTCACTGACTGGCCGTTGAGCGTCGCCTCGTCGATCTGGTTGCCCGCGTTGTCGTACGTGACGACCTGCCACGAGACCTCCGTGAGGTCGGTACTGGCCTGCAGGGTCCACTCCTCGTAGTTCTCGAAGGGTTCGGTGACCGTGAACGTCGTCTCCTTTTGGTCGCCGGCCTTGGCGCTGGCCGGTGCGTTGCCGTCGACGGTGACGGCGGCTGCCGGGACGGCGGCGACCGCGAGGACGACGACGAGAGCGACCGCGAGTTTAGAACAGCGGTTCAAGCTCATCGTCGTCGTCTTCGACCAATTCTTCCAAGTTCTCTTCGCTTTCCTCGCGGATGTCGTCGATGTTCTCTTGGGCTTCGATGGCGACCTCCTGCAGCTCCTTGACGCGCGGGACGTTGTTCACGCCCGACAGCAGGACAACCGAGGCGACCTGCTGGGAGTTCGGCACGGGGTAGTCGCCGCCGCGGACCTCCATCGAGCCGGTCTGCTCTTCGAGCCACTTGCGGCCGCGCTCGATGCCTTTCCGGTTGAGGTACTTCGGCGGGCCCGCGGTGACCAGCAGCGCGCGCTCGGTCCCCTCGATCTCGCAGGGGAGCGTGAGCCGCCCGAGCGCCGCCTTCCGTACGAGGCTGGTGATGCGGTTGGTCGTCGACGCCGAGTCCTCGAGGGCCTCGTCGTCGCCGCCGGTGAACCGGGACAGCAGGCCGCTGCCGCTGTCGTCGTTGTCGACGGTCTCGGAGGCGTAGCCGACCGTGGAGACGCCGCCGCCCGCGAGCGTGTTGATGATCTCGCTGGAGTCGACGACCGACTCCGCCACGTCGCCGCCCTGCTCGACCTCGCCGGCGCCGAAGAGGATGCCGAATCGGGTGACGATCTCCTCGTTGATCTCGTCGTAGCCGCCCTGCACGGACTCGCCGGACTTCCGCCACGCGTCGTTGTCGAACACGAGGAGGTTGTCCACTTCGCGGACGAACGTCTGGAACGACCGCGCGGCGTTCAGCGTGTAGATGCCGCCCTCGTCGCTGCCGGGCAGCACGCCGAGGCCGTAGACGGGTTCGGTGTAGATGCGCTTGAGGTGTTTGGCGATGACCGGGGAGCCGCCGGAGCCCGTCCCGCCGCCCAGTCCGGAGATGACGAGGAAGGCGTCGACCTCGTGGACCGGAATGGAGTCGATTGCACCCTGCACTTCGTCGATGTCCTCCTCGGCGATTTCCGCGCCGAGCTCGTTGTCGGCGCCGACGCCGTGTCCCTTCACGCGGGACTGTCCGATGAGGACGCGATTCTCCTGCGGAACGTGCTCCAGACCCATGAGGTCGGCTTTGGCGGTGTTGACGGCGACCGCGGCACGCACGATGTTGGAGTCGTGCCGCTTGTCGTACTCGAGGAACTTGTCGAGTATTTTACCGCCCGCCTGGCCGAACCCGATCATTGCCAGTTTCATACGGAACCCTTTGCACAGTTAGAGTGGAAACGAGGGTATAAGGCTTTTGCAGACGCGTGTCCGACGGCTCTGTGCCGTTGTCCGTTTTCGCCAGCCGGCGTGCAGTCCCCGAGTTTCCGTCGGACGGCCGCCGACGCATTTCTCTGGGGTATTTACATTTGACGGGTCCTGTCTGCTCTTTTAGGTTACGCGCTCCCGAGGTACGACGACAGCGTCGTCAGTTCGGACTCGTCGACGCCGAACGCCGTCACGTCGTTGCTCGTCACCGTGTTGTCGAACTTCAGGGAGCGGTACTGGTCGCCGCCGAACGGGATGAACGGCAGCGGGTCGGCCAGCCGCATCCCGATGCCCGCCAGCGGCATCGGCACCGGGAGCACGCGCACGGACTTGCCCTCCGAGCGGTAGACCAGCCGGGTCACGTCCCCGAGGGTCAACACCTCCGGGCCGCCGAACTCGTAGGCCTCCCCCCAGTGCTCGTCGTCCTCGATTGCGTCCGCCAGCAGGCCGACGAGGTCGCCCACCCAGATTGGCTGGAAGCGCGTGCGGCCGCCGCCGGGGAGCCCGGTGACGTACGGCGTCGTCAACTGCTTCGTGAACGAGACGAACTCCCCGCCCTCCCCGAACACGACCGACGGCCGCACGATGGTGTACGCCAGCCCGGAGTTGCGCACGACCTCCTCGGCGCGCCCCTTCGAGCGGATGTACGCCGTCGAGCCGTCGGGGTCCGCGCCCAGCGCGGACAGCTGGAGGAGGTAGTCCACGTCGGCCTCCTCGGCGGCCTCCACGACGTTCTCGGTGCCGCCGAGGTGCACCTCGAAGTGGCGGTCGTCGCCGCCCTTCGGCTTGAACAGCGGCGACAGCGCGACGAGGTTCACGACCGCGTCCTGCCCCTCGACGGCGGACTGAATCGAGTCGTAGGCGGTCACGTCGCCGACCACCGTCTCCACGGAGTCCGGCAGTGCCGCCTCCTCGGGGTGGCGCGAGAGCGCGGTCACCTCGTGGCCTCGGTCGTCGAGTTCGCGGCACAGATGCGTTCCGATGAATCCCGTTCCGCCGGTGACCAGCACGTCCATGTCTCCGAAGACGGCCGGCACCTCCCTAAAACTATGCCCGCCGCGAGGGAAAGATACTGGCGGGAGCGGCCGACGCTGGGCGTCGCGTGGCGCGGAACCCGAAGCCGTTAGTACGTCCGTCGCCGTCGTTCCGGCATGCTCGTCACGCTGGAGGGCATCGACGGCAGCGGCAAGACCACCGTCTGGGAGGCGCTGCGCGAGGCCCGCGGCGACGGCTTCACGTTCACGCGCGAGCCCACCGACTCGTGGTACGGGGATGCCGTCCGCCGGTCCATCGGCGAGGCCGACGCCGACCCGCTCGCCGAACTGTTCCTCTACACCGCCGACCACGCCGACCACCTCTCGCGGGTCGTCGAGCCCGCGCTGGACCGCGGCGACGTGGTGATTTCGGACCGCTACTCGGACTCCCGGTACGCGTATCAGGGCGTCGCCCTCGACGGCGTCGTCGACCGCCCGATGGAGTACGTCCGCGGCGTCCACCAGCCGTGGACGCGCCCGCCGGACGTCACGCTGTTCTTCGACGTGGACCCCGAGACGGGGGCCGCCCGCGCCGGCGCGACGAACAAGTTCGAGCAGGTGGAGTTCCTCTCCCGGGTCCGCGAGAACTACGAGCAGCTCGCGGAGTACGAGCCCGAGCGGTTCGTCCGCATCGACGCCACGCAGTCTCCAGAGGAAGTGCTGGCGGACGCCGAGCACATCCTCGACCGCCTGCTCGCCGAATAATTACGCCCAGCGCGCGGCGACAACCGCGAACAGCGCCGCGGTGACGCCGACGCCGCCGGCGTTCCCGAACTGGGCGAGCGACGGAATCCCGCGCTCCGCGACGCCGAGGACGGTCACGTTCAGCGCGTGCGTCCCGAACGCGAGTAGCAAGTAGCCGACCGCCGTCCCGGCGAACGCGCCGACGGCGGCCCGCGCGCCGCTTCGCCGTCCCGCGACGAAGCCGGCCGCCGCGGCGACCAGCGGTGCGGCGTTGTTTACCGAGTAGACGGACGTCCACTGGTGGGCGCCCGGCATCCCGGGGCCGCGGGGCGCGAGGACGGTGTGCGCGAGCGCGGTCACTGCCAGTCCCAGCAGGAGCGCGGCGTGGACCGCGAGCGCGAACAGCGCGTCGTCGAGCTGCCTGTGGAGGGCCATCGTGGCGATGCCGCCCGCGACCTGCCAAGAGTGTTCGCCCGAACGCCGCCTTCGGGAAGACCTAACGGGGTCGGTGACGACCGTCCAGACGATGGCGGACGACGAGCCCACGGGGCCGACCGACGCCCCCGACCGCGAGCGGGAGCGGCGGAACCGAGAGGGTGGGCTGTCGCTTTCGCTGCCGCCGCTCCGGCTCCCGCCGCTGTTCCCCGAGCGGTTCCGCGTGCTGTGGCCGGCGCCCGGCGAGGCGCCGCGCCGCCCGGTCTCCGCGCGCACCGTCGTCGCGGCGCTCTTGCTCTTCGATGTCGTGGACGCCGTGCTCGCGCTCACCACCGACAGCGCCGCGGTCGCCGCGGTGCGCGTGGTCGGCGGCGCGCTCGTCGCCGCGACCGCGTTCGGCTCGCTCGGCGCGGTCTACGTCTGGGAGGCCGCCGCGGCGGTCACTGGACTCGGGGGTCTCACCGTCGTTCCGACGCTGACTGTTCTCGTCGTCATTCGGTCACTCCGGGAGGTCCTCTAGCTCCTCGGGGGCGGGCACCCAGAACAGGTCGATGGACCACCCGAGGAAGAACGGGAACGCCCACGTCACGACGATGAGCTGGCCGGGGTCCTCGAACGCGCCCGCGCCGAGCCCGAGCGCGCCCAGCGCCAGCGTCGTGGCGACGTAGACGAGCGGAATCAGGATGGCGGTGTACAGCACCGACCCCCAGCGCGTCGAGAGGGTGATGCGGAAGTAGCGCGCGCCCACGGCGGCAATCGCGGTGTGTACGAGCACGATGATGCCGACGCCGGCGGCGGTGACGACCGAGACCATACCGGGGGTTGGCGCTCGGGCCGTTTTTCGCTATCGGTAAGTGACTGTGCGGCGACGACGCCGACATGCACCGCGCTATCGGCGAGCGGCCCCTCGGCGACACGGCCGTCGACGAGGCGACCGCCCGCGAGCTGTTCCGCGACGTGGTCCTCGCGCGCGAGTTCGACGAGCGAGCGCTCTCCCTCCAGCGCCGCGGCTGGATGCCCGGCTACCCGCCGTTCCGCGGGCAGGAGGGGTCGCAGGTCGGCGCCGCCCACGCGATGGCCGAGGACGACTGGCTGTTCCCGACGTACCGCTCGAACGCGATGCAGTTGGCGCGCGGCGTCCCCGCCAGCGACATCCTCCTGTTCCGCCGCGGGTACGCGGAGTTCCACTCCGACCACGACGTGCACAACTTCCCGCAGGCGGTCCCCATCGCCAGCCAGCTCCCGCACGCCGTCGGCGCGGGGATGGCGATGGACTACGCCGGCGACGCGGACGCCGTGGTCGCGTACCTCGGGGACGGCGCGACCAGCGAGGGCGACTTCCACGAGGCGATGAACTTCGCGGGCGTCTTCGACGCGCCCGTCGTCTTCCTCTGCGAGAACAACAACTGGGCCATCTCGCTGCCCCGCGAGCGACAGACCGCCAGCGACACCATCGCCGAGAAGGCCGACGCGTACGGCTTCGAGGGCGTCCGCGTGGACGGCAACGACCCGGTCGCGGTCTACGAGACGATGCGGGACGCCCTCGACGACGCGCGCGCCGGCGACCCTGTGCTCGTCGAGAGCCTCACGTACCGGCAGGGCGCACACACCACCAGCGACGACCCCGACCGCTACCGGCCCGACGAGGAGGACCTCCCCGAGTGGCGGACCGCCGACCCGCTGGAGCGCTTCGAGGCGTACCTCCGCGAGCAGGATGCCATAGACGACGCGTTCGTCGCGGCGTGCTGGGCGGACGCCGAGGCCGAACTCAACGCCGCCATCGACGCCGCCGAAGCCGTCGGCGAGCCCCCCGTCGACGAGCTGTTCGACTACGCGTACGCCGAACGTACTCCCCGCATCGACGACCAGAAGCAGTGGCTGGCGTCGTACCTCGACGACCACGACCCGCAGGAACAGGAGTTCTGACGGCTACAGCGGCGTGCCTTCCGTGCTCTCGGCGTTCTGGGCGGCCTGCTGGCGCATCCGCTCGACGCGCCCAACGTAGTCATAGCCCGGGATGACGCCTTGGAACCACGTCCCCTCGACGTAGTTCACGAGCGCGAGCGCGTCGTCGGCCGCCTTCCCGGAGCGCGGCGTGAACGCGATTTCGACGGTGATGTCGCCGCCCTCTCGGCCGACCGAGCGCACGTCCACGTCCGCGGCGAGCGTCACGCTGTCGGCGTCCCGGACGCGGCGCTCGAACGTGTCGTACCAGCCGTCCTCGACGACTTCGGCCACGTCGTCGTTGGTCGCGGCGTCCAGCGTCGGCACGACCACCGCGATTTCGACCGTTTCCCCGTCGACGGCGACGGTGGCGTCCCAGTCGTTGGTCGTCGGGGCGAACGCGCCGTCCGCGCGGGCGAACCGGCCGTGGTCGGCCAGCTCCTGCTCGATGTCAGTCATTGCGAGTGAAGACGGCGCGCTCGCAGTTGGGTGTTGCGCTCCGGGACTTCGACGCCCGTAAGTGGCGCTGCCGCGCACGTCCGGCCACGTCGATGCAAACCTCCGCTCGCCGCGCGCTGGCCCCGCTCGCGCTCGTCGCAGTCGGCGGGTTCGCGGGCGCGAACCTCCGGTACGCGGTTTCGCTGCTCGCGCCCGGCCTCTCCGGCACGCTCGCCGTGAACGCGGTCGGGTCGTTCGCGCTCGGGACGCTGGTCTACGCGGCCGCTGCCGGCGACGCGGTCAGTGAGCGCGCGCGGCGACTTCTCGGCACGGGCTTCCTCTCGTCGCTGACGACGTACAGCACGTTCGCCGTCCAGACCGCGGGCGTCGCGCCCGAACTGATGGCCGCCAACGTCGCCGCGAACTACGCGCTCGGCTTCCTCGGCGTGCTCGCCGGGCGCGCGCTCGCCGGCCGCTACGGGGGTGGCGCGTGACCGCGCTCTTGCTTCCCTCGTCGATGCTCGTGGGCGTCGGCGGCGCGCTCGGCGCGACGCTCCGCTACGCCGTCGGCGAACTCGTCCAGACGGAGGGCTATCCCGCGAGCACGCTCGCCGTGAACGTCCTCGGGTCGTTCGCACTCGCCGCGCTCACCTTCGCCGGCGTCGGCGGCGACGCGATGCTGCTGTTCGGCACGGGCGTCTGCGGCGCGTTCACGACGTTCTCCTCGTTCAGCGTGGACGTGGTCGGCCTCGTCGAGAACGAGCGCTTCGGCGCCGCCGCGTTCCACGCGCTCGGGAATCTGGTCGGCGCGGGCGCCGCGATTGGACTGGCGTGGCTGCTCGTTGGCTGACCGGCTACTCGGTGGCGAGCCAGAGTCCCTCAATCTCGCTCCACGACCCAGTCGACGCCGATGAACCATCGACTGCTACGACTACCGACACGCCGACCAGCCAGCGTTCGCGGCGCGAGTGGTCCGAAGGTCCCGAGCGCCGCAATTCACCGCGAAGCCGCTTCGCGGCTGAGCGGGCCGAGGAGCGACCACCGCCGCCGGAGGCGGCGACGGGAGCGACGCTGTGCTTTTGGCCGAGCTTTTGCCGAGGGCTGGCGAAGCCAGCCCGCAGCGCAAAAGGTCGCATGCGAAGGGTGGGATTCGAACCCACGTACCCCTACGGGAGCGGGTCTTAAGCCCGCCGCCTTTGGCCGCTCGGCCACCCTCGCGTCTCTCCGTGGACGCCGCGGGGAGAAGTCCGTTACGGTGTCCTACCAGTCGACGGAGAGCGTGCCGTCGCCGTGGGGGTCGGGGGCGATTTCCTCGTCGGTGCGGCGGTCGACGACGTGGATGACGCCGTCGCCTTTCTTCGCGGGGCAGGCGTCGGCGGCGGCGACGTTGTCTTCGAGGTCGTCCTCGCCGAAGAAGTACGAGACGGGCTTGCCCAGCCCGGACGCGATGTCCATCTCCCAGTTCGCCGAGACCTCCGCGCACTTGCCCGCGCCGAAGCACTTGTTCGCCTCGAAGACGAGCTTGTAGGGCTTCTCCTCGACCGGCGGGGCGTCGGTCTCGCCGATGTCGCTGGGGTCGACCGTGTCGGCGTCGTCAGTCATAGTCGAGTATCGGTTGTCGACCTGTTTGGTTTTGTCGGTGGCCGCGCCGCGGCACTACTCGCCGGGGAGCCGGAGGCGGACGCTGTTGCCGCCGAGGTCGCTGGTCGCAAACGTGAGCTCGCCGCCGAACAGCTCGGTCGTCCACTTGGCGAGCCAGAGCCCGAGCCCGCTCCCGTGACGGGTGGCGGTGATGTCGCCGTCCCCGGTGACGACGTCGCGTTCGTCGGCCGGAATCGGCGGCCCGTCGTCGTCGACGTGGATGGTCGTCCAGCCGTCGGAGTCGGCGCGCGCCGCTCGCACGCGGACGCGCGGCTCGGCGCTGGGGTTGTGTTCGAGGGCGTTCTCGACGAGCGCGTCGACGGCGAACCGGAGGCGCCGGCTGGCGCGCACGACCAGCGACTCGGGGAGGTCGGTCTCGACGGTCGCCGCCGGCCAGTTCCGGCGGTGTTCGTCGACGACGTCACGAATCAGGGGCACGCAGTCGGTCGTCCGGCCGTCCGCGGTGGAGTCCAGCACGGAGTTGATGTCCGCGGCTTCCTCGGTGAGGGTTTCGAGGTCGCGGGCGGCGCCCTCGATGCGCGCGGCGGCCTCGGTGCGGCGGGCGTGCTGTTCGTCGAACGCCGCGAGCAGCTCCGTCGTGTACGCGAGGACGATGTTCGCCTTGTTCCGGAGGTTGTGCTGGAGGACGCGGTTCATCACTTCGAGGCGGCGCTCGGTTCGCGTGAGGTCGGTCAGGTCGGTGTAGACGGCGAACCCGTCGGTCGCGGCGTCGCGGCCGGCGTACGGGATGCCGCGGTAGAGGAACTCTCGAAGCCCGCCCGCGGTCTCGCGTCGGACGCGCTGGTAGTTGATTTCGCCGGCGGTGGTGCGCTGGTCGAGCGCCCGGGCCTCCTCGCTGAGCCACTCGGGAACGATCCACTCGTTGAGGGGGTCGTCGAGGACGGCGTCGCGCTCGTAGCCGAAGCTGTCGACGAACGCTTCGTTGACGCGGCGGACGACCGGCTCGCCGCCGACGAGTTCGAACTCCACGACGGCGTCTTGGATGTGTTCGATGAGGTGGGCGTACCGGTTCGCGGCGTCCCCGCCGGCCGGCTCGGTGTGCTCGTCCACGAGTTCGTACGTCCAATCTACGAAGGCGGGATAAACGTCTACGTATCTCGGCAATTGTCTCGAAGAATCCGCGAAACCTGAACGAAAAATGTGGAACGTAGTATATATTGACCGAGTGGGAAAAACTATTGCGGGCCGCGAGGAACGACTCTCCCGTTGACGTGTTACCAACCATCATAACTCGGTTCGGGAGCGACGCGCGGCCCACGCCGAGAGACGGGGGACCGCATGAGTTCTGACGAGCGAGCGCCGGCGGAAGGCCCGGACGCCGAGACGGTGGCGACCGAGAACCGGTCGCTCGCCAACGCCCGGGGCGCGCTCGACGTCGTTCACGCCGCGTCGACGACCGTCGACGACCAGCTCGCGGCCATCGACGACCGGACCAGCGAGCAGGTCGCGGACGCCGAGTGGGTCGTCGACGAAATCGGGTCGCTGTCCGCGACCATCGAGGAAATCGCCGCGACCGCGACGCAGGTCAGCGAGCAGAGCGAGCGCGCCGCCGCCGAAACCGCCGAGGGCCGCGACGCCGCCCGGGACGCCATCGACACGATGGAGGACGTCCGCGCGGTCAGCGAGGACGTCGTCGCGGAGGTCGACGCGCTCCGGGACCGCATCGACCGCATCGCGGACGCGCTGGCGGGCATCGACCGCATCGCCGACCAGACGAACATGCTGGCGCTGAACGCGTCCATCGAGGCCGCGCGGACGGACGACGACAACGACGGGTTCGCGGTGGTCGCGGACGAAATCAAGGAGCTGGCCGCCGAATCGCAGGCGCAGGCCGACGACATCGAGGACGCCCTCGACGCCGTCCGGACGGCCACCGAGGAGACGGTCACGCAGCTGGACGCGGCCGCCGACGAAATCGAGCGCGGCGCCGACCAGACCGCCGACGCGATGGCGAGCCTCGAAGCGGTCGCCGAGACCGTCGAGGAGACCGCGTCCGGCATCGCGTCCGTGTCGACGGCGACCGACGACCAAGCCCAGACCACGGAGGCCGTCGCCGAGCGCTGCGAGACGCTCGCGGAGCGCGCGACCGCAATCGACGACGACATCGCGGCAATCCGGGAGGCGCGCTCCGAACAGACCGCGATGCTGGGGGAGGTCGAGAGCGTGCTGACGGCCGCCGACGCCGACCGCCGCCGACAGCTGGCCGATGCCCCGACCCTCGAAACCGGCGTGCCCGGGCTAGACGCGCTCCTCGGCGGCGGTCTCGTCGTCGGCGGGCAGGCCGTGCTCCGGTACGACGACGCCGACGTCGACGGCCTGCTCGCGCAGCTCGTCGCGTCGACGGTCGCCGGCGGGACCGCGGTGTCGCTGACGCCGCCGCCGACGCTCGACCGCGGGACGCTCGCGGACGCGTTCGCGGCCGCCGACGACTCGCTGTCAGCCGCGCTCGACGACGACCGGCTGTTCGTCCTCGACCCGTTCGGCGAGTGGGCCGACGACCGGAACGTCTTCGACCTCCGGGCGTCGTCGCTGGCCGACGCCAACGAGACGACGGTCGCGCGCCGCGACGACTCGCTGCTCGTCGTCGGGAACATCGAGGGAGAAGTGGCGGTGCTCGGGGAGGCGGATGCGCGGGCCGCGCGCTACGGGAACGACGACGGCGTCTTCGGCCCGCGGGACACCGTGCTGAACGTGGTCAGCGAGAGCGTCTCGGAGACGCTAGCGGCGTTCTACGCCGGCGCCGCCGACCAAGTGCTGGCGGTCTCCCGGGACGACGACGGGCTCTCGGTCGAGCGCCGGCGGTCGCCGACGACCGACGAGCGCGCCAGCCGCAGCGCCGCCGTCGAGTCCGGTCCGCCGTTCTTCCGCGTTCGCGGCGACTGAGCCGGCTCAGTCGTGAATCTCGACGGATTCGAGGACGACGTCGCGCTCGGGCTGGTCGTTGCGGTCGGTGTCGACGTTGCCGATGTCCTCGACGACGTCCATGCCGTCGGTGACCTTCCCGAAGACCGCGTGGCGGTCGTCGAGGTGGGGCTGGGCGTCCAGCGTGATGAAGAATTGGCTGCCGTTCGTGTCCGGGCCGGAGTTCGCCATCGAGAGCACGCCCGCGTCGTCGTGGCGGAGGTCGTCGTGGAACTCGTCTTCGAACTCGTAGCCGGGGCCGCCGCGGCCGGTGCCGGTCGGGTCGCCGCCCTGAATCATGAACCCCTCGATGACGCGGTGGAAGGGCACGTCGCGGTACAGCGAGTCGCCGCGGACCTCGCCGTTCTCGGGGTCCTCCCACGTCTTCGTGTCGGGCGCGGGGTCGGCGCCCGCGGCGGGGTCGTCCTCGGCGAGCTTCACGAAGTTCTCGACCGTGGTCGGCGCCTTCTCGTCGTACAGCTCGACTTCGATGTCGCCCTCGCTGGTGTGGAGGGTCGCTTTCTTCGTCATACCACAACGGAGGCTACGGGGCCGGATAACGCTACCTACTCAGAACGAGCAGAGGTCCGCGAGCAGGCTCTCGGCGCGCCCGCTGGCGATGACCTCCTCGGCGGCGTCGATGCCCTCGTCGAGGGAGTCGACGTCCTCGCCGGCGTACATTCGCAGCGCGGCGTTGAGCTTCACGGCGTCCGCGAACTGGTCGCGGCGCTCGCCCGCGAGCACGTCCGCCGTGATTTCCGCGGAGTCGGCGGCGACGTCCGCGACTTCGAGGTCCGCGCTCTCGATGTCCATCCCGTAGTCGTCGGTCTCGATGGTGAAGTCCTCCAGTTCGGCGCCCTCGGACCACTCTGCGACGGTCGTCGAGCCCGGGCGCACGTCGTCGTAGCCCTCCATCCCTTGGAACATGAGCACGCGGTCGAAGCCGACCTCTTCGCTCTCGCGGGCGGTCTCGACGACCTTCTTGGCGAACGCGAGGTGGTAGAACGAGCCGAGGTGGGTGTCGGCGTTCGCGGGGTTGGCGAGCGTCTCGACGGTGTTCACGAACGTCCGCACGCCCACGTTGTCGCGGCGGTCCCAGAGCGCGTCCACAACGGGGTTGAAGTTCGGCTGGTAGTAGTACCCGAAGCCGTGCTCGTCGACCATCGCCGCGGACTCCTCGGGTTCGAGGTCGGTGCGCACGCCGAGCTCGTCGAGGACGTGCTTGTAGGCGTCCTGCTTCTGCGTGGGGACGCGGTCGCCGGAGTGGACGACGACCGGCGTGCCGGCGGCCGCGGCGACGACGCCCGCGGCGACCCCGAGAATTGCGGAGTCGCCCTTCCCGTCGTAGTTCGCGCCGCAGTCAACGGGGTCGGCGTCCGGCTCGGCGGCGACGACGCTCTCGCGGCGCATCACGTCGACGTACGCGCCCAGCTCCTCGCCGTTGTTGCGCTTCCAGCGGTTCGCCAGCCAGAACGCGCCCAGCGTCGTCTGGTCGGGCGTCAAGTCGAGGATGCGCTGGAAGGCCTCCGTCGCCTGCTCGCGGGTCATGTCCTCGGCGGACTTCGGCCCGGAGCCGACGACTTCGGTCATCAGGCGCTGCAACGGCCACTCGCCGTGCGAATCGCTCATGTCCCGGCGTTCGGTTTCCACCGGCGTAAATCCACCCGGTTTCCGCGCCGGCCCGAAGCTGTTCGCATCGAACCGGTAAACAGTAGCCCCCGCAGTCCCAACGCCCAATCAATGGCCGCCGCTGACTGGCGCGAACGCGTCGACGACGTGGACGCACGCCTCATCGACGAGTACCAGAGCGGGTTCCCGATTCGAGAGCGGCCCTTCGAGGCCGTCGCCGACGACCTCGGCGTCACCGAGAGCGAGGCGCTCGAACGCGTCGAACGCCTCTACGACGAGGGCGTCTTCCGGCGGTTCGGCGCCGTCCTCAACCCCCCCGTCATTGGGTCGTCGACGCTCGCCGCCGTGCGCGCGCCCGCCGACCGCCGCGACGAGATCGCCGCCGTCATCAACGGCTACCGGCAGGTCAACCACAACTACCGCCGCGACCACGAGTACAGCCAGTGGTTCGTCGTCACCGCCGGCAGTCGCGAGAAGCGCGACGAGATTCTCGCGGACATCGAACAGCGCACGGGCTGCGAGGTGCTGAACCTCCCGATGCTGACGGACTACTACATCGACTTGGAGTTCCCCGTGGTGAACGGCGACCGGTTCGCTCGGGAGTCCCTCGATAGCACGGACGTCTCCGCGACCCGCATCAGCGAGAGCGCGGCGGGCGACCTCTCGGCGCTGGACGCCGACCTCCTGTTGGCGATTCAGGACGGCTTCCCGCTGTCCGCGACGCCGTACCGGGACATCGCGGACGCCATCGGTGCGCCCGTCGCGGACGTGCTCGACGCCACCGAGCGCCTGCTCGCGGACGGCTGCATCAAGCGCGTCGGCTGCGTCGTCAACCACGTCGTCACCGGCTTCGACGCCAACTGCATGGTCGTCTGGGACGTTCCGGACGACGAACTCGACGAGCGCGGCGTCGAGGTCGGCCAACTCCCGTACGTGACGCTGTGCTACCACCGCCCGCGCCGCCCCGAGCAGGACTGGGAGTACAACCTCTTCACGATGATTCACGGCCGCGAGGCCGACGCCGTCGACGAGAAAATCGACGAGCTCGCCGACGACTTCCTGCCCGTCGACCACGAACGGCTCTACTCCGAGGAGACGCTGAAGCAGACGGGCGCGCGCTATGACGACTTAGTCGGCGAGTAATCTCCGCGACCGTAGGGAGCAGTTTTTTGGTGCAGATTCTTCGAGGAGCGGTGTACCCCGGCACACCCGACGAGAAAACGGTGCGAGCGAGACGCTGAAGCAGACTGGCGCGCGCTACGACGACTTGGTCGGCGAGTAGTCCGGTTGCGGGCCCGGAATGGGCGTTTTCCGCGCAGACGCTTCCAGACAGCTGTGGTCTCACCCGACGAAAAGACTGCGAGTGATAGCAAGAGACGGGGGCGCGCTACGAGACTCGGGCGGCGAGTGAGCGCCGCTGGCTGCGGAGCGCGCGGCGAGAATCGGGTGGCGTTCGACGCGGCCGCTACTCGCGTGCGGTCGTGAACAGCACCGGCGCGACGACGAGCAGCGCGACGCCGAGGAACCGGTACGTGAACGGGTCGCCGCCGAGCTGGGAGCCGGGCGTCACGAAGAAGATGACGCCGAACAGCGACGCGTTCAGGGCCACGAGCTTCCGGGAGCCGAGTGGGATGGTGCCGACGATGGACAACGCGAACAGCACGAGAAGCGCGTGCCCGACGTGGTAACTCACGAGGAAGTCGTCGACGAGGGGCAGCGGTGTGAACGCCATTGCTGGCTGGATTTCGCCGCGAAATCCCCTTTAAGGTTCCGTTCCGCCGCCCGGACCGGTGAGGTCCAGCGGCCGAATCCACCCGTACCACACCACCACCGCCATCGACGCGTAGCCGACGGCCCACACCGCCGTGCCGACCGTCGAGTAGCCGGCCTGATACAGGAAGTAGTTCGCCACGCCGGGCACCACGACGCCGGCGGCGACGACGAGTCCGAGCGCCACGCGTGAATCCATGCACGGGCGTTCGCGCTCCGGCCGCGTCAATGCCTCGGTTCTGCACGCGTCCTCGCCCGGCCGAGCCGACGGCTACGCGGGCGTTCGTCACGGGAGGGCGCTGGCTGCGGCGTGGGCCGCGGCGCCAGCGGGGACACTGTAACCCGCGCCGTCGAGGCCGAACGGAGTGGGGGCGTTCGGGGGCGTCGGCCTCGACGACCAGCGGGGGAGGGGACCAACGGGCACCGGGGTGGATCGGCGCCCACCATCCCGTAGCCGCCCACCCCTACTCAAAGCGGCGCGCGCTCGCAGCGCGTGCAAAAACCCCCTACCCGACGAGCTGGCGGGCTATCCACTCCTCGCTGGCCTGCCCGAGCATCGCCTCCCAGTCCGCGAACGCCGTGCGCGCCGCCACGTACTCGTCGAACGCCGCCTCGTCGATGGCCGCGAAGTCCGACCGCGTCGCCACCTCCCACTCGCTGTCGTCCAAGAACCCCCGGAACGTCGCCGCGTCCGTGTGCCGCTCCATGAACGTCGGCGTGAACAGCTCGCCCAGCGCCGCGTCGTCGCCGCTCAACGCCGCCGCCCGCCCGTGGAGGTCGTCCACGAGCTCCGTCACGTCGTCGGTCATTGGTGGTCAGTGGCGGCGAGCGCGCAAAAACGATTCGGGAGAGACGCTGCTCTAGTGAGGGTGATAACGCGGAGAAACGGGAGTGGGCCAGTCCGGATTTGAACCGGAAGCTTCCACCTTATCAGAGTGGCGCTCTACCTAATTGAGCTACTGGCCCGAACGCATCCCGACGTTTGCCGCTGGTACAATTAAGGGTTTCCTTTCGACAGCGCGCCGGCGTGCGTTACCGGGTGTCGGCGTCGTCGCCGTCCTCGAATTCCACGTCGTAGGAGTCCTCGTCGAGGTCGATGGTGTCGTCGTCGCTGCCGCCGGCCGCTCCGGGGCCGAACGGCCCGCTGCCGCCACCGCCGTTGCTCGCGCCGCCGAACGGGCCGGGGCCGCCACTGTCGTCGCCGCCGGGGAAGCCGAACGTGTAGACGTTCCCGGTGGCGAAGCCGCCGGTCGCCGAGTCGAGCTTCGGTTTGATGACCCACTCCTTGACCGCGTACCGGAACGGGTAGCGGGTGAGCGGGAAGACGAGCAGGAACCCCAGCGCGTCCGTCAGCAGGCCGGGCGTGAGGAGGAACGCGCCGGCGGCGATGAGCAGGCCGCCGTCGACGAGTTCGTCGGTCGGCGTCTTCCCCTGCGCGAGCGAGCGCTGGATGCGTCGAATCGTGTGGCGGCCTTCCGCGCGCACGAACAGCGTGCCGAGCAGGGCGGTGAGGACGACGAGCGCGACCGTCACCTGCCAGCCGACTTGGCCCGCGACGAACACCAAGAAGAGAGCGTCCGCCAGCGGGACGACGAGCAGCGCGAGGAACAGCCAGCGGGCTCGGGGCATACGCCGGGGTAGCCGACGGCGATTCATAGCCTTTCTGTTGGGCGGGGCGGCGTTCGCCCGTGTCGAAACCGTTTCCCGGGTTCGCCGCCCAGCGGGCGTATGGACGAGTCCGCCGACGCGACGCGCGTGGAGTGGCGCGAGTGGGGCGAGGAGGCCTTCGCGGAGGCCGCCGACCGGGACGTGCCGCTTTTGGTGTCGCTGGTGACGTCGTGGAGCGACTGGTGCCGCCAGATGGACGAGCGGACGTACGCCGAGCCGCGCATCGCCGCGAACGTCAACGACGACTTCGTGCCGGTGCGCGTGGACGCTGACCGCCGCCCGCGCGTGCGGGAGCGGTACAACATGGGCGGGTTCCCGTCGACCGTGTTCGTGACGCCCTCCGGCAACCACATCGCGGGCGCGACGTTCCTCGAACCGGAGGGGTTCCGGCAGGTGCTCCAGCGCGTCCGCGAGACGTACGACGAGCAGGGCGAGGACGCCGGGAACGCGCCGCGCGCGCTCCGCGGGGGCGAGCCGCCGGTCGGCCCGGTGACCGCGGACATCGAGCGCCTGCTCGCGGGCCAGCTCGGCGAGCAGTTCGACGGCGAGCACGGCGGCTGGGGGACCGACGAGAAGTTCCCGCTGCCGGCGACCGTGGAGTTCGCGCTGAAGCGCGAGCGCGACCAAGCGCTGCGCACCCTCGACGCCGTGCGGCGGAACCTCGCGGACGACGTGGACGGCGGGTTCTTCCGGTTCGCGCACGGCCGCGACTGGTCGGACCCCCAGCGCGAGAAGGTGCTCGCGGAGAACGCCAGCCTCCTGCGGGCGTTCGCGGCGGCGTACCTCCACACCGGCAGCGACGACTACCGCGAGCCCGCCGAGCACACCATCGACTACGCGACGGGGACGCTGTGGACGGGCGAGGCCTTCGGCGGGAGTCAAGCCGCCGGCGACTACTTCGAGCAGTCCGCTGACGAGCGCGCCAGCCACGAGGAGCCGCCCGTGGACGAGACGGCGTACGCGGACGTGAACGCGCTCACCGCGGACGCCCTCCTGTCGTTCGCGGCGTACACGGACGACGACACCGCGACGCGGTACGCCGAGCGCACGCTCGACTACCTCCGCGAATCGCTCGTGGACGGCGCGACCGTCCGGCACTTCGACGAGCCGGACGCCCCCACGGGATTGCTCGCGGACCGCGCGCGCGTCGTGCAGGCGTTCGCGACGGCCGCGCAGGTGCTTGGCGGGGACTACCTCGACACCGCCGTCGCGGTCGCGGACGCCGCCATCGACGACTTGCAGGACGCGACTGGCGCATTCCTCGACGGCCCGCTGGAGGGTGCGGGCCTGCTCGACGAGCCGCTGCGCCCCATCGACGACACCGCCGTGATGGCGGACGCGCTCGTGGACCTCCACTACCTCACGCGGGACGCCCGCTACCACGAGGCCGCCTCGGACGCGGTCGGCGCGTTCGCCGGCGCGGCCGAGCGCATGGGGCCGCAGGTCGCCGCCTACGGCACCGCCGCCTCGCGGGTCGTCGGCGACCCGCTGGTCATCGAGGTCGCCGACGAGGCCGGTAGCGACCTCCACCGCGCCGCTCTCCGCATGGCCGACCACGAGAAGGTCGTCGTCCCGGACGCCGACGGCGACTCGGGGACCGCGTGGCTCGTGGCCGCGGACGGCACCAGCGACGCCGTCGACTCCCCGGAGGCGCTCGCGGACCTCGTCGCGGACGCTCAATAGCCCTCGGGAGGCCACTGAGTCCCCACAGACTCCTCTAAATCGGGTTTCAAGGCACCGCGCGTCGTCCCTGCTGGTGATGGCCTGCGAGCAACCGGACGCGACGGTCGACCTCGACGAACTGCTCGACGACCTCCCGTACATCGAGGCGCGGCCGCCGGACCGCCCCGAGTGACGGGCCGCGTAAACCGGCGCAGTGTTTTTCACGCCGCGTTGTGAAGCCACCACGAGATGGCTGACTTGAGGGACCTCGGCCTCTCGGAGTACGAAGCCAGCGCGTACCGCGCGCTCCTCCGAACCGGGCCGGCAACCGCCAAGGAGTTGTCCGAGGAGAGCGGCGTCCCGATGGGGCGCGTCTACGACGTGCTCGGGAGCATCGAGTCCCAGCACCTCGTGCGCAGTCAGGCCGCCAGCCGCCCGAAGAAGTACGTCGCCGTCGAGCCCGACACCGCGCTCGACCGCCTCTTGGAGGACCGCAAGCGCGAACTCCGCGAGAAGGCCGACCAGTACGAGGCCGTCGTCGACGAGCTCGAAGCCGACCTCCGGACGCCCTCCGAGCCCGACGAGGGGTTCTGGACGGCCGCGCTCGGCCCCGGGGACTCGCTGGACCTCCTGCTGGAGCGCATCGACGCCGCCGACGACTCCGTCCGGCTGGTCGCGGGCTTCGAGTCCACGAGCTTCGAGGTCGCGGACACCACCAGCCGCATCGTCGACCACCTCGAAGACGCGCTCGAACGCGGCGTCGACGTCTCCGTGCTCATCTCCCAAGAGTTGTCCTCGAACATCCCCGAGGAAGTCAACGAGCGCTACCTCGCCGTGCTCGCCGAGCACCCCGACTACGAGGTCCGCATCGGCCCCGTCGTCGAGGGCAACGTCACCATCGTCGACGACGCGGAGGTCTGTCTGGAGGTCACCAACCCCGTCGAGCCCGACGAGTCGTTCGCCATGATTGACCTCCACGACTCGGCGTTCGCGGCCGACGTCTACGAGGTGTTCGCGGAGACGTGGACCGACGCCGCGACCTTGGACTGACAGCCGCCGCGTTTCTTTTCACGGTTCGCGTAACAGACGAAATACGTATCTGTGACTGTTGACGAGTAGCGTACGTGCAAACCACGCGGTCGCTGTACGTCGTCGCCAGTATCACGCTCGTTCACCTCGCATGGGCCGCGTGGCTGGCGGTCGCGTCCCCGGAATCGTTGCTCGCAAGCCCGTGGTCGCTGGCGGGCGTCGCGGTCGTCGGCGCGCTCCTGTTCGTGCTCGTCCCGGTCTTCTTCGCTGCGCTGTACGTCGACGCGGGCGCCGTCGCGGCCAGCGGCGCGCCGTGGTCGCCGGACCGCCGGCTCTGGGTCGGCGGCGGCGTCCTCCTCGTCGCGGCTGCGTACGTGACAGTCCACTCGCTTCTGACCGGCGTTGTCGGCGCCGCGTACCTCCTCAAGCGCGCTCGCGTCGCCGCCCGCTACAGCCCGGAGCGCGCCGTCGCCGAGCCCGCCGAGACGCCCGCCGCGAGCGCCGGCCGAGCCGAGCGGTCCGCCGCCGGCGTCGCAGTCCACGTCGTCGTGCTCGCCGCGTTCGGCGCTGCGATTGCGCTCTCGGGCTCCCCGAAGGTCGGTTTCGCCGCGGCCGCCGTCGCCGCGGCGCTGGCGTACGTCGCCAGCGAGCAGTCGTTCACGCGAGCGAACGCCGGTCACGCCCTCGACTGGTATCTCTCCGCGCTGGCGTTCAACGTCGCGTCGACGCTCACGCTCGCCGCGGGCGCCGACGACGGCCACGTCCTCGGCTACGCCGTCTCCGGGCCGCTGGTGCCCGAACCGTACGCCACTGCGGTCGCCCTCCTGGGCCTCGCGCTGTTCGCGCTGTCGGTCCTCAGCTGGGCGGTGACCGTCGCGTTCGCCGTCGTCGCCGCGGTGCAGGCCGCCCGCGGGACCGCGTGGTCGTACCCGCTCGCCGTGGCGTTCGCCGCGCGACTCGCTCGAACCGAGAGAACAGACTGACCGCCGCGAATCACTCCCCGTTGACTTCCTGCTTCAGCGCGCCGAACTCCGCGACGCGCTCGGCGTGAGCGTTGTGCTGGTGGATGGACTCGTCGTTGGACTGCTTCATCGTCACCACCGCGTCGTCGTCGAGGTGGTCGAACTCGGAGACGACGCCCTCCGCCATCGAGCGCACGCAGTCCTCCACGAACTTCGCGTTCGCGTGGGCGGCGTACGTCATGTGGTCCTCGTCCGGGCGCTTGGCCATGTTGTAGATGCGCGCGCTCATCGAGTCCCGGGCGACCTCCACGATGTCCATCAGGTCCACACCGGGGTCGCCGGAGGTCTCGACGGTGAGCGTAGCGTGCCCGCGCTGGCTGTGGCCGGCTTGCGGGACCTCCTGCAGGAACTCCCGCACGTCCGCCTCGCCGACGCCGAGGTCCGCGAGCTTCTCGCGGGCGGTCTGGCTCATCATCTGCTGGCTGCACGGACAGACGGTCATCCCGACGACGCGCGCGCCGACCTCCTCGCGGGTCGACTCGCCCTCCTCGGCGGTCGCCGACGCGAGGATGTCCACGGTGCTCTGCGTCGAGCGGCCGCTGGCGGGCGTCTCGTCCTGAATCATCAGCTCCGCCTCCATCTCTACGGTCGCCGTCGTCGTGTAGTCGTGTTTCTCCAGCAGGCGCTCTGCGGTCTCCCCGCAGAGCTGCTCGACGCGGTAGACCGGCTCGGAGACGGCGTCTTCGAGCGTCTCGTCGATGACCTCCATGTTCCGGCTCATGTCGATGCCCTTCCGGCCCTGCGGGAGGTCGACGTACACCTCGAACTCCGCGGTCAACACGATTGGGCGCTCGTCCTCGCGGGCGATTTTCACGAGCTTCTCGACGCCCGTCACCCCGACCTGACTCAACCCGACTGCAACCTCCGGCTCCGACGCCTGCACGTCCGGCAGCTGCTTGCTCATTGCCCCGCGATAAGGCTGGTAGCTCACTAACCCTTTCCGTTCCGGCGACCGCCTCCCGTTCGTCCGCGCGCTACTCCAGTTTGTTCAGCGCCCGGAAGAAGTCCGAGTCCGGGCCCGCGACGCGCGCCGGCTCGTCGGCCGCCTCGACGGTGACGACCTCCGGCGTCTTCACGCGCTGGCGGTTCGACCCGTCGCTGGAGACGACGGCGTACTCGGGGCCGTCCACTCGAACCGTCACCTCGCTGTCGACCGGCGTCATCAGCGGCGGCATCGGCTCCTCGGCGCACATCCCGGTGACGACGAACGCGTCCACGCCCGGCTGCACGAGCGGGCCGCCCTCACTGAGGTTGTACGCGGTGCTGCCCGTCGGCGTCGCCACCAGCACGCCGTCGGCGTGCGTCGCCTCGAACAGCGACCCGTCCACGCGCACCTCCACGTCGATGCCGTGGCCGTGGCCGCGCTGGTCGCCCTGAATCACGATCTCGTTGAGCGCCGGCGTCAGCGACCACGCGCGCTCCCCGGCGGCCGCCGCGCGCGGCACCTCGCGGTGGCGCACCTCGCCGGTCTCCACGTAGCGCTCGACCTCCCGGCGGACCGCCGTCACCGCGTCCTCGGGCGCGACCGCGTTCAGGAACCCGACCTCGCCGAGGTTCACGCCGAGCACCGGCGTCGACCCCGCGCCCCGCGCCGCGAACAGGAACGTGCCGTCCCCGCCGATGGACACCACGAGGTCGCAGGCGCCGAACGCCGCGACCTCGTGGCCGGTGTCGTCGAGGGCGTCCGCCGTCGCCGTGTCCAGCCACACCTCCACGTCCTCCCCGACCAGCATCTCGCGGACGTCCGCGGCGAGATACGCGGCCCGCGAGTTCCCCCGCTGTGCGACGATTCCAACGCGCATACGCTCACTCGGAGTGCCGCACTTGAAAAACCCGCGGGCGGCGGAAACTACTTTTCGCTGTGTCTCGACCACCCGGACATGGAGCCGACGGCGCAGCGCGCCGCGGTACGGAGGCGACATCGTGGCTGACGACGACGAAGACTGGTTCGAGAAGGCCTTCGAGGAGGAGACCGCCGACGACGCCGACGGGGAGTCGTCGCCGTCCGAATCGGCCCCGACAGCCGAGCCGCCGGAATCGGCCGAGGAAACGGCCGAGGAAGCGGACGACGAGCCGGACGACGAAGCGGAGGCGGAGGCAGACGAAGCGACAGACGAGACGGCTGGCGCGATGCCGGACGAAGAGCCAGACGGAGAGCCGACCGAACAGCCCGCGGCGTTTGACGACGAGTCGGCGGACGCGCCGACGCCCGCCGAGTCCGAGTCCGGGCCGGGCGCCACGCCCGACAGCGAGGTCGACGACTTCGCGGCGGCGTTCGGCGGTGGCGGCAGCGCCGAGCCCGCGGGCGGGGACGACGACCTCTTCGAGGACGACTTCGCGTCGGCGTTCGGCGGTGGCGGCGACGACGAGGACTTCGGCTTCGACCTCGACGGCGACGCCGGCGCGGGCGGGCCCGAGGGCTTCGAGGAGGACGAGGAGTACGAGTCCGACATCCCGCGCATCGACTTCGGCATCGAGGGCCTCGACGAGATGGTGCAGGGCGGCGTCCCCGAGCGCTCGCTCATCGTCGCCATCGGCGGCGCCGGCACCGGGAAGACCACGTTCGGCCTCCAGTTCCTCCACGAGGCAATCCAGAACGGCGAGCGCGCCGTCTACATCACGCTCGAAGAGTCCCGCCAGCGCGTCGTCCAGAGCGCCACCGAGAAGGGCTGGGAGTTCGACCGCCACACCGAGGAAGGCAACCTCGCGGTCATCGACATCGACCCAATCGAGATGGCGAACTCCCTGACCAGCATCCGCAACGAACTCCCGCAGCTCGTCGAGGAGTTCGGCGCCAGCCGCCTCGTCCTCGACTCCGTCTCCCTGCTGGAGATGATGTACGACGACCAGTCCACGCGCCGCACCGAGATCTACGACTTCACGAAAGCGCTCAAGGACGCCGGCGTCACCACGATGCTCACCAGCGAGGCCTCCGAGGACAACCCCTTCGCCTCGCGCCACGGCATCATCGAGTACCTCACCGACGCCGTCGTCGTCCTCCGGTACATCCGCCCCGAGGACTTCCGGGAGACCCGCCTCGCCGTCGAGATTCAGAAGATTCGGGACGCCAACCACTCCCGCGAGACCAAGCCCTACGAGATTACCCATCAGGGCATCAGCGTCTACCGGCAGGCGAATATCTTCTAGGGGCGCTTTTGCGCTGCGCGCGCCGAAGGCGCGCTCGGCAAAACCGACACCAAAAGCACTCCTTGCTCACTCCGCTGCGTGGTTCGAGAGACGCCGCAGGCGTCTCTCGTCATCACGAGAGAGCTTCGCTCTCTCGAACGACTCCGTTCGCTCGTCGGCCGCTACTCGCTCGTTACACTCGCTCGTAGCGTGAACCGCTTCGCTCGGGCTTTGCAAGCCGCTCGCTCGCGGTTGCTCCTCAGTCGGTTGCTCCCTCGGACTCCCGAACCGCGAGATAGAGACACCCGAGTCCGACGATACCTGTGGCGGCGACGCCGAGGATGCTGAACGCCCTCGGCGCGAGCAGTGGGAAGTCGAACTCCGGGCCGAGGAGGTGGAACGCGACGCCGGTCGCGGTAGCGAGCGCCGCGACGCGCGGAGCGAACTCGCCACGGGACGTTCTGTGCGCGACCACGCCGAGCATCGCGCCGTAGAGGACGAACGGGAGTTCGGACAGCCAGTAGACGAAGGGGAAGCCGCCGGTCGCGGCCGTGTAGAGGCGGTACTGCTGTCCCTCGTAGGCGACGGCGTACAGCCCCGTCCCGGGGTCGGCGTCGTCGCTGTAGAAGAAGCGGTCCGGCCAGTCCTCGTGGCCGTAGACGACGTGGTACCCGTCCGAGGATTCGATGGCGCGCCGAACGGCAGTCTGCGCGGGTTCGGAGAGATTTTCGTACCGCAGGAGCGGCGTGTGCTCGTCGATTTCGGAGGCCTCGACTCGCTCGGTGGAAAAGGAGGCCTGATGGCCCCAGTCCGACATCGTGACGGGCGCGCCGAGGAGCGACGCCGCGACGACGGCGACGATGACGGTGAGCGCGGACCGGCGATTCATACCAGTAGTTGCTAGCGCGGTTTCTTCATTCAAAACATATGCTGAAACTGGAGTGACGAACTCGGTACGTGCGGTTGCGAACTCAGGACCGACTTGCTCCGTAGAGTGTCCACACTCCGACCGCCGGTATAGACGCACAAACAGCACCAACAACAACGAGAGACAGGAACGTATTGAGCCGCCACCAGCCCGTCACACCGTACACAGCAAAGAACGAAACAATCCCAGTTAGGTGTGCGAGCAGGGCACGGGCTGTTGACTCGTGTTCGAAACTCCCCCAAATCCCGAAGATGGTTCCGAGGGCGACGAACGCGTACCCGAGCAGCGACGACAACGCGCCAGAGCCCATCGGCTGTCGAATCGTGAATTCGTAGTAATCCCCCTGATATTCGACGAAGTAGCGCCCGCGCCCGGGCTGTGTGGCGGTATCACCGACGCTCGCTAATTCTGTGACTTGGTGTTCGATGCCGCGAATCGTGGTGCGGTTCTCGGGGGCTTCGAACGCTCGGAGGAAGGCGTCTTGTGCGGTTACTGGAAGCTCTGTGAACTGGTAGACGGCCTTAAACCCGGCGTCTGAGGCGTTGGCGGCTTCGGTTGCGGCGGCCTGTGTTGTCGCCTCCACGCTGTACGTGAACTCGGTTAAATTAGCAAAATGTGCGGCTTGCCCGCCGAAAATCACCATCCCGAGCCCGATACCGACGACCAGAATCGGCCAGTGTGGATGGTTCGCCCCGGGCATTTTTCGGAACCATTCATATTGTATTGTAAATTGCTTTGTCTGCACCGGCCGGCCGTTTCAGCGTTCACTCTGAATAAAGAACTCGCATTGGCAACTGCTAACTCGTAAACCTCGGACTAGTCTGGAAATGCTTTCTTCGCACGCGGGCCTCCGTTCCAACTACGTCCAGCGTTCGCGCGCCGAGCGGGGGGCGGTCCGGAGCGACGCGAGAACCGCCGACTGCGCGAACGGGGAGCGCGTGCTCGACCACAGGGAGAGCACGACGTGACGAACGGCGAGCACCGCGAGCCGTGAGCGCAGCGACCCGTGAGCGGCTCGGACGAGCCCGAGGCGCGGGATTCACCGCGGAGCCGCACCGCGGCTGAGCGGGCCGACGACTGAGCGGAACGAAGCGAAGTCGTTCGAAAGAGCGCACAGCGCTCTTTCGTGATGACGAGAGAGCGAAGCTCTCTCGAACCACGAACGAGGAGTGCTTTTGGCGTAGCTTTTGTCGAGTGAGGGCGGCGAAGCCGCCCGAACGCAGCGCAAACGGTACTATCGGACGATAGTGACCGGCACCGGGGAGCGCCGGACGACGCTCTCCGCGACGCTGCCGAGGAGGATGCGGGAGACGCCGGAGCGGCCGTGACTCCCCATCACGATGTGGTTGAAGTCGTTCTCCTCGGCGTACTCGACGATGGCGCGGCTCGGCCGTCCGACCTCGGTGGTGGTGTCGAGTTCGTGGTCGTACTCGTCGGCGGTCGCTTGGGCGTCCTCGAAGAGTTCGTCGGCCGCGTCTTTCGCCTGCTCGAACCACTCCTCGGAGTAGCCCGGCACCGTCGCCTGCGCGGTGTACCCCGCCTCGATAGGGTCGATGACGTTGATGGCGGTGATGTCGGCGTTCTTGAAGTGTTCGAGGGCGTATTCGAGGGCTTCCGTGGACTGGTTCGAGCCGTCGACGGGGACGAGGATTTTCGTCATGGTGTCGGTTCGACGTTGACCGCCGCACGTGAAAATTCTGTGGGCCGCCGACCGCCCGACGGGGCGGCGACGGAGCGGTGGTCAGTCCCGGCCGTGGCGCGTCAGGCACGTCGGTAGCCCCTGAATCTCGACGGGCTCGGAGTTGTCCGGCGAGTAGACGACCATCTGCCCCTTCTCCATGTAGGGGACCTTCGACTGCAGCGACGCCGGGATGTTCACGGCGTTGATGGCGTCCTCGTCGCCGAGGTTCAACACGACCGTCGTGTTCACCTGCTTGAACACGGGGTCGGCGATGTCCTGTGGGTCCTGCGTGATGAGGAACAGCCCGAGGCGCTCCTTGCGGCCCTGCTTGGCGGCCTCCGTGAACTTCCCGACGACCTTGTTCGCCTGCACGCTGTCGGCGTCCGCGAGGAAGTTGTGCGCCTCGTCCATGCCGACCACGAGCGGCGTCTCCTTGATGGTCTCGTAGTCCGGGTCGTTCGAGAGCTTCTGGTCCACGAGCAGGCTCGACACCGCCAGCACCACCGTCTCGGCGGCCCGCGAGTTGCTGATGTGGTAGGTCGGCACCACCGACAGCCGGCCCGGGCGGACGAACTGGCGGTCCTCCACGAGCTCCGTAATCGGGCGCGCGTCTTGGTCGAACAGCCCCGACGGCATCCCGTGGACGCGCCGCAGCACGGCCTCGTAGGTCGCCTCGTGGACGCGCCCGGACTCGTCGAGTTCCTCCTTGAGCGCGGGGTCGTCGAGGAACGAGCAGAACTCGCGGTACGTGCCGCCCTGCCCGTGGCTGTCGAAGAACCGGTCGAGCAGCAGGCGGAGCGCGCCGTACTGGTTGTCGTTGAGGCCGCTGGACGCGACCAGCCACGGGTTGTCCCGGACCATCGAGAACGGCACCGTGAACTCGACGCGCTCGGCGTCGTGGTGGTCGGCGGCGTACGACGCCGACCCGACCTTCGGCACGAACGCGACGGTGTCGTCGTGGCCGCCGTGCGCGAGCCCCTGCGTCTCCCAGCGGCGCTCGTCGCCGGCGTCCGCGTCGGGGTTGTCGTCGTGCATCTGCGCGTACTCGTCCTGCGGGTCGAACTGGACGACCGCCATCCGGCGCTCCGCGCCGCCGGCGTCCACGGGGTAGCGACGGTCCTCGTGGAGGTACTGCCGGAGCACGTTCTTCGCGGAGTGGGTCTTCCCCGAGCCGGTGCCGCCCGCGACGAGCGTGTGCCGGAACACCAGCGGGTCGCCGGCCTCGTAGTCGTCTTTCACGCGGTAGTCGATGGTCGGCGGCTCCGCCGCGGTCCGCACCTTCTCCCCGCCGACGGAGAGGTGGCCGAGGAAGACGCCGTCCTCGGGAATCTTCAGGCCGGTCTTGATTTCCGTGGCGTCGTCCGCGGCCCGCACCACCGTCTCGGGCTTCGGCACGCGGTCGGCCATCCGGCGCTTGAGGTCGTCCTCATCCGAGTAGAGGACGGCGACGGGGTCGAGTTCCGCGAGGAACTTGTAGTCCTGCTCGTCGACGCTCTCCGAGCGCATCGCACGGCGGGCGTGAATCTCGGTGGCGTCGTCGCTCTGGAACGCCTGCACGTACTCCAAGCCGGTAATCTTGCAGAACAGCTTCTCGCCGCCGGGGTACGGCGCGACGAGGTACGAGCCCAGCCGGACCGACGACCGGTTGCCGGCAGTGACGTACGCCTTCAGCGCGGTCTCTTGGCCGTCCTCGTGGATGCGCAGGCCCTCCGAGACGGCGAGCGCGCCGAGGCCGTCGTCGCTGCCGGTGTCGTCGAGGTCCGGGCGCTGGAAGTCGTCGGCGGCCGTGGCGTCCGCCGAGTCGTCGTCCGCGTCGCCGGCGTCGTCGCCGCGGTCGTGGTCCGCGAAGTCCCCGAGGTCGCTCATGCTCGCGTCGTGTCGGCGCGCGCACTAACCGCTTTCCCTCGCGGGCGTCCGCGGGCTTATGCCGCTCGCGCCCCTACTGCGGGCCATGTTGCTGGTGCGCGGTTCGGCGGCCGGGACGACGCTGACGGGGACGCTGTACGAGCGCGGGGAGGACGCCCCGTCGTTCAAGGGCGCGCCCGACGAGGCGGCCCCCTACGTCTGGGTCTGCGACGAGTTCTACGCGGTCGAGAGCGGCGGGAGCACCCAGCAGGTCGGCGGGAAGAGCGTCAACGTCGCCTTCGAGTCGCCGATGCCGCGCGGGTTCGACACGCGCGAGCAGGCGCTGACGGCGGCCCGCGAGCACGTCCGCACGCAGTTCGCGCGCATCGGCGTCGACCCCGAGGACGTGGACATCGAGGTCGAGCCCGAGCACGAGGCCGACGTTTAGACGGCGGTGTAGTCGTCGAACGCGCGCACCGCGACGCGGACGGAGGCGGCCGCGAGCGCGCCGACGAGGAGCACGCCGGCGGCGAGCGAGCCCACGTGGACGGCGGCGGCGGAGACGCCGATTCGGTCCGCGAGTATGCTGGCGATACCGGGGACTTGGACGCCAGTGGCGATGCCGGCGGTCAGCAGGAACGCGAGCGTGTAGACGCCGAACGCCCACATCGAGGGGACGACGACCTCGCGGCTCCGGCTGACCTTGGTGGCGTCGTACTTCGGGTACGTGGTGCCGACGCCGGCGGCGAGCGCGGCGGCGAGCACGGGGAGGACGGCCGCGGCGGCGACCGTGCACGCGAGCGCGAGCGGCGGGAGCGGGCTAGCGAGGGCGAGCGCGCCGGCGACCGCGACCGTCAGCGGCGCACCGAAGACCGCGCTGGCGGTGACGAGGCCGCCGACGAACTCGCGGCCGGAGACGCCCGAAATCGCGGTGACGGGGAGGACCGCTCCCTCGTCGCCGAGGGGGTTGAGCGTGAACGCCGCGCCGGTCATCCACGCGCCGTACAGCGCGACCGACGGCGGGAGCGAGGCGGTGACGCGGCCGGCTTCGACGCTCGCCTGCACCGGGGTCACGAGCAGGAACGCGGGGTACGCGACGAACACGAGCCGGATGGGGGCGCGGCGGGCGCGCAGCCAACTCTTCCGGGCGACCCACGCGCGCCGCCGGCCGACGAGCGAGTCGAGGCGGCCGCCGGCGACGGAGTCGGTCTCGCGCTCGCCGGCCGCGACGCTCTCGGTGTACCAGCGGCGCTCGGAGAGCCGGACGCTGGCGAGCACGCCCCCGGCTCCGAGGACGAGGGAGCCGACGAGGACGGCGGCGGCGTGGGCGGCGCTGGCGGCGGGGACGACCGCGAGCGTGGCGAGGTCGGCGTACCACGAGACGGGCGACGCTCTCGCCACGTCGAGAATCGGGGAGACGACGGCGCCGAGCGTGCCGGAGACGATGAGCCCGAAGTACGCGAGGAAGACGACGACGCCGATGACCGTCTTGAACCGCGCGACGAGCGCCGAGCGGCTGCCGAGGTAGGCTATCGCGGAGCCGATTGGGAAGCCGACGAGGAACGCGGTCGCGGTGAGCGCGACCACGGCGACCGCGGCCAGCGGGAACGACAGCACGGACCCGGCGCCGACGGCGAACGCGGCGGACGCGACCAGAAGCGGCGCGACGAACAGGCCGATGGCGCGCACGTAGCCGGAGAGCAGGAGGCCGCCGACCACGTCGCGGGCGGGGACGGTGGTGAGGTAGCCGTCGCGGGCGTCGATGTCGCCGAGCTGGACGACGCTCAGGTACGCCGCCATGAACAGCGTGAGCGTGCCGAGGCCGGCGGGCACGAGCCCGAGCAGCGAGCTCGCCTCGCCGGGGTCGGTGGCGAGCGCGCGGCCGCCCCAGTACGCGCCGAAAGCGGCCGCGCCGGTGAACGCCACGCCGAAGAGGACGACGACGGCGACGGACACCAGTTGGGCGGTGCTCTTCCCGCGCAGCGTCCGCCACGCGATGCGGAGCTCGTTGGCGGCGATGCGGACGGCGTGGCGGGGGTCGGGGAACCCCGCCATCTCAGGCCTCCTCGGCGGCCGCGTCGTCGCCGATGCCGCCGGTGACTTCGAGGAAGACGTCTTCGAGCGTGCGCTCGTCGCCGGACTCCGCGCGGGACTTGAGGTGCTCGGGGGAGCCCTCGGTGACGAGGCGGCCGTCGTAGAGCACGCCGACGGTGTCCGCGAGTTCGTCGACGACCGGGAGGATGTGCGTCGAGAGGAAGACGGTGGCGTCGCCCGCGGTGAGGTCGGCGATGGTGTCGCGGACGGTGCGCGCGGCCCGCGGGTCCAGCCCCGACGTGGGCTCGTCGAGGAACAGCACGGCGGGGTCGTGGAGCATCGCTTGGATGATGCCGACCTTCTGCTTCATCCCCTTCGAGTACGCCGAGATTCGCTTGTCGGCGTCGCCGGCCAGCGAGAACCGGTCGAGCAAGTCCTCGATGCGGGTTTCGGCCGCCGCTTCGGGGATGTCGCGGAGGCCGGCCATGTACCGGAGCTGCTCGCGGGCCGTGAGTTCGGCGTGCAGCGGCGGTTCCTCGGGGAGGTAGCCGATGTCGGCGACGACGGCGTCGCGGTCGGTCACGTCGACGCCGGCGACGGTGGCGGTGCCGCCGGAGGGCTCGGTGAGCGTCGTGAGCATCCGCATCGTGGTCGTCTTCCCCGCGCCGTTCGGGCCGAGGAAGCCGTAGACGCTGCCCGCCGGAATCGCGAGTTCCAGCCCCTCGACGGCGGTCTCGTCGCCGTACCGCTTCGTGAGGTCGTGGGTCTCGATGGCGCGGTCGGTCATTACGCGCAACTGCCCGCTCCCGGGTCATAAAGGTAGACGGGGGTTCGCGGGCCGCGCAGTCAGGCGTCGGACCAGCGCTGGTCGTCGTAGTTCTCGTCGCGGCGGCTGTCGAAGGACTGTTCGAGCTTGCGCACGAGTTCCTCTTTCTCGGTGGCGCCGATTCGCGCGAGCTCGTCGGCCTTCCCGACGGGCTTCGGCGGCCCGGCTTCCGCGGCGACTTGGCTGGTGACGTAGCGCTCGACGGCGTCCCGGCAGTCCTCGCTGTCGGCGAACGCGCGCGGCAGTTCGACCTTGTGGACGAGGTCGGTGCGGGGGTCGTAGACGACGAAGAACGCGACCTCGTAGCACTCCGCGGGGAGCTCGCGCTCGACGCCGAGTTCGCTCGAATCGGCGAACACGCCGTCCGCGCCGAGCGTGGACGTGAACCAGCCCGTCCACGCGAGTTCGTCCGTGACGCGGTGGTACTCTTCGCCGTCGAACTCGCGGCGCTCCAGCACCTTCCCGAAGAAGGCGGCGTCGCTGGCCCACGGGGTCGGCCGGCCGCGGTCGCGGAGCGCGCGCACGAGCGCTTGGCTCGCGGGGCTCTTCACGAACCCCGCCAGCGGCACGTCCTTCTCGGCGAAGCGCTCGACGAGCCGGACGTAGTTCTCCAAGACCTCGCCGACGAGCTCGTTCTCGGTGACGAGGTCCGCGAGGCTGGCGTGGCGGTCCGCCCAGTTCACCAACTGCTTGGGGTAGACCGGGCCGTCAAGCAACAGCAGGTCGTCGACGGCGTCGGCGTGTTCGAGGGCGTGGTGGCTCTCCGCGAGGTAGAGCGCGAGCCCGTGGACGACGCGCTCTTGGTCGCGGGCCAGCGGCGCGGTGTGGACGATGCGGCCGCGGCTGTACCCCTCGTCCCACTTGCGCCAGTCGGTATCGGTGCGGACGGTGGCGTCGTTGGAGTGGACGCTCGTGATGACCGTGCGGGAGCGGTGGAGGTCGAGTTCGGAGGGCGTGGCGCTCATCGCGGCCTGCGCGAGGTCCAACACGAGCCCGTTCTTGAACGTCTTGGGGTTGATGGTGCCGGAGTCGAGGCCGTGGGAGGTGTCGAACGGCGACGGCTGGAGCGCCAGTTCTTCGAGGTCGGCGGCCGAGCGGCGCTGCTCGGCGAGCGGTTCCAGCACGGGGCCGTCGTCGCCGTAGAGGGGGTCGAGGTAGTTCGCCCACGTCTCCTCGGCGACGTCGCGGTGCTCCTCGGCGTCCACCTCGTGGCGGATGCGGCTGGCGAGGTCCGCGATGCCGTCGAAGTGGACGGGGTCGAGGGTCATGGACACCCCTCGGGCGCGGAGCGTGAAATAGCCAGCCGTTCGCGCGACCGCCGGGCCATTTCTTTACTCGCGCTAACCGCCAGACGGCCGTGTTTACTCGCGCCCGAGCTAACTTTTGTCAGAATAGTTAAATGGCCGCGGCCGCGAGAGTGGGGTAGATGTCGCAGGGCGACTCCGCGGTCAACTGGCGACGCACCGACGACGGCGTGGAACTCTACGACGAGACCGACTCCGACGCGTGGATTCGGATGGCCGTAGAGCCCGGCGCGCCCGCCGAGGAGCGGCCGTACAGCGTCTGCCCCGAGTGCGGGCTCGTCGCCGCACAGCGCACCGTCCCCGGCCGCCACATGGTCTGTGCGGACTGCGGCGCGGAGTTCCACGCCGACGAGACGCCCGACGCCCGCGCCCCCGACGGCGACTGAGTTCGGCCGCAGGCGACACGTAAATACGGACGGCCCCCGGACTCCCGAACATGCAGGCCGCGCTGGTCATTCTCGACGGCTGGGGGCTCGCCGACCACGACCACCTCGATGCGGTTGAGGCCGCGGAGACGCCGAACTTCGAGGCGTACGCCGACCGCGGCGGCTTCGGCACGCTCACCACGCACGGCCGCGAGGTCGGTCTCCCGCGCGGCCAGATGGGCAACAGCGAGGTCGGTCACCTCACCATCGGCTCCGGCCGGGTCGTCCTCCAAGAGTACACCCGCATCAACGACGCCGTCGCCGACGGCGAACTCTGCGAGAACGACGCCGTCAGCGGCGCGCTCGACCACGTCGAGCGCACGGGCGGCCGCCTCCACGTGATAGGCCTCGTCAGCGACGGCGGCGTCCACTCCGACCACGAGCACGTCCACGCGCTCATCGAGTGCGCCGCGAGCCGCGACCTCCCCGCGGCCACGCACGCGTTCACGGACGGCCGCGACACCGCGCCCCACGGCGGCGAGAACTACCTCCAGACCCTCCAGGAGGTCACCGACGAGTACGGCACCGGCGACGTCGCCACCGTCGTCGGGCGGTACTACGCGATGGACCGCGACCAGAACTGGGAGCGCACGAAGCGCGCCTACGACGCCATCGTGAACCGGAACGGCGACCACCGCGCCGACTCCGCCGTCGAAGCGGTCACGGAGAGCTACGACCGCGGCGACACGGACGAATTCGTCGAACCCACCGTCGTCCGCGGTGGGGACGCGCTCAGCGAGGGCGACGCGGTCGTCTTCTGTAACTTCCGCGCGGACCGCGCGCGCCAGCTCGTCCGCATGCTCGCGGACATCCGGCCCGCGGACTGGGAGAGCGAGGGCGTCTCTACGGACCCGCCCGAGGTGCCGGTGGCGACGATGACCGACTACGACGAGACGTTCGACCTCCCCGTGGCTTTCGAGTCCGAGCGCCCCGCGGACACCCTCGGCGAGGTGCTCGCCGAGCACTCGCTCACCCAGCTCCGGGTCGCCGAGTCCGAGAAGTACCCCCACGTGACGTACTTCCTGAACGGCGGCCGGGAGGTCGAGTTCGCGGGCGAGCGCCGCGAAATCGTCGAGAGCCCGGACGTGCCGACGTACGACCTCGCGCCGGAGATGAGCGCCGCGGGCGTCACCGATGTCGCCCTCGACGTGCTCGACAGCGACGACCCCGACGCGCTCGTGTTGAACTACGCGAACCCCGACATGGTCGGCCACACCGGCGACTACGAGGCCGCAATCGAGGCCGTCGAGACCGTCGACGGCGAACTCGGCCGGCTCGTCCCCGCGCTCCGCGACGCCGGCGCGGCGGTCTTCGTCACCGCCGACCACGGCAACGCCGACGACATGGGAACCCGCGACGACCCCCACACCGCGCACACGTTCAACCCCGTGCCGTTCGTCCACCTCCCCGCCGACGACGCTGCCGAAGGAAACCACGAGGTCCGCGACGACGGCGCGCTCCGCGACATCGCACCGACGATGCTGGACGCGCTCGGCGTCGAGACGCCGTCGGCGATGACCGGCGCGTCGCTGCTCGACTAGCGGTCCTCGCGTTTCCCGGAGACCTCCTCGACCGCGTCCTCGCGGGACATCCGGTCGGTGTCGTCGTGCTCCGAGCGCACCAGCGAGTACAGCACGAGCGGCGCGGCGACCGCGAAGAGGGCGAACAGCACGAACAGGGCGGCTTCGGCCATGCGCGGCGCTACTCCTCGCAGCCCCGTATTCGTTGTGTCAGTCCGCGCGGTACACCACGTCGCCGTCCACTATCGTCGCCGCCACGTCGATGTCCCGGATTTTCCCGGGGTGCTCCCACGGCGACTCGTCGAGCACCACGAAGTCCGCGAGCGCTCCTTTCTCGATGACTCCCTGCTCGTCCTCGCGGAAGCCGGCGTACGCGCCGCCGCTCGTGTACGCGCGCAGGGCCTCCGTGACCGACAGCGCCTGCGCCTCGGCGGGCGGATTGACGGCGTGGTGGACGCCGAGCAGCGGGTCCAGCGGCATGCAGTCGCTGCCGAACGCCAGCGGGACGCCCGCGTCGAGGTAGGCGGGGAAGCGGTTGGACGCCTCGCGGCGCTCGGTGCCGAGGCGGTCCTCGTAGAGGCCCTCGCTGCCCGCCCACTTCAGGAAGTTCGGCTGCATCGACGCCACCACGCCGAGGTCGGCCATCCGGTCGACGGCGTCGTCGCTGGCGAGTTCGGCGTGCTCGATTCGGTGGCGGCGTTCGCTCGCGTCCGCGTCCTCGTAGGCGTCCAGCACCGCGTCGATTGCCTCGTCGCCGATTGCGTGCGCCGTGACTTGCAGGCCGGCGTCGTCGGCGCGCTCCACGAGGGCAGCGAGTTCGTCCGGGTCGACGACCCACTGCCCGGTCTCGTCGGGGGCGTCCGCGTACGGCTCGGAGAGCTTCGCGGTGTGACCGCCGAGCGCGCCGTCCGTGTACGTCTTCACGCCCCCGACCTCGACCATCTCGGAGCCGTGGTTCGTGCGGAGGCCGGTTTCGAGGAGGGCGTCGAGGTGGTCGCTCCAGTAGTTCAGGCGCACGCGCACCGTCAGCTCGCCCGCGCGGTCGAGCTCGCGGAACGCCCGCGGCGAGTGCGACTGGCGCACCATGTCGTGGACGGCGGTGACGCCCCGCTCGTTGGCCTCCCGCTGGGCCGCGCGCAGCAGCGACTCGGTTTCGGCGGGGTCGGGCTCGGTCGCCGCGTAGACGACTTCCACGGCGTCCTCGACGATGCGGCCGTCGCCGAGCACGTCGCCGTCGGGCATCTCGCCGCCGTGCTCGTCGAGGACGACGCCGTTCACCGTCGCTGTGTGCATGTCCTCGCGGATGGCGGCCACGGGGCGCTCCTCGCTGACCGCGTCGAGGTCGCTCCCGCGGAGGTCGTCGCCGTCCCACGCGGACTCGTCGTAGCCGTACCCCAGCACCCACTCGTCCTCGGTCTCCTCGGCGCGCGCTCGGAGGCGCTCGGCGACCTCCTCGGGGCCGCTCGCGCCGCGCAGGTCCGCGTGGACGCCGTACTGGCCGACGGTCTCCATGTGCGTGTGGCCGTCCACGAACCCGGGGAGGACGACGCCGCCGTCGAGGTCGACGACCTCGGTGCCGGTCCCCACGAGGAACGCCGCGTCGTAGTCGTTGGCGAGGCCGACGACGCGCCCGTCCCGGACCGCCAGCGCGTCGTAGGTCTCGTCGGTGTCGCCGAGCGTGTGGACCTCGCCGTTCCGCAGCACGAGGTCGGCTGCCGCAGTCATGTCTCGAACGCGGGCGGCCGGCCGCTTAGACGTTCGGGAAGCGGCCGGCGGGAAGGGGAGCCGGCCACGCGTGCGGCCCGGTTGCTACGCCCGCACCGCCGCGCGGACCGCCCCCGCCGCGGCGACGGCGACCACCGCGAGGTACGCGACGCCGACGCCGAGCGCGCCCCACTCGGGGTTCGCGGTGAACGCGGCGTCCATCGCGGCGACGCCCGCCCAGCGCCCGGGCGTAAGGAGGGCGAACGCGGGCGCGTCGGTCGCCAGCGGGGAGTGCAGCAGGAACAGGTCCACCGCGGGCCCGAACAGCATGACGTAGACGCCCGCGAGGCGGTCCAGCGCCACGCCGACGACGGCGCCGATGAGGCCGTACGTCGCGGCGAGCACGAGCGTCGCGGCGAGGAAGACCAGCGGGCGCTCGGGGACCGCGAGCAGGGACAGGACGCCCGCGGCGGCGACGGACGCGAGGAGGGCGGCGCCGGCGAGCGCGGCGGCGCGCGCGGCGAACAGCGTGCGCGACGGCAGGCCGGACAGCGCCAGCCAGCCGTCGGCGTCGAGCGTGTCCACGGTGAGGAACAGGCCGGCGATGCCGGTGACCATCACCGCGGCCAGCGACGCGAGCATCGGCAGCATTCCGTCCCGCAGCGGCGTCCGCGTCGTCGCTCCGGCGACGTGGACGGGGACCGTGGAGTCGGGCAGGACGACCCCGAGCAGGCCGACGAAGTACGCCGGCAGCACCACCAGCAGGGCGACGAGCACGGGCGTCCGCGCGAACTGCTTGACCGTCGCGGAGAGCGCGGTGCGGGTGCGCGTCACGCCGACCACCCCCCGGTCGCGGCGGCGTACGCGGCGCCCGCGGCGACGAACAGCACGGCGAGATACGCCAGTGCCCGCCCGACGGGGCCGCCGGCGAGCGAGCCGTCGCGGACCGCGGCGGCGAACAGCGCGTGGGGCGCGTGCAGCGGTAGCAGCTCCACGAGGTCGGTGTTCACGGGGATGACGTCCCCGGAGAGGAACGAGTCGACGTCCGCGAGGAACACGAGCACGAGCGACCCTTCGAGTTCGCGCGGCAGGAGCGCGCCGACGACCACGCCGAGCAGGCCGTAGAGCACGCCCGCGAGCACGAGCACGGCGTACGCGGCCGGGAGCGACGCGACCTCGGTGCCGGCGGCGACGACCGCGAGCAGGGAGACGGCCGCGGCGACGCCGGCGACGCCGACCGAGACGAGCACGCGCGTCCCGAACAGCACGACGGACGAGAACCCCGAGAACGAGAGGTAGCGGTCGGCGCGCGCGGCGCTGACCGTGCCGAACAGGCCGACGAGCCCGGAGAGGAACGCGGTGGCGAACAGCGCGCCGCCGACGCGGCCGTACGTCGCCGCCGACCCGCGGAGGAAGACGGTGTCGGGGAACGCGGTCATCGCGGCGCCGTAGACGGCCACGACGAACGGCGGCAGCACCGCGAGCAGCGCGAGCGTGGTGGGCTGGCGGGCGACGCTCTTCGCGTGGGCGCTCGCGCCAGTCTGGAACTCAGACATCGTCGGTCGCCTCCAAGCGGCCGTCGCGGAGTTCGAGGATGCGGTCGAAGCGGTCGCGCTCGCTGACGAGGTGGGAGATGACGGCGACGGCGGTGCCGCGCTCGGCGAGGTCGGCGGCGAGGTCCCAGAACGCGAGGTACGTCTCCCAGTCGAAGCCCGTGTACGGCTCGTCGAGCAGGAGGACCTCGGGGTCAGGCATCAGCGAGACGGCGAGCGTGAGCTTCCGGCGGTTGCCCCCCGAGAGCCGGTCGACGCGGCGGTCGCGGAACCGCGCGAAGTCGAGGCGCTCGGTGAGCCGGTCGGCGGCGGCCTCGATTTCGTCGGGCGCCATGTCGTGGGCTTCGCCGAACAGCCGGAACGTCTCGTCGACCGTGAGGCGGTCGTAGAGCCGGTCGTCCTGCGGGCACCAGCCCACGTCGCCGGGGCGCTCGACGGTGCCGGCGTCGGGGTCGAGCGCGCCGACCAGCGACTCCATGAGCGTTGACTTCCCGGAGCCGTTCTCGCCGACGATGCCGACCACCTCGCCGGCGCGGAGTTCGAGGCTCGCGCCGGTCAGCACCTCCACGTCGCGCTCCCACGGGAGGGGCGAGCTGTACGTCTTCTCGACGCCCGCTGCGCGGAGCACCACATCGCCGTCCGAGCCGGTGTCGCGGTCATCCGCGCGCTGTTTCGAAACGTTCGGCATATACCGAATGTTCCGAACAGAGTAATTTATAGGTTCGGGATGCGTCCTCGGGGCCATGACCGACGACGCCGACGAGGCCCGCGAGCGCGTCATCCAAGGGTTCGAGCGCGCCGCCGAGGTGTACGGCCTCAGCCGGAGCTACGGCCGGCTGTACGGGATTCTGTACTTCGCCCACGACCCCCAGTCGCTGGACGACCTCGCCGACGAGAGCGGGTTCGCCAAGTCCACCGTGAGTTCGGCGATGAGCGACCTCGACCGCCTCCACATGGTCCACCGGCGCTCGATGCCCGGCGAGGGCAAGAAGGCGTTCTTCGAGGCCGAGCGGGACTTCTGGCGAATCATGCAGGACCTGCTGGACCGCGAGGTCCGCCGCGAAATCGACACGATGACGCGCGCCCTCGACGACGCCGAAGCCGCCCTCGAAGCCGCCGACACCGAGCGCGCACGGGCGGACCTCGAACGCGTCCGCGACCTCCAGCGCCTCTACGCGCAGAGCGAGCGCTTCGTCGACGTCGTCACGTCGTCGTCGGCCGAGCGCCTGCGCTCCGCGCTGGCGACGGTGTCGGAGACGCTGCGGTAAAGGGCAACCTTCAGGGCGCCCCGCGAGTACGCACCGGTATGACCGACGCCTCCGACCTCGCCGACCGCGTGCAGTCCGGAGAGCTCCGGCTGTACGAACTCGAAGACCACGCCGACGCCGACACCGCGGCCGCGGCGCGCCGCGAACTCCTCGAACGCGAGACGGGCGCGGACACCGACGCCCTCGGGTCGTTCGCCTTCGACGCCGACGACGTGGACTCGAACGTCGAGAACCTCGCGGGCGGCACCCAACTCCCGCTCGGAATCGCGGGACCGCTGGCCGTCGACGGCGGGAGCGCCGACGGCGAGCACTACCTCCCGATGGCGACCACCGAGGGCGCGCTCGTCGCCTCGGTCAACCGCGGCTGCTCGGCGATTACGGCCGCCGGCGGCGCGAACGCCCGCGTCACCAAGGTCGGGATGACGCGCGCGCCGGTCTTCCGCGTCGCGGACGTGACGGAGGGCGCCGAGGTCGCGGAGTGGGTCGAGGACAATTTCGACGCGCTCCGGGAGGCCGCCGAGGGCACGACGAGCCACGGCGAACTCACCGAGGTGACGCCGTACGTCGTCGGGGACAGCGTCTTCCTGCGGTTCGCCTACGACACGAAGGACGCGATGGGGATGAACATGGCTACCATCGCCACCGAGGCCGCCGCCGACGTGGTGGAGGCCGAAACGCCCGCGGAACTGGTCGCGCTCTCCGGGAACCTCTGCTCGGACAAGAAGCCCGCCGCCATCAACGCCGTCGAGGGCCGGGGCCGCACCGTCACCGCGGACGTCACCATCCCCCGCGAAGTCGTCGAGGAGCGCTTCGACACCACCCCGGAGGCCATCGAGGAGGCCAACACTCGGAAGAACCTCGTCGGCTCCGCGAAGGCCGGCAGCCTCGGGTTCAACGCGCACGCCGCCAACACCGTCGCGGCCGTCTTCCTCGCCACCGGGCAGGACGCCGCGCAGGTCGTCGAGGGGTCGAACGCCATCACGACCGTCGAGGACAGGGGCGACGAGTTGTACGCCTCGGTGAACCTCGCCAGCCTCGAAGTCGGGACGGTCGGCGGCGGCACGAAGCTCCCGACCCAGCGGGAGGCGCTGGACGTGCTGGGCGTGCGCGGCGGCGGCGACCCCGCGGGGTCGAACGCGGACGCGCTCGCGGAAATCATCGCGGCGGGCGCGCTCGCCGGCGAGCTCAGCCTGCTCGCGGCGCTGGCCTCCCGCCACCTCTCCTCGGCGCACGCGGAACTCGGGCGCTGACCCGGCCACTTTCACTTTCGCCCCGCGGCAGACACGGAGTTATTTTACTGGTCTCTGTGGACTAGAATATGAACGCACACTCGGGCGACGAGTTAGCGGAGTCGCCGCGTGCGGGCTGGGTCGTGTGGGCGCTCCGGGTGCTGAAGCTCCTGTTGACGGTGCTCGTGCTCGCGCTGACGCTGGCGCGCGCGCTCGCCGGCGGCCCGCTCTAATCGAGGCCCAGCCACATGAGGTACGCGCCCGCCGCCAGCACCACCGCGACGCCGCCGACGGTCGCCGCCTCGCTCTCGACGGCCTCGCCCACGAGGAGCAACAGCCACCCGCAGACCGCGAGCAGGTGGCCGACGCCGCGCTGGTGGTCGCCGTCGAGCACGCGGACGGCGGCGGCGAGCGCGAACCCCGCCGCCGACACGCCGGCCAGCACCGCGAGCGTCGTCGCGCCGGGCACCGGCCACGACGGGTCCACACTCGCCACCACGACGGTAGCCCCGCCGATTACGAACGCTATCCCAACGACAATCTGCCAGAGCCGGGCCGTCCGTCGGTCCATCGTCGGAACGGTACGCGGCCACCGGCAAGAACGTGTGGGCCGCTACAACAGCCGCAGGCCGTCGTCGGTCTCGGTCACGTCGCCGGCGCGCCGGAGCTTCTCGACGGCGCGCTCGACGTAGTCGCCGCCGACGCCGTGCTCGGCCGCGAACGCCTTCACCTCGGCCTCGGTGGGTTCGTCGAGTTCCCGGAGCGCCGTCCGCACGGCCTCGCGCTTCCCGAGACTGCGTCCGGACTGCTCGACGCGCTCCTCGACGGCGGCCACCCCCTCGGTGTCGACGCCCGCCGCGTCGAGAAACTCTTCGTCGCTCATCCCCGCGTCCTCCACGAAGTCCCCGAGCGTCGTGAACTCCTCCAATTCGGCGAACGCCTCGCCGTGGCCCGCGCGGTTCGCCAGCATCGACGCCCGCACCTCGCGGGCGTGGTCCTCGTCGTCGGTCTCCACGAACTTCCGGAGCTTCGTGAACTGATGGCGGGTCTCGCAGCGCGGACACCCCGAGGTGTCGGGGCGTCCCTCCACGACCCAGAGCGCGCCACAGTCCGAGCAGCCGACGACCGCGTACGTCATCACCTCCGAGTCGGGCGCCGCCGCTGATAAACGTCCCGTCCGCGCGCCCCGCGAACCCGCGCAACCTTGATTGGGAATCGCGCCGTCGCTCCGCACGTGTCCGACAATCCCCGCGACGACCACCGCGGTGGCCGCTGGTGGCAGCCGATTGCCGCCCTCGCGGCCTCGCTCCCGGTCGCCCTCGCGTTCAGTCTCGTCCTCCCGCCGGACCCCTTTTCGATGCTCCCGGTGGCCGCAGTCGTCCTCGTCGGGTTCGCGCTCGCGCTGTGCTCGCCGGCGTTCGTCTACTTCGACCGGCAGTACCTCGCCGCAGAGCGCGCGTGGACGCCGTCCGTGCTGTACTACGTGATGGTCGTGCCCGCCGTCGCGCCGTTCGTCGCCGCCGCTTACGTCTACCAGCGCTACCGGCACGTCGGCGTCCCAGAGAACCCGCTGGCGGCGTCCTGAGGCGGGTCCCGCCATCAGGCCCGGCTTTTCTCCGCGAGAACTCCGATTGGCAGAACTGAGCTACGCTTCGACCGTGAACCCTTCCGCTTCGAGGATGTCCTTCACCCGGTCTTCGTGGTCGCCCTGCACTTCGACGCTGGTCTCCTTCGTGGTGCCGCCCGCGCCGAGGCGCTTCTTCAGCGTCGTCGCCACGTCGCCCACGTCGGTCACGTCCGGGTCGAACCCCTCCACGACCGTCACCGGCTTGTCGTAGGTGCGGCGCTCGACGTGCACGGTCAGCGTCTGCTCGGTCCGCGCGATGTCCTCCATGCCCGGTACGTCGATACCGCCGAAGTCGTCGTCCTCTGACACACCCTTACGTACGCCGTCGAGACGCAAGAACGTTGTCGCCGCCGCGGCGCTGGCCGGTACGCGTCGAAAGAAAGAACCGAAGTGTAGGCCGCGAAACCGAGTCACGCGAGCTCCTCGATGTCCTCGGCGTTAGCCGAGGGCCCGAAGACCGAGTTACGCGAGTTCCTCGATGCGCTCGACGACTTCCTCGGCGTACTCGGAGGTGGAGAGCTTGACGCCGCCCTCGACCTGCCGTTCGAGGTCGTAGGTGACGCGGTGCTCGCTGATCTGGGCTTCGACGGCGTCGTGGACGAGTTCCGCGGCGTCGTCCCAGCCCATGTACTCCAGCATGAGCTTGCCGGAGAGAATCATCGCGGTCGGGTTCGCCTTGTCCTTGCCGGCGTGCTTGGGCGCGGAGCCGTGGACGGGCTCGGCGAGCACGCGGCCGTCGCCGAAGTTCGCGCCGGGCGCGATGCCGAGGCCGCCGATCTGGGCGCCCGCGGAGTCGCTGAGGTAGTCGCCGTTGAGGTTCGGCATCGCCAGCACGTCGTAGTTGTCAGTGCGGGTCAGCAGCTGCTGGAGCATGTTGTCGGCGATGCGGTCCTTGACGACGACCTTGTCCTCGGGGGCTTCGCCGTCGTGCTCCTCCCAGAGGGTGTCCTCGTCGATGGTCTGCTCGGGGAACTCCTCGGCGGCGACCTCGTAGCCCCAGTCGCGGAACGCGCCCTCGGTGAACTTCATGATGTTGCCCTTGTGGACGAGCGTGACGGAGTCACGGTCGTTCTCGATGGCGTACTCGATGGCGCGGCGGACCAGCCGCTTCGTGCCGAACTCCGTGATGGGCTTGATGCCGATGCCCACGTCGCCCTCGTGAATCGTGGCGTCGAAGCCCATGTCGTCCTCGACGAAGTCGCGTACCTCCTCGACCTCGTCGGTGCCGGCCTCCCACTCGATGCCGGCGTAGACGTCCTCGGTGTTCTCCCGGAAGTTCACCATGTCCATCTCCTCGGGGTTCTTCACGGGGGACGGGACGCCCTCCAGATAGTACGTCGGTCGGACGTTCGCGTAGAGGTCGAGCTTCTTGCGGAGCGCGACGTTGAGGCTGCGGAAGCCGGCGCCGACGGGCGTCGTCAGCGGGCCCTTGATGGCGACGCGGTGTTCGCGGATGGCCTCGACGGTGTCCTCGGGGAGGTTCTCGTCGTACTCGTCGCGGGCGGACTCGCCGGCGAGCACGCGCGCCCACTCGATGTTGCGTCCTGTCGCTTCGGCGGCGGCGTCGAGCACTTTCTGCGCGGCGGGCGCGACGTCCTTCCCGATGCCGTCCCCGAAGATGATGGGGACGATGGGGTTGTCCGGGACCTCGATTTCGTCGGTCTCCTCGTCGTAGGTAATCTTCTCCCCGCTCTCGGGGATGTCGACGTTCTCGTAGCTCATAGTCGTATGAAGGTCACCCGATGCGCCTAAAAGGACTGCTGTTTCGCGCAGGCACGTCAACACGCCTCGCACGAAGCCGAGAGAACCTCACTGTCGGCCGGTGTGGCGGCGGATTCCGCACACACTAAGCGTCCGGGCGCGACACGTCCACCCATGCAAGTCATCGTACACGGCGGCGCGGGCACGAGCGTCTCGGAGCCGGTGCCGCGGCAGGCGACCCTCGACGAGGCGGCCGACGCCGGCGCCAGCGAAGCCGACCCCGTGGACGCCGTGGAGGCCGCGATTCGCGTGCTCGAAGCCGACAGCCGATTCAACGCCGGGACGGGCGGCGCGGTCCAGTCCGACGGCGTGATTCGCACCGACGCGGGCGTGATGACATCCGACCGCGACGCGGGCGCGGCGGCGTCGATGCCCGGCGTCGAGGCCGCAATCTCGGTCGCCCGCGCGGTGATGGAGGAGACCCCGCACGTCCTCCTGAACGGCGTCCACGCCGTCGACTTCGCCGCCGACGTGGGCGTCGACGTGGAGCGCGACCTCTGGACCGCGGACACCCGACAGCGCTGGGACGACCTCGACGACCACCCCGAGGGGAGTCCGCTCGACCACCGCGACTGGATACAGGACAAGTTCGGGGAGGGCGTGGCCGAACAACGTGAGGCCACGGAACAAGCGAGCGGCGGAGCCGCGAGCAAGGACCCCGAGGGACGGAATCAGAAGGACCACGACACGGTGGGCGCGGTCGCGTTCGACGGCGAGACGCTGGCGGCGGCCACCTCGACGGGCGGCCGCTGGCTCGCGCTCGCGGGCCGCGTCGGCGACGTGCCCCAAATCGGCTCGGGGTTCTACGCAGCGCCCGCGGGCGCGGCGTCCGCGACGGGCGCGGGCGAGGACATCGCCAAAGCGACGCTGACGCGGCGCGCCGTCCGCCACCTCGAAAACGGATTGGGCGCGCAGGCGGCCGCCGACCGCGCAATCGAGGAGTTCGGGGAGCTCACCGGGTCGTCGGCGGGCGTCATTGTGCTCGACAGCGACGGCGGGTTCGGGGAGGCGTTCAACTCCGAGCAGATGCAGACAGCGAGGGTCTGAGCGAAGCGAAGGCCCTCGCTACTGCGAACGCGGAGCGAAGCGATGCGTGAGCGGCGAGGAGCCGAACGAAGTGAGGCTCCTCGTTAGGGCGAGCGGCGACCGTCGGGAGCCGCGAGCAGCGCGGAAGTGAGCGAAGCGAAGCGTCTCGGATTTGCGAGCGACCCACGATACATCGGCACAGCGTTCTTCACGGGTGGCGCCGTACGGTAGCGCTACTGTCGGCTTCGCGGCCGGCGTCCGCCACGATGCCCGAACGCCCCGTCTACGACGGCTTCTCGAAGACGTGCCTGCTCGACCCCGAGCAGTGCCGCGAGCGCACGGACGTGTTGTTCCGCGAGGAGACCGAGGTGGTCGACGACCGCGGCGCGTTCAACGGCCATGAGACGTGGACGGGGACGGCGGCGGTCGCGGTGCTGAACGACGGCGGCGACGTGCTGTTGGTGAACGGGCCGGACGGCTGGCGGCTGCCGGCGACGCCGGTGCGGGCGGGCGACGACTGGGCGGCGGTGGCGCGGCGCCGGGTCGCCCAGAAGACGGGGTTCGCGGTGGACATCGACCGCGTGGCGCGCGTGCGGCGGACGAGCTACCGGCTCGCGGGGTCGGCGGCGCGCCGGACCACGGGCTACGACGTGGTGTTCCGCGCGCGGCCGCTGGACGAGCCGACGCGGATGGACTCCCTCGAAGCCAGACGGGCCGGCGAGGACGGCGACGAGTGGGCCGACGACTGGTTCGCGAGCGTTCCGGAGGGGGCCGCCGAGGACGCGTTCCGCGGCGACGTCGAGTGGTTCCTCGGAGACTGAGACCCCGCGGCGGAGCTTTTCTGTTGGGGTTGCGAGGTTGGGGTATGGACCTCCGCGGCCCGCTCGTCGGCCCGCCCGGGACCCCGCTGCGGGTCGGCGTCCCCGTCGTCCTCGCGTCGTTCGCCGCCGCTGCGCTCTCCACGACGCTGATTCTGTCCGGGGCGGAAAGCGGCGGCGTCTACTTCCCGTTCGACATGGCGCTCGTCGCGCTCGTCGCGAGCGCCGGCTACGCCGCCCGGTACCGCGCCGCGGTCGTCTGTCTCGTCATCGGCGCCGCGGCGTCCGCCGGCTCGTACGTTGGCTTCCACGCGCTCCACGGCGACGAGACGGTCCTCGGGGTACTCGTGCGAATCGCGGGGCGGGCCGACGTGCTCGGCGCCGGTCTCGTGTTCGGCGCAGCGGGGGTCATCGCCGGCTTCGTCGCCGGGTACGCTGTCCGGTTCCGGCGGTCGCGCGCCTAGTCCCGCAACCTCTTTCCCGCGTTCGGGCCAAGCCGTTGGTATGGCAGACAGCGTCGAAGTGGGCTCGGAGGCCTACGAGAAGTACGTGGAGGCCGGCGAGATTCTGACCGAAGTGATGGACGCGGCCGCCGACCGCGTGGAGGTCGGGGCGACCCAGCTTGAGGTCGCGGAGTTCGCCGAGGAGCGCATCCGCGAGCTCGGCGGCGAGCCGGCGTTCCCCGTGAACATCAGCGTCGACGAGGAGGCCAGCCACGCCGCGCCGGGCGCGGACGACGACACGGAGTTCGGCGAGCAGATGGTGTGTCTGGACGTGGGCGTGCACGTCGACGGCCACATCGCGGACGCCGCGACGACCGTCGACCTCTCGGGCAACCCCGAACTCGTGGAGGCCGCCGAGGAGGCCCTCGACGCCGCCGTGGACGCCGTGGAGCCGGGCGTCCACACGGGCGAAATCGGGGCGGAGATTCAGGACGTCATCGAGGCGTACGGCTACAATCCCGTGGTGAACCTCACGGGCCACGGGGTCGACGTCTTCGACGCGCACACGGGGCCGAACGTCCCGAACCGCAAGCTCGACTCGGGCACCGAACTGCAGGTCGGTGACGTGCTCGCCATCGAGCCGTTCGCCACCGACGGCACCGGGAAGGTCTCGGAGGGCTCGGCCACCGAAATCTACGAGGTCGTCGGCGAGGGCAGCGTCCGGGACCGCCGCGCGCGCCAGCTACTCGACGACCTCGAACAGTTCGACGACCTGCCGTTCGCGGCGCGGTGGCTGGACGCGCCGCGCGCGGAGATGAGCCTGCGGCGGCTGGAGATGGCGGACATCGTCCGGTCGTACCCGGTGTTGAAAGAACAGGAAGGCGCGCTCGTCAGCCAAGACGAGCACACGCTCGTGGTCACCGAGGACGGCTGCGAGGTCACGACGAACTAGGCGTCGTTCATGCGCTTGGCGCGCACCTCGCCGCACTCCCGGCAGGTCGCCACGCGATAGGGCTCCCGGGAGAACGCCGCGTTCTGGTCGTCGGCGCTCTCCGTCCGGAGTTCGACGGTGACGGCGTGGGGGGTCTCGCGCCCGCAGGCGGGACACGGCTCGGTCATGGCGTCGGCTTCGGGGGTCTTGCTGGCCATCTGTACCACTCGTTTCGAGAGACGGACGCCGGCCGTAAGTAACCCCCCAAAGGGGTGAATGTGAACAGTTGACACACTCGGCACCGAAAAGCACCTGACGCCGGCCGCCCACCCCCGACCATGGACCAAGTGTTCGCGCCGTGGCGCATCGACTGGGTCGAACGCGACGACAACAACGAGGGCGTCGACTGCGTGTTCTGCGAGTACCCCGAGCGCGGCGACGACCGCGAACACCTCGTTATCGCGCGCGCCGAGCGCGCGTTCGTGATGCTGAACAACTACCCCTACAGCCCCGGCCACTGCATGGTCATCCCCCGCGACCACACCGGCGACTACACCGACCTCGATGACGACACCCTGCTCGACCACGCGCGCCTCAAGCAGGCGACCTTCGACGCCATCGAGGACGCGTTCGGGCCGGACGGCTTCAACGCCGGGCAGAACCTCGGCGGGGACGCCGCCGGCGGCAGCATCGACGACCACCTCCACACGCACGTCGTGCCGCGCTGGAGCGGCGACACGAACTTCATGCCCGTCGTCGGCGACACGAAGGTCATCGTGGAAGCCCTCGACGAGTCCTACGACCGCCTCCACGAGGCGTTCGCCGCCCACCCCGCGGCCGAGCCCACGGACTCGGGCGCCCCGTTCCTCGATTTCGACTGAATCGAAACACCGAACCCCCCGGGCCGGATACGCGGGAGTGATGGAGCGGCGCACTGCGGTCCGTCGGGTCGGCGTCGTCGTGTTCGCGGCGAACCTCGTGCTCGTCGCCGCGAAGGCCGGTGTCTGGTGGACGACCGGGAGCATCGCGGTCGGCTCCGAGGCGGTCAACAGCCTCGCGGACGTGGCGTACTCGCTGGTCGTGCTCGGCGGCCTCTACCTCACCACGCAGCCGCCGGACTTCGAGCACCCGCACGGCCACGAGCGCATCGAGCCGTTCGTCTCGCTGTTCGTCGCCGTCGGCGTGCTCGCCGCCGGCGCGGGCGTCATCTGGTCGGCGTCCACGTCGCTGCTCTCGGGGTCGTACGGCCGCAGCGCCGGGGTCGCCGGCGCCGCGGTGCTCGCCGGCACCGCCGTCGGGAAGTACGCGCTCTACTACTACTGTCTGGACGTCGCCGACCGCCACCACTCGCCGGCGATTCGCGCGACCGCCCTCGACAACCGCAACGACATCCTCACCGCGAGCGCCGCGCTCGCGGGCGTCGTCGGCTCCGCCGTCGGCTACCCGATTCTGGACCCGCTGGCGGCGCTCGTGGTCGCCGTCGGCATCCTCTACACGGGCTACGAAATCGTCCGCGACAACGTCAACTACCTCGTCGGCGCGGCCCCGCCCGCGGACCTCCGCGAGGAGATTCTGGACCGCGCGCTCGCCCACCCCGAGGTGGCGGGCGCCCACGACGTGGTCGCGCACTACGTCGGCCCCGAGGTGGACGTCAGCCTCCACGTCGAGGTGGAGGGCGAGATGACCCTCTACGAGGCCCACGACATCGAGACCGAAATCATCGAATCGGTGCGCGAGATTCCAGAAGTGGACGACGTGTTCGTCCACGTCGACCCGAAGGAGCTCGGCGAGTGGAAAGACGACGGCCCCGCGTAGCAGGCCGCCTCTCCCCCGTACCGGCAGGAACTTCTTTCAGGGGGCGCGCCGAACCCCCGCGCATGACCGAGGCCAGCCAGCTCCAGTGTCTCGAGTGCGGACGGACGGAACCGGCGACCGGCGAGTGGGCGTCCGGCACGCACCCGACGCTCGGGTCGATGACGAAGTGCCCGGACTGCGGCAGCACGAACGTCCAGACGAAGCGATAGCGCTCGCAGCCGCTGCGAGCGCGCGGCCCGCTTGAAGTGCGCCGGTCCGGAAGCCCCGCGTATGCCCGGCGGGTCGTGGCCGCTCATCGATAGCACGCCCGCGGCAGTCCTCGTCGCCGCCGTCGCCGGTCTCGCAGTCACCACCGTTGTCTCCCGTCCCGCGCTCCGGCTGCGGGCGTCCTCGCGGCGCGCGTTCGCGGCGGCCGTGGGCGTCGCCTACGCCGCGCTCACCGTCGGCCTCTGGGCGGGCACGACCGTCCTCGCGCGCCCCGACCCGGGCTCGCTCGACCCGGGCGCCACGCTGTTCTGGGTCGCGCTCGCCGCGCTCGGCGCGGCCGCAGTGGCCAGCACGTCGGCGTACGTGCACGCGCGTCTCGGGTACGTCACCGCCCCGTTCGCGCTGTTCGCGGCGACGGCGTTCACGTGGTACGGGTTCCTCGTCGGGGGCGGCGGCAGCATCACGCTCGCAATCTGGGGGTCCGTGTACGTCCCCGTGTTCCTCCTCGCGGCCGCCGCGCTGTTCGCAATCGAGTGGGGCGTCAGAACAGTCACCGACTCGCCCGGAGCAGGCGAGGCGGCGTAATCGGTCTCAGTCGGCGGTCGTCTCGGCGCGGCTGTCGTCGACTCCGACCGGGGTGACGGGCTCGGCGAACGCGTAGACGGTCTGGTGGCCGGTGACCTCGACGGTGGCGAAGTCGCCGGGTTCGAGGCCGTGCTCGGTGGCGTTCTGGACGATGATTTGGCGGTAGGCCCCGTCGTAGCACTTCACGGAGTCGCCGGTCCCGTGCTCGGTGACGAGCACGTCGCGCTCCGTGCCGACCATCGACTCGTAGGCGTCCGCCACCACGTCCATCTTCAGGTCGGTCATCGCCTTCGAGCGGTCCTTCTTCGTCTGCCCGCCCAGCCCCTTCATGTCCGCGGCGTCCGTGCCGGGGCGCTTGGAGAACCGCGTGACGTTGATCTTCTCCGGGCGGGTCTCCCGCAGGAGGGCCATCGACTGCTCGTGGTCGTCGTCGTCCTCGGTGGGAAAGCCGACGATGAAGTCCGTCGAGAGCGTCCACTCGTCGAGGTAGTCGTCGAACGTCTCCACGATGTCCAGATACTGGCTGACCTCGTGCTGGCGGCGCATGTCTTCGAGCACGTCGTCGCTGCCGGACTGCACGGGCGCGTGCAGGAAGTTGTAGATTTCGTCGTGCTCGGCGAACACTTCCGCGAGCTCCTCGCGGATGCCGTGGACGCCGCCGGGGTTCGCCATCCCGACGCGGACTCGGAAGTCGCCCTCGATTTCGGTGGCGATACGCTCCAAGAGTTCGGGGAGCTTGCGCTCGCCGTCGTCCCAGCCGTAGACGCCCGTGTCCTGTCCGGTGATGCGAATCTCCTTCGCGCCGGCGTGGACGAGCGCGCGCGCCTTCTCGACGTTCTCCTCGACGGGCGGGCTGTCGACGCGCCCGGTCGCGTGCTTCGTGATGCAGTACGAGCAGTTGCTCATGCAGCCGCGGGCGATGGGGAGGATGCCGATGACGCCGTCGAGGATGGGTTCGGCGTCCGGCGTCGTCGTCGGGCACTCACCGTTCGTCACGGCCTCGGGCACGTCGTCCCAGTGCAGGACTTGGGCGTCCACGTCCGCGTCCGCGAACTCGCCGCCCTGCGCGAGCGCCATGCAGCCGGTGACGATGAGGTCCGCCGTCTCCTCTTCCAGCTCTTGGGCCCGCCGGAGCATGTTGCGCTCCGTCTTCTCGACGACCGTACAGGTGTTGAGGATGGCGACGTCCGCTTCGTCGGCCCCCTCGACCTTGTGGTGGCCGGCGTCGCGGAGGCGCCGCTCGATTTCGCGGCTCTCGCCGCGGTTCGAGGTGCACCCGTACGTCTCGATGTGGTAGCGGGCCATGCGTTGACCCAATCGTTGGCCGTCCGCGGGCAAAAGCACGACGATAGCCGGCGGCGCTTCCGGCGCGGCCTGCCTACTCCTCGAACGTCTCCACGATGTTCACGCCCGAACTCGCGCCGACCCGCACCGCGCCCGCGTCGAACATCGCCTGCGCGTCCTCGTAGTCGCCGACGCCGCCGCTGGCCTTCACGGGGAGGTACTCGCTCATCAGCTCCACGTCCGGCACCGTCGCGCCGCCGTCGGAGAACCCGGTCGCGGTCTTCACCATGTCCGCGCCCGCGTCCTCGGCGGCCCGGCACGCCTCGCGCTTCTCGTCGTCGTCGTCGAGCAGCGGCGTCTCGATGATGACCTTCACGGGGAGCGGCGTGGCGTCCACGACGGCTTCGAGGTCCGCGCGCACGGCGTCGAACTCGCCGGCCTTCAGGCGGCCGACGTTCGCCACCACGTCGAGTTCGTCGGCGCCGTCCTCGTGGGCGAGTTCGGCTTCCGCGGCCTTCGCGGCGGGCGCGTGCTGGCCGTGCGGGAATCCGACGACGGTGGCGACGGTGAGGTCGTCGGGCGCGTAGCTCCGCACGTCGGCGACGTAGCACGGCGGGATGCAGACGTTCATCCCGTACTCGGTGGCCTCCTCGACGACGCGTTCCACGTCCGCGGGGGTCGTCGTCGGGCCGAGAACGGTGTGGTCGATGCGCGCGGCGAGCGTGTCGCGGTCCATGCCGTATTAAATAGCATCTTTCGTTAAAATTTTAGCGATGACTCCGACTGACGGACGCTGATTTGTCGATTCTGATAACGCGCCCTCAAACGTTAAGTAGGGGGATTCGGCTGTCGGTGGTATGCACCACGTCAGTAGGCGCGGGTGGCTGGCCGCGACGGCCACCGCGCTGACCGGCGGCGCGGGCTGTCTCGGCCTCGGCGGCCACGAGGACCCCGTGACCGTCGGCTCGTTGCTCCCGCTCTCCGGCGAAGGAACACTCGCAACGATCGCGTCCCACCACCAGCGCGCGGTCGACGCCGCGGTCGAACACGTCAACGACGCCGGCGGCATCCACGGCCGCGAGCTCGTCCACGAGTCCGCGGACACCGCCGCCGACCCCGAGACGGCTGCCGACGCCTATCAGTCGCTCGTCGACGAGGGCGCGGTCGCCATCGTCGGTGCGGTCCTCTCCAACGTCACCGCGTCGCTGGCCGACCGCCCCGCCGAGGACGGCGTGCTGATGCTCAGCCCGTCCAGCACCAGCCCGTCGCTGGCGTCCGCGGGCCGCACCGACGACGCGAAGTTCTTCGGGCGGACGTGCCCGAACGACCGCCAGCAGGCCGCCGCGATGGCGAAGATTCTCGACGACTCCCGGTACGCCGACGCCGCCCACGCCACCATCCTCTACGTCGACGACGCGTTCGGCGGCGCGCTCGTCGACGGCATCGAGAGCGCCACCGACACCACCGTCCGGGCGACAGTCCCGTTCTCGCCCGCCGACCCGAACGCCGGCGGCCGCGTCGAGGCCGCCACCGCGGGCGACCCCGACGCGGTCGTCTTCGTCGGGACGCCCGGCCCGTCCGCGGCCGTCCTCGACGAGCTCGTCGCCGCCGACTACGACGGCGACGTGGTCGTCAGCGCCGGGATGTCCGTCGACGCCGGCGACGACGACTTCGAGGGCGTCTACACGCCCTCGGTGGCGTCCGCGCGCACCGTCGGCACCCAGCGCCTCCAGCGCGACCTCTCGGACATCCGGCCGCTGATGGCGTACACGACCAACGCCTACGACGCCGCGATGCTCGTCGCGCTCGCCGGCGAGCGCGCCGGCGAGGTCGCCTCCACGCCCGTCGCGCAGTCGCTGCGCGCGGTCGCCGGCGGTACCGGCCACTCCGTCAGCGTCGGGCAGTTCGACCGCGCGCGCACTCTGTTCGACGCCGGCCGCGAGGTGAACTACAGCGGGGCCTCCGGCGCCGTCGACCTCCAGTCGGACCTCGAACCGCTGTCGGCGTACCTCGTCGAGCGCGTCCAGTCCGGGAGCGTCCAGACGCTGGAGTTGCTCCAGCGGTCGTACTTCGGGGGTGACGGCGAATGAGCGACCTCGACGGCCGCCTCGAACGCTTCCTCCCCGACCGGCTGCGCCGCAGCTACGCGCTGAAGTTCAACGTCCTCCTGCTGGCGGTCGTGGTCGTGCTCGCGGTCGCCGGCGGCGTCGTCCACTTCCAGACCAAGCAGACCGTCGGCGCCGACACCGAGGCCGACGTCTCCGGCATCGCCGACCAGCAGGCGGCCGCGCTCAACGACTGGGTGAGCCAGAAGGAGGCGACCACGCGGTTCATCGCCAACGACCTCGAAGGCAGCGACGAGAACGTCGGGGCGCGCCTCGAACGCACGTTCGCCACGCTCCCGACCGACGTCTACTCCATCCACTACGTGGACACCACCGACGGCGACGTGCTCGCCAGCACCGACGACGAGCTCGCCGGCACCACGCTCGCCGCCGGCGACGCGCCGTGGCTGTCCGCGCTCCGCGAGGGCGTCGACGGCGTCTCGCTCTCCGAGCCCTACGAGGCGGACGGCGAGCCCGTGGTCGCGTTCTCCACGCCGACCGGCCAGTCCGGGCGCGCGGTCGTGTTGACCGCGTCGCTGGCCGAGCGCTCGCAGTCGTTCCACTCCCCGACCGCGACCGGCGACGTGAAAGTCGTCGGCGGCGACGGCAACGTCGTCTTCGACAACCGCAACCGCGCGCTGCTGGAGCCGTACACCACCAGCGACGGCTCGCTCCCCGCGGGCGTCCAGACGGCCCGCGAGGGCGACACGACGTTCGGCGTCGTGAGCGAGCGCACCGGCATGGACGACGGCCGGTACGCCACCGCGTACACGCCCGTCGTCGGCACCGACTGGGTGCTCGCGTACCACGTCCCGCGCAGCGACGCGTACGCGCTCCAGTCGCAGGTCACGCAGAGCGTCGCCGGCATCGTCGTCCTCGCGCTCGTCGGCGTCGCCGCCGTCGGCCTGACCGTCGGCCGCCGCACGTCGAACGCGCTCGAAGAGGTGTCCGACCGCGCGAACGCCATCGCCGCCGGCCGCCTCGACGCAGACCTGCCCGAGACCCGCCGCGTCGACGAGGTCGGCCAGCTCGTCGGGTCGTTCCGGTCGATGCGGTCGTACCTCCGGACGGCCGCCGACCAAGCCGACGCGCTCGCCGCGCAGGAGTTCGACGACGACGTGCTCGACGAGGACCTCCCCGGGTCGTTCGGGGACTCCCTCTCGGAGATGCACGAGCGCTTGGAGACGCTCATCACGGACATCGAGGCCGCCCGCGCGGACGCCGAGCAGACCCGCGAGGAGGCCGAGCGCCTCAACGACGAGCTGGAGGCGACCGCCGACGCGTTCAGCGAGGAGATGGCGGCCGCGGCGGACGGCGACCTCACGCGCCGCCTCGACCCGGACGCCGACAGCGAGGAGATGCAGGCCATCGCGGACGCGTTCAACGAGATGATGGACGACCTCGAAGGCACCATCCAAGGGGTCCGGGAAATCGCGGACGCCGTCGACGACTCCAGCCGGGACGTGGCGACCAGCGCGGGCGAGATTCGGTCCGCCAGCGAGCAGGTCAGCGACAGCGTGCAGGGCATCTCCGCGAGCGCCGAGACCCAGCGCGAGAACCTCGACGAGGTCGGCGACGAGGTCACGTCGCTGTCCGCGACCGTCGAGGAAATCGCGGCCAGCGCCGACGACGTGGCCCAGACCGTCGAACAGGCGGCCGCGGAGGGCGAGCGCGGCGCCGAGCAGGCCGAGGCCGCGATGGCGGAACTGGACCGCATCGAGGCGACCGCCGACGACGCCATCGAGCGCGTGGAAGCCCTCGAAGACGCTGTCTCCTCCATCGGCGAGGTGACCGACGTCATCACGGACATCGCCGACCAGACGAACATGCTGGCGCTGAACGCGAACATCGAGGCCAGCCACGCCGACACGGACGGCGACGGGTTCGCCGTGGTCGCCGACGAGGTCAAGAGCCTCGCCGAGGAGACCAAAGAGTCCGCCGCGGAAATCGCGGACCTCGTGGAGTCCGTGCGCGGCGAAGTCGACGACACCGTGGCGGACATGCACGAACTGGGCGAGCGCGTGAACACGGGCAGCGAGACCATCGACGACGCGCTGTCCTCGCTGGACGACATCGTCGAGCGCGTCGAGACCGCGAACACGAGCGTACAGTCCATCAACGAGGCGACCGACGAGCAGGCCGCCTCCACCGAGGAGGTCGTGACGATGACCGACGAGGTCCGGGACCTCAGCGACCGCACCGCCCAAGAGGCCCAAGACGTCTCCGCGGCCGCCGAGGAGCAGACCGCCTCCGTCACGCAGGTCGCGGACCGCGCCGGCGACCTCGAAGACCGCGTGGAGGAACTCAACGACCTCCTCGGGCAGTTCGAGGTGCGCGAGGAGTAGCCGGCTTCGCCAACGCTTAGGTGGCCGCGGCGACTCGGTGCTGGCATGCTCGCACCGGAGGTCGAGACCACCGCCGAGGACATCGCGGAGATGGAAGTGCGGGGCGCCGCGACCATCGCGGCCGCCGCCGCGGAGGCGCTGGCGGCGCAGGCCCGCGACAGCGACGCCGACTCGCCCGCGGCGTTCCGCGAGGAGCTTCGGACGGCCGCGCGCCGCCTGCGGGACACCCGCCCGACCGCGGTCAGCCTGCCGAACGCGCTCCGCTACGTCCTCAACGAGGTCGACGGCGACTCCGTCGAGGACCTCCGCGCGTCCACCGTGGAGGCCGTCGACCGCTTCTGCACGCAGCTGGAGCGCGCCCAAGACGACCTCGGCGCCATCGGCGCGAACCGCCTGCGCGACGGCGACACCATCATGACGCACTGCCACTCCACGGACGCGCTGGCGTGCGTCGAGGCCGCCCTCGACGACGGCAAGGAAATCGAGGCCGTCGTCAAGGAGACCCGCCCCCGAAAGCAGGGCCACATCACCGCCAAGCAGCTCCGCGAGTGGGACGTGCCCGTGACGATGGTCGTGGACAACGCGGCGCGGCGCTACCTCGACGACGTCGATCACGTGCTGGTGGGCGCGGACTCCATCGCCGCCGACGGCTCCGTCGTCAACAAGGTCGGCACCAGCATGCTCGCGGTGTCGGCCCGCGAGCGCGGCGTCCCCGTGATGGTCGCCGCACAGACGCTCAAACTCCACCCGGACACGCTCACCGGCCACACCGTCGAAATCGAGATGCGCGACGAGACGGAAGTCCTCTCCGACGAGGAGCGCGCGGACATCGGGGACGTGACCGTCGAGAACCCCGCCTTCGACGTGACGCCGCCGCGGTACGTCGACGCCATCGTCACCGAGCGCGGCCAGTTCCCGCCGGAGAGCGTCGTCACGCTGATGCGCGAGCAGTACGGCGAGGGCACCAGCGAGCCGTGGGCGGCCGAATAGCAAGCCTTTCCGTCGGCGCGTCCACGCTCCCCGTATGGTCCTGCCCTCGGGGTTCGCGCTCCCCTCGCTCCCCTATCTCCTAGTCGTCGCTGTGGCGGTCGTCGCTGTCGGGTGGCTGCTCGTCCGCGAGGCGCCGCCCGTCACCGGCCGCACGGTGCTGGCGTTCGCCCCGTGGATGGTACTCGGGTCGACGCTGTACGTCTGCTTCCAGCTCGGCGTCGTGCCCGACGCCGTCGCGCCGTTCGCCGGCTCGCCGACCGTCTACGCTTCGACGTTCGCCGTCGCGGGCGCGTCGTGGCTGGCCGCGCGCCGCACCGCCCGCTCGCTGGCCGCGCTCGCGGCCAGCGGCGGCGCGCTCACCGTCGTTCCGACCGCCGCTGCCGTCGGCCACGGCCTCGCTCGCGGGACGCTGACGCTGGCGTGGCCGCTGGCCGGCATTGCGGCCGCCGCGGTCGTCGCCGCCGTCGCGTGGCGGGGCGTCCGACGCCTCCGGCCGAACGACGCCGCCGCGGTCGGCGGCGCCGGCGCGCTCGCGGTCTTCGCGCACGTGCTGGATGGCACCACCACGGCGGTCGGCGTGGACGTGCTCGGGTTCGGCGAGCAGACGCCGCTCTCCGCGGCCATCATGCACGCCGCCGCCGACCTCCCGACCGCCTCTCTCATCGGCGTCGGCTGGCTGTTCGTCCTCGTGAAGACCGTCCTCGGCGCCGCCGTCGTCGTCCTCCTGTCCGAGTACGTCCGCGAGGACCCCGCCGAGGGCAACCTCCTGCTGGCGGTCGTCGCCGCGGTCGGTCTCGGCCCCGGCGCGCACAACCTCCTCCTGTTCGTCGCGGCGAATCCCGCAGGGTTTTAGCGCGACCGACCCAACCGCCGGCGTATGGTTCGCGTTGTCGCCGCCGGCCACGTCAACTGGGACGTCACGCTCCGCGTGGACGCCCTCCCCGAGCCCGACGGCGAAGCCCGCATCGTCTCCCAGCGGCGCTCCGGCGGCGGGAGCGCCGCCAACGCCGCGGTCGCGCTCGCCGGCTTCGACGTCGACACCGGCCTCGTCGGGAGCGTCGGCGACGACGAGAACGGCCTGCTCGCGCGCCGGGAGCTCGACCGCGTCGGCGTCGACCTCGACGGCCTCCGCGTCGTCGAGGACGCCGAGACGAGCGTGAAGTACCTCGTCGTGGACGGCGACGGCGAAGTGATGGTACTGGGCAACGACGGCGCCAACGAGGCCGTCGCGCCCGCCGACGTGGACGCCGCGTACGTCCGCGAGGCCGACCACGTCCACCTCACCAGCCAGCGCCCCGAGACCGCCGCCCGCCTCGCCGAACTCGCCGCCGAGGCCGGCGCGACGGTGTCGTTCGACCCCGGCCGCCGCCTCGACGAGCGCGACTACGCGGCGACCATCGACCGCTGCGACGTGCTGTTTGTCAACGACCGCGAGGCCCTCGAAGTCTTGGAAGAGGACGCCACGTACGCCGAGTCCGAGGTCGGGGACCGCGTGGTCGTCGTGAAGCACGGCGCGGCGGGCGCGACCGTCCACACGCCCGACGGGTCGTTCGAGCACCCCGGTTTCGACGTCGAACCCGTCGACACGACGGGCGCGGGCGACGCGTTCGCCGCGGGCTTCATCGCCGTTCTCCTCGACCACCCCGGCGACTACGAGCGCGCCGTCGAGTTCGCCAACGCCTGCGGCGCGCTCGCCGCGCGCGCCGAGGGCGCCCGCACCGCCCCGACGTTTCCCGAGGTCGAGGCGTTCCTCAACGAGCAGTTCTAGTTCTGACCCACGTTTAGGTGGCTGGCAGCCATACCGCTGTGTATGCGACTCCTCGCGGCGTTCCCCGACCGCGTGCTCTCGTACACCGACGAGGCCCTCCGGACGGTGTTCACGGGCGACGTGCAGTGTCTCGACGCCGGCCCGCTGGGCGTCTACTGCGGGACCGCAGACGGCGTCTACCGCCAGTCCGACGGCGACCCCGAGTCGTGGACGCGCGTGGCGGCCGTCGGGGACGTGACCGCGGTCGCCGTCGACGACTCGGGCGTCTGGGCGGGCACGGAGCCGAGCGCGGTCTACCGCGCCCCCGACGGCGAGACGTTCACCGAGTGCGGCGGCCTCACCGACCTCCCGTCCAGCGACGACTGGGCGTTCCCGCCCCGCCCCTCCACGCACCACGTCCGGTGGGTCGAACCCACCGGCGAGCGCCTCTACGTCGCCGTCGAGGCGGGCGCGCTCGTCCGGTCGCCCGACAACGGGGAGACGTGGCGCGACCGCGTCTCCTCGGGGCCGTACGACACCCACTCGATGGCGACCCACGGCGACCGCCCGGCCCTCGCGTACTCGGCGGCGGGCGACGGCTTCTACGTCACCGCGGACGGCGGCGACTCGTGGCGCACCGCGGAGGCAGGACTGGACCGCACGTACTGCTGGAGCGTCGCCTGCGACCCCGGCGACCCCGAGCGCGCGCTCGTCTCCGCCGCCGACGGCCCGCGGCGCGCCCACGACGCCGGCACCGCCAGCAGCGCCGTCTTCCGGAGGGACGGCAGCGACGCGGACTGGGAACGCTGCGACGACCTCCCCGGCCCGAACGGCCTGCTCGCGGCGTCGCTGGCGGCGACCGGCGACGGGGAAGCCGTCGTCGCGACGAATCGCGGACTGTACGAGACGACCGACTGGGGCGCGTCGTGGACCGAACTCGACGCCGAGTGGCCCGCGGCGCTGGCGTCCGAGCGCCCGCGCGGGCTCGCCGTCGCGTGAGCCGCGCGCGCCGACCGCAATCCCCGCTCTTTTTCTCCGCGAGCGCCGAAGTCGCGGGCATGGCAAAACAGCCGCACCTGCTCGTCGAGGACGGCGACGTCCACGACATCGCGTTGCTGCCCGGCGACCCGGGCCGCGTCGACCGCATCGCCGACCACTGCGACGACAGCGAGGTCGTCGCCGAGAACCGCGAGTACAAGGTCGTCAACGCCACCTACGAGGGCGTCGACCTCACCATCTCCTCGACCGGCATCGGCTGCCCGTCGGCCGCCATCGCCGTCGAGGAGCTCTCCCGGGTGGGCGTGGAGACGTTCCTCCGCGTCGGCACCATCGGCGCGCTACAGGAAGACATCGAGGTCGGTGACATGATTGTCGCCACCGGCGCCGCCAAGGAGGAGGGGACGAGCAAGCGCTACGAGTCCCCCGTCTACCCCGCGGTCCCGGACTACGGCGCGCTCACCAGCCTCGTCGACGCCGCCGAAGCCAACGACGAGGAGGTCCACGTCGGCCCGATTGTGAGCGACGACGCGTTCTACAACGAGGACGAGGACTTCGTCGACGACTGGAACGACGCGGGCTTGCTCGCCGTCGAGATGGAGGCCGCGACCGTGTTCTCGCTGGCGCGCCGCAAGGGCCTCGCCGCGGGCGCCATCTGCACCGTCGACGGCAACCTCGTCGCGGGCACCCAGAAGGGCGCGGACAGCGACGAGGAACTCCCCGAGAAGGCCAAGGACAACGTCGCGCGCGCCATCGACATCTCGCTGGACGCCGTGACGCGGCTCGCGTAAGCCAGTCGAAACACCCAACTGCCCCGCTCGCCGACTGCGTGCACATGTTCTCGGAGTTGCGCCGGCGGCTCGCGGCGGCCCGACAGCGAGCCGCCCGCGTCGAGCGCCGCGAACTCCGCTCGTTCCGGAAGTGGCTGGAGACGACGAGCAACCTCCTCCACGTCTGCGTGCTGCTGTTCGTGCCGCTGCTCGTGGGGCTGGTGACGCTGCTGGCGAACGCCGTCGGCGCGGTCTCCTTCCTGCTGTTCCCGCCGCTGGCGTCGGGCACGTACACGCTGTTCTCCGAGCCCGAAGGCCGGTACTCGGACCCCCGGACGTTCGTCGGCGGGATGACCGTCGGCGCGCTCTGCGGCTGGACCGCCATCGAGGTCGCGGCCTACGCGCACGGCGTCCCGCCGGCGTCGCTGGGCATCAACGCGGGCGCCGCCGCCCTCGGCGTCCTCCTCACGGGCGGCGCGACGTGGGCGCTCGACCTCGAACTCCCGACCGCGTTCTCGACGGCGCTGCTCGTGCTCATCACCGGCACCGCCCAGCTCGCGTACGTCGCCGGCGTCGCGCTGTCGTCGTCGCTGATCGCCATCGTGTTCGTGGTGTGGCGCCGCGAGGTCTACGAGGAGCGCGCCCGCTACCTCTACCAGACGACGGAGGCCGACGACCACGTGGTCGTGCCGATGCGCGGCGACACCGCCGACCAGACGGCGATGCTGGGCGCGCGCATCGCGGCCGCCCACGACGCCGGGAAGGTCGTCCTGCTGGACGTCGTCGACGACGAGGAAATCGCGGCCGCCGAACGCGAGTGCATCGGCGACGACCGCGGCGGAGACACCCAGTCCGAGGCCGAAGAGCTGGCGGCCCAGACCGCCGCGCGCACCCTCGAACGGCAGGCCGCGCGCATCGAGACGACCGTCGGCGTCCCCTGCGACGTGGCCGTCGCCGTGGAGAACGGCAACCCCGCGGGGACGGTGCTCTCGACCGCGGACGAGGCGAACTGCGACCTCGTCGTGACCCCCTTCGAGTGCGACGAGGACGACACGCTGACGCCGTTCCTCCGCACGCTGTTCGCCAGCGACGTCGACGTGGTCGCGCTCCAGTCCACGGGCGAGCGCACGCGCTGGAAGCGCATCATGGTCCCCGTCCGGAGCGCCTCCGACGTGGCGCACGCGATGCTGGACTACGCCGAGCGGCTCGCCGGCCGCGCCGGCTCGGTCAGCGTCTGCTCGTGCATCGACACCGAGCGCGAGCGCCGCCACACCGAGTCGATGCTCGCCAACCTCACGGAGACCGTGGACACGCGCTGCGAGACGCGCGTCTCCCGGTCGACCATCGAGGAGTTCGTCGAGCGCAACGACGCCCACTACGACCTCGTCTTCCTCGGCGCGAGCACCGACCGCTCCGCCGCCTCGAAGTTCTTCTCGCGGCCGACCTACGAGCGCGTCCGCGACCTCGAAACCGACATCGCAATCGTCCACACGGCGTGACCGCGCGGTCGCCGCGGCCGGAGCCTATTCGAGGTCGGCGGCTTCCTCCTCGGCGTGCGTGTCGCCGAGCGCCGAGCGCGCGAGCAGCCGGCCGCCGATGACGGCGGGGCTGATGACGGTGTCCGCGCCCGCGCGCCGGAGCTTCGGCTCGTTCTCCTGCTCGGTGGCGGCGGCGACCACGTGCACGTCCGCGTGGGCCTCGCGCACGGTCAGAATCGCCAGCGCGTCCTCGCCGTCGTCGTTCGTCGCGGCGACGAACGCCCGCGCGCGCTCGACGCCGGCGCGGTCCAGCGTCTCCTCGTCGGTCGGGTCACCGGAGAGGACGTTCACGCCGCTGTCCCGCAGGCGCGCGGCGTCCTCGCCGTCGTCGGTCACGACGACGAGCTGGCGGCCGCTGGCGGCGAGTTCGGTCACAATCGGTTCTGTCAGGTCGCCGTAGCCCGCGACGACCACGTGGCCGTCGAGGGACTCTAGGTCGCTCTGTGTCATGCGTCCGAGTGCGCTGGCGAACCGGGCTTCGAGGGCGGGGCCGAGCAGCGCGCCGAGCGCGATGGCGAAACTCGCGGTGCCGAGCACGACCACGGACAGCGAGAACAGCCGCGCCTCCTGCGTGGTCGGCGTCACGTCGCCGTAGCCGACGGTGCTGGACGTGACGAGCGTGTAGTAGAACGCGTCCAGCATCGTCGAGACGCTCCCGAACCCGCGCTCACCGCGGAGCGCGTACGTGCCGATGGTGCCGTACGCCTGCACGCCGGCGAGCGCGCCGCCCGCCGCCAGTTGGCTGGTGGACAGCGAAATCGGCTCGTCGAAGCGCCGGCGCGCGAGCGCCAGCACGGGGAACGCGACCACGGACAGCACCACCAGCGGCACCGAGTACGGCGTCGCCTGCACGAGCCCCTGTCCGACCGTAATCGGGAGCAACACCATCGTCGAGTACCACGCCGCGCGCAGCCCGCGGCGCAGCCCGAACGCGCTCATCACCATCAGGAAGCCGGTCAGCGAGCCCGTGAACCCCGCGGTCTGGCTGATTGCGGGCGGGATGTACCGGGCGAACGGCCCGAAGTTCGCGGTCGGGTCGACGATGCCGAGGATGCCGACGCCCACCGACAGCGCGGCGACTGCCAGCGTCAACGCGACGGCGACCCGCCCGGTCACTCGCTGCACGCCCGGAACGTCCATACACGCACGGGCGTGGTGCCCGGTCTTAAATACGGCGGCACCGGTCGGTAGCGTTTTGTCCCGGGCGTGACTGGTGCGTGGTATGACTTCCGTCCCCGTGCAGGCGCTGCACGGCATCTACCTCGGGCTGCTGGCCGGCGTGATTCCCGCGCTGGTGTCGTTCGGCTTCGGGTTCCTCTTCAAGTACGTCACCGGCCTCTCCGTGCCCGCGTTCGGTGTCGTCGTGCTCGGCGTTGCGCTCGCGGGCGTCAACGGCGGCTTCCTCGCGTTCGCGGACCCCACCATCACGCAGGCGGCGAACTCCACGACGCTCGTGGTCGCGCTGCTGGTCGTCGCGCTGTTGACGTTCTACACGCACTCGGTCGGCGACAGGATGGGGGCGACGCTCCCGCGACGCATCAGCCTCCGCGGGCTCCGCGAGCGCACCCTGCACGCGGACGCCATCGAGCTCGTCGGCGGGCGCAACGAGGTCTCGGTGAGCGTCGTCGGCGGCGTCCGCGACCTCGAAGGCTACCCGCCGCTCCCGGAGTCGCTGCGCGCGTCGATTCGGGACGCCGAGTGGCGCTTCCCCGCGGACCTCCCGCTCTCGGAGCTTGAGGGTCGGTTCGTCGACCGGCTGCGCTCGGACTTCGACGTGGAGGAGGCCTCGGTGACCGTCGACGAGCACGGCCGCGCGAGCGTCGCGGCGGCCCCGCCCGCGGCCGGCGTCTCCAAGCGCACGCCCGTCGGGAAGCGCGCGGTGTCGGTGTCCGCGCTCGTCCCCACGGGCATCGCGCGCGGCGACGAAGTGACCGTGCTCGCCGGGGGAGAACGCGTCGACGGCACCGTCGTCTCCGCGAAGTCCGGCGCGAAGCCCGCCGCCGAACCGACGCCGACAGCGGACCCCGCCGACAGCGACGAGGACGCCGAGCCGGTGGCGAAGGCCGCGCCGACGACGACGGGCGGCGAGGGCCGCGTCACGGTCGCCGTCCAGCGGTCGGACGCGGAGGTGTTGCTCGCCACCGACCGCACGCGAGTCGTCGTGCGCTCCCGCGGCACCCGCCGCGAGTACGAACTCCTCGGGCTGTTGCGCCGCGGCGGCCAGCGCGTCCGCCGGCTCACGGTCCGCGCGGACGCGCCGGTCGTGGACACCACGCTCGGCGAGGCGAACGTCCGGGAGGCGTACGGCGTCACCGTGCTGGCGGTCCGCCACGACGGCGCGTGGACGGTCGCCCCGAGCGGTGACGTGGGGCTGGCCGCCGGCGACGAGGTGTTCGTCGCGGGGCCGCGCCGCGACCTCGACGCCTTCGAGGAGGTGGCGAGCTGATGCCGGTGTCGACGACGGAGCTCGTGCAGGCCGCCGGCGTCATCCTCGCCGCGGGCGTCGCCGTCGCGGTGCTCGCGGCGGCGTTCCGGTGGTACTTCCGACAGGCGCTCCCGTCGGGCGTGGCGCTGCTCGTGGACGTCTCCGTGGTCGCGTTCTACCTGAACACCCGGGTCGCGCTCGGGCAGGCCATCGCGGGCCAGATGGACGCGCTCTCCGTCGAAGCGGTCGTGTTCAACCTCGCCGTGTTCGGCGCCGCGGTGCTGGTCGCGCCGGCCGCGCGCACGGGCGGCGACCGCGCCGGCGTCCAGATTCTGGCGGCGACCGGCGTCCGCGAGCTCGAAGGCGAGGTCGGCCGCATCGTGAAGGCGGTCGGGCGCGCGGTCGCCGTCGAGCTCCCGGAGGACATCGCGGACATCGAGGGGTACGACCCGGTCGGCGACGACGTGAAGGCGGAACTCGCGGGGAAGACGTTCATCTTCCCGCGCCGGCTCACCGTCGAGGAGCTGCGCGAGCGCGTCGTCACGCGGCTGAAAGACGACTACGACGTGGGCTACGTGGACGTGGAGCTCGCCGACGACGGCACCGCGACGTACCTCGCGCTCGGCAGCCGCACCGCCGGCATCGGGCCGACGCTCCCGCCCGGAACCGCGGCCGTCGCCGTGCGCGCGGACCCGCCGAACGCCGCCGGCCCGGGGGACCTCGTGCAGGTGTGGCGGCCGGCCACCGAGACCGAGCCCGCCGAGCGCGTCACAACCGCCGAAATCCGCGCGACCCACGAGGACACGGTGACGCTGTCGCTGGACGAGTACGACGCTCGGACGCTGGCGGGCGGCGACTACCGGCTGCTCACGCTGCCGTACGAGCCGGGCGCGGACCGCCAGTTCGCCGCCCTGCTGCGGGCGGCCGACGAGACGATGGTCGTCGTCACCGTCGCGGCGGGCAGCGCGCTCGACGGCGCGGCCGTCGACACCGTCGAGGGCGCGGTCATCGCGGTGCGCGGGGACGCGCGCGTCGACGCCATCCCGAGCGGGTCGCGGACGCTCGTCGCCGGCGACACCCTCTACGTTGTCGCGCGGCCCGACGTCGCGCGACGCGTGGACGCCGCGGCCGCCGCCGAGCCGGTCGAGGAGTCGCCCAGCCAGTAGGCGGCCGCGCTCGCTGCCGGCCCCGTAGCACCTATGCGTCGCCGCCGCCGAGGGGCGTGCATGGAGTGGAAGCTGTTCGCGGACCTCGCGGAGGTCGGCGGCGACCGCCGAATCACCGTCGACGAGTCGGCGGAGACGGTCGGCGACGCCCTCGACGCCCTGCTCGCCGACCGGCCGGCGCTCCGGGACCGCGTGCTGACCGACGGCGGCGACGTCCACGAACACATCAACGTCCTCCGCAACGGCGAGAACGTCGCCCACGCGGACGGCCTCGACACGGAACTCGACCCGGGCGACGAACTCGCGCTGTTCCCGCCGGTGAGCGGCGGCTGATGCGCACCATCGCCCACCGGGGGTTCGCCGGCGTCGCCCCCGAGAACACCGCGGCCGCGGTCCGGGTCGCCCGCGAGCGCGCCGACGGCATCGAGGTGGACGTCCAGCCCGCGGCCGACGGGACGCCGGTCGTCTTCCACGACCAGCGCCTCGGCGACGGCGGGGACTCGCGCGGCGTCACCGACCGCGAGGGCTTCGTCTGGGACGCCGACCCCGACGCGCTCGCGGACGCCTCCGTGCTCGGCAGCGGCGAGGGCGTGCCGACGCTCGCCGAGGTCGCCGCCCTCGTGCCGGCTGGCGTGGAGTTCCACGTGGAACTGAAGACGCCGGGCACCGAGGACGCCCGCCTCGGGCTCGCCGGCCCGGACGCGGCGACGTGGCGGCCGTTCGTGGAGTCGGTCGCGGACGCGCTCGCGGACTGCGACGCGCCGGTCGTGCTCTCCTCCTTTTTCGACGGCGCGCTCGAAGCCGCGACCGAAGTGCTGCCGGAGACGCCGCGGGCGGCGCTCTGTCTGGACGCCGACCGCGGGCTCACGCGCGCCAGCGCCTTCGGCTGCCGCGCGCTCCACCCGCCCGTCGACGACCTCACCCCCGGCGTCGTCGACCACGCCCACCGGGACGGCCGCACGGTCAACGCGTGGACGGTCACGGACTGGGAGGACGCCGTGGCGTGCGCCGAGGCCGGCGCGGACGGCGTCATCGCCGACTACCCGGGCGTCGCGGACTACGCCGGCGACCCGTCGCGGCTCGCCTGAGCGACTGCGTCGACAGCCGGATTCCGTCTGTCCGGGCCAAACTACTTTCCCGGTCGAATCGCCTGTTCGTGTTGGTGGAATTCCATGAACGACGACGAACTGGAGGACTTCCTGATTCTCCGCAGCCTCGACGAACCGATCACCGAGGACGAACTGGCCGCCGCCGGCGAGCAGTCCGGCGAGGCGCTGGCGGCGCTCCGCGACGAGGGCGTCGGCATCCGGTGGGTCGAGTCCGAGGTCATGAAGAACGACGCCGGCGAAGTGACGGGGACGTTCTGCCACTACCGCGCCGAAGACGAGGCCGCCATCGAGGAGCACGCGAACCGAGCGGGGCTGCCCGCCACTCGCATCGACCGCCGCGGGGAGCCGCTGTCCGGCGAGTGACGCCGGCGAAGCGCCCGCGCCGAGCGTGAGGCCGCGGCGACCGACTACTCGACGGCGTGCTCGAACGTGCCGATGGCGCGGCCGCTGCCCGCGACGACGACCCGCGAGTGGTCGCGCACGCGGGACCGCTCGACGCCCGCGATTTCCTCGGCGCGCTCGTCGATGACGCCGGTCGGCCCAGCGACGCCTACGCTCGGTAGTCCGCCGTGAGGTCGGCGGCCATCACGAAGTCCGGTTCCTCGCCGATTTCCGTGCGCGTGGCCGCCACGTCGCTGACCGCGTCGACCGTCTCGGGAATCAGCACGCGCGTGCGGTCGGCGCCGACGCGCGCGGCGTCCGCGGCAACCGCGTCGAGGACGGACTCGCAGGCGGACTGGTCGGCCCACGCCCCGACGCCGTACTCCGCCCACGTCCGCTCGACGCCGTCGTCCTCGCGGTCGAAGGTACGCGCGCGGAACGCGAACCCGCGGGTGCCCGCCTCGTCCTGCACGACGCTGAGGGCGTCGCGGTCCGCGGCGGCGGCGAGGCGCTCGCGGGTGAGTTCCGAGAGCGCCCACGACTCGGCGGTGTCCAATGCCAGCCCGCGGAGGTGGTCGCGGGCCGCGCTGTCCTGCCAGCACTGCCACGCCGCGTGCGGGTCGGCCGTAATTTGGTGGTCGGGGCTGGCGTCGGCGTCCGGCTCGGGGTGGACCCACCGGAACTCCGTGGCGGGCTCGAAGCCCGTGGCGCGGGAGTGCCCGAGCCCCATCACGTTCCACGAGAACACCATGTTGCGGGCGACCGTCGCGCCCCGCTCGCGCGCCCAGTCGAAGCCCGCGTGGACGAGCGTCGAGCCGACGCCGCGGCCCCGGTAGTCGGGGTTCGTGCGCATCCCCTGCGCCCACGCCTCGTGCTCGGAGAGCAGGACGAACTGCGCGAGCGCCGCCACGTCGCCGTCGACCTCGGCGACGAGCGTGCGCTGGTCGGGGCCGTCGCTGTCCACCCAGTCCTCGAACACGCTGGGGATGTAGTCGCCGTCCTCGCGGCGGTCGGCCCACGTGTCGCTGGCGAACGCCACCACGTCCTCGTAGTCGGCCAGCTCCGCGGGCCGCACCTCGACAGCGTCGCTCATTCCCACGGCACGGAGCGCTCGGTGATTTCGCCAGCCAGCGGCGTCCGCATCGTCTCCGCGACGCTGTCGGTGTTCGCCAGCGCCCACATCAGCTTCACCTTCGCGGTGCCGGGGAGCATGTTCTCGCCCTCGACGACGCCCGCGTCGAGGAGGTCCCGACCCGTGTCGTAGACGCGGTCGCAGACCCGACCGTCCAGACACTGGCTGGTCATCACGACCGTCGTGCCGTCCTCGACGAGCTCCTCGATGCGGTCGATGAAATCGGTGTGGACGTGGCCGAGGCCCGTGCCCTCGATGACGACGCCGGACTTGCCCTCGCAGAGGTCGAAGAACGCGTCGTCCATCCCGGGCGTGAACTTCACGAGTTCCACGTCCGCGTCGAGGTCCGGGCGGCTGTCGAGGTCGACCGCGCCGCGCTCGGCGTACGGCTTCGTGAACTCCACGCCGCGGGCGTGGGCGTCCGCGTCCTCGCTGGCGGCGTCGTAGTCGACGTAACCCAGCGGCTCCGCGCCCACCGTCTCGAAGGCGTCCCGGCGGCTCGTGTGGTTCTTCCGCACGCGCGTGCCGCGGTGGAGCGCGCAGCGGTCGTCGCTCTCGGAGGCGTGCATGCAGACCATCACCTCGGCGGCGTCGGCCTTCGCGGCCTCCACCGAGCAGACGGCGTTCATCACGTTGTCCGAGGACGGCCGGTCCGCGGAGCGCTGGCTGCCCGTGAAGACCACGGGGACGGGCGTGTCGAGGATGAACGACAGCGCGCTCGCCGAATACTGCATCGTGTCCGTGCCGTGCATCACGACGACGCCGTCGGCGCCGTTCTCGACTTCCTCGCGGACGGCGGCCGCGAGCTCCTGCCAGATGGGCGGCTCCATGTTCTCCGAGAGGATGTTGGCGACGACGCGGCCGCGGTAGTTCGCGCGGCCCGCGAGGTCCGGCACCGCCCGCAGCACGTCCTCGGCGTCGAACTGCGCGGTGACGGCGCCCGTCCGGTAGTCCACCGTGGAGGCGATGGTCCCGCCGGTGGAGATGAGCGCAATCGTAGGCAGGTCGTCGTCGAACTCGACCTCGGAGGCGGCGCCCTCCTCGCTGTCGCTCTCGACGTCGTAGACGCCGCGCTCCAGCACTTCCACGTCGGCGGCGTCGCGGTCGACCCCGACGTTGTAGCCGGAGTCGAGCTTCACGACGAGGTGGTCGGGTTCGGCCGACGGCAACAGCACGCCCTCATGGGTCGTGCCGTCGCGCTGGACGCGCACGCGGTCGCCTGTGTTCATGTCGAGGGGATTCCGCGCGCGCCGACGAAAAGGTTGCTACTCGCGGGCTACTCGGCGATGCGCCACTCGCCGTCCGCGCGCTCGACGACGTCCTGCTCGCGCAGCGTCTCCAGCACGCCCTCCACGAGCGGCTCGGGCGCGTCGAGGGTGGCCGCGACCGCGCTCGCGGAGCGCTCCCCGGCGGCCAGCGCCGCGAGCACGTCCGCGTAGAGGCGCTCGTTGCCGTCCCCGACCGCCTCCCCGAGCTGGTCTTGGACCTCCGCGAGCCGGCCCTGCACCCAGCGCTGGGCCAGCGACAGCTCGCGCTCGAGGTCTTTCAGCTCTTGGAGCTTGCCGGCGAGGTTCGCCACGTCGTCCTCGCGGTCCTGCCGGACGCGAATCGAGATGTGCTGGCAGCGCGTCAGGTCGAGGTCCGCGCTCGCGGGGTACGCGGACTTCGCGCCGAAGTCGAACGGCGACAGCCGCACCTCCAGCCGGAGGTTCTCCGCGATGTGGAAGTACTTGCGGCGCTGGTCGTCGACCTCCGACTCCACGAGGCCGGCGTCCTCCAGCCGGCGGAGGTGGTCGATGACAGCCTTCGGGCTGACCCCGAGGTACTCCGAGATTTCCGTGACGTAACAGGGCTTGCGCGCGAGCAGTCGGAGGATGCGTCGCCGGTTCTCGTTGCCGAGTATGTCGAGCAGGGCCCCCGAGTCCATATTCACCCTGAGTTAGCGGTGAGCCCGGATAAGGGTGTCTGCTCTCGGTGGAATTGCGCGACGACTTAGGGGTTGCCCGGAGCGCTTATGTAGTAGTGTGGCAAACGTTAGCATACATGTTCGAGGCCTTCTCCAGCGGCTACTACCTCGGACGGTTGTACGTCGAACCGACGGGCGGCGACCGCGCCGCCATCAACAGCCGTCACCACGAACGGGTCAACGAGCAGCTGTACGCCCACGACGAGGGCATCTCGCGGACGGACCTCCCGCTCGTGATGAAAGTCGGGCCCGCGCACCTCCCGGTCCACGGCGAGGACGACGTGCCCGAGCGCACGCTCGCCGTTCCCGAGGCCGTCCTCGACAACGCGGACGTCGAGAACCCGCCCTCGTTGGAGGAAGTGCTGCTGGCGAAAGGCGACCACGCCGCGCGCCTGTTCGACATGGGAGCGGTCTGAGCGCCCGCGAAAGCGAACCGCTTTTCTCGGCTTGCCGGCACTCGCAGGTATGAGCTTCTTCGACGACCTCGCGGCGCGCATCGACGCCGCCGACACCGTCGTCAGCGTCGGCCTCGACCCCGACCTCGACCGCCTCCCCGAGGACGTGCTCGACCACGACCTGCCGCGGTGGGCGTTCAACCGCCGCGTCATCGACGCCACCCACGAGCACGCCGCCGTCTACAAGCCCAACGCCGCGTTCTACGAGGACAGCGACGGCTGGCGCTCGCTCCGCGAGACCGTCGCGTACGCCCACGGGAAGGGCGTGCCCGTCCTGCTGGACGCCAAGCGCGCGGACATCGGGAACACCGCCCGCCAGTACGCCGACGTGCTGGAGTACGCCGACGCCATCACCGTCAACCCCTACCTCGGCGAGGATGCCCTCCAGCCGTTCCTCTCCCAAGCGGAGGCGGGCGTGTTCGTGCTCTGCCGCACCTCCAACCCCGGCGGGATGGACTTCCAGCACCTCGAACTCGCGGCCTACGACCGCCGCCTCTACGAGCACGTCGCCGAGCGCGCCGCCGGCTGGAACGACGAGTACGACAACATCGGCCTCGTGGTCGGCGCGACCGCCCCCGAGGAACTCGAAGAACTGCGCGACCGCGTCCCCGAACTCCCGTTCCTCGTGCCGGGCGTCGGCGCGCAGGGCGGCGACGCCGAGGCCGCCGTCCAGTACGGACTCAACGACGCGGGCGTCGGCCTCGTGAACTCCACGCGGGGCATCATCTTCGCCGGCGAGGACTCCCCCGAGTGGGCGCGCGCCGCCGGTGAGGCCGCGCGCCGCCTCAAGGACCGCCTCAACGAACACCGATAGTCAGCGCGGCCCCGCCCCGCGGCCGCCCCGGACTTCCCCGGCGCAGTCCGTGCAGTAGCCCGTCGACGGGTCGTAGTGGGCCTGACAGACCAGCGCGCCGCAGCGGTCGCAGCTGAACCTCGCTTCGCTCTCGCAGCGCTGACAGAGACCGGTGACGCTCATGCTCCCTGCTTGGACGCGGACGCCCAAGAGTGTGGGCCAACAGCATTTACGTCCGCGCGCCGAACTGGCGCGTACACCGTGAGGACCGACGCGAGCATCGTCTGGGGGATGGCCGGGACGTTCGGCGTCCTCGGCGTCGTGTTCGGCGTCCTCGGCCTCGTGTACAGTCCGGTCGCGCTCGGCGTCGCCGTGCCGTTCGGGCTCGCCGCGGCCGTCTTCTGGCTGCACGCCTCCGGCCGCCTCGGGGAGCTCGCGTTCCGCCGGCGCCGCGTCTCCCGCGAGCAGTACGAGCGCGAGCAGCGCCGCGAGTCCCGCCAGCGCCGCGGCCGCGCGAGCGGGCGCAGCCGCGACCGAAACCGCGGGCGAGCGAGCGCTGGCAGAGGCGGCCAGCGACGGACCGCGGACGGCGTGGCGGCGAGCGGGCCGCGCCGCGAGGACTACCGCGTGCTCGGCGTCGAACCCGGCGCGAGCGCGGAGGCGGTGCGGGCGGCGTACCGCGAGAAGGCGCGGGAACTGCACCCCGACCGGGGCGGCGACGCCGAGGAGTTCGCGCGCGTCAACGAGGCCTACGAGCGACTGAGAGACGACTAATCGGCGTCTCCGTACGTCTCCGGACCGCTACCCGGGGAAGGCTTTTACCCGCCTCCACCGTACTCGTTACCATGGGCCGTGACCGCGCCCGCCTCGTCAGCGCCCTCGAACGCGGCGAACAGGCGGGCGGCAGCGTCGAGTTCAAGGAACGGTTCAGCCGCGACGTGCACCTCGCCGACGGCCGCATGGAAAGCCTCGCCGCGCAGCTGCGCCACCGCGTGCTCTCCGGCGACGGCGAAGCCGAGTACGTCCTCGGCGTCACCGACGACGGCGGGCTCGCCGGCGTCCCTCCGGAGACGTTCTCCGAGACGATGGACGTGCTGAGCATGCTCGCCGAGGAGGCCGGCGCGCACATCGCGGACGTGCAGACGTGGAGCGTCGACAGCGTCGGCGGCGACGACAGCCCTAGCGAGGGCATCGTCGGCGTCGCCGTCGTCCGCGACGGCGCCTCCCTCTCGCGGGAGGACGACCACATCATCGTCGGCACCGCGGGCCACGTCGACCACGGGAAGTCCACGCTCGTCGGCAGCCTCGTCACCGGCGACCCCGACGACGGCGACGGGAGCACCCGCGGCTTCCTCGACGTGCAGCCACACGAGGTCGAGCGCGGGCTCTCGGCGGACCTCTCGTACGGCGTCTACGGCTTCGACGGCGAGGGGCCGATGCGCGTGCGCAACCCCCACCGGAAGGACGAGCGCGCGGCCGTCGTGGAGAACGCCGACCGCGTGGTGTCGTTCGTGGACACCGTCGGCCACGAGCCGTGGCTCTCGACGACCATCCGCGGGCTGGTCGGGCAGAAGCTCGACTACGGGCTGTTGACCGTCGCCGCCGACGACGGCCCCACGGAGACCACCCGCGAGCACATCGGCGTCCTGCTGGCGACCGACCTGCCGACCATCGTCGCCGTCACGAAGACCGACCTCGTGGACGACGAGCGCGTCGCCGAGGTCGAGCGCGAGGTCGAGCGCCTGCTCCGCAACGCGGGCCGTACGCCCCTCCCGGTGGAGCGCCACGGCGTCGACGCCGCCATCGACGAAATCGGGGACAACGTCGTCCCCATCGTGCGCACGAGCGCCGTGACGATGGAGGGGCTGGACGTGCTCGACGAGTGCTTCGGGCGGCTCCCGAAGACGACCGCCGCCAGCGGGCCGTTCCGCATGTACATCGACCGCTCGTACGAGGTCACGGGCGTCGGCGCGGTCGCTTCTGGGACAGTGAAGTCCGGCGCCGTCGAGGCCGGCGACGAGCTCCTCTTGGGGCCGTTCCCGAACGGCGACTTCCGCGAGGTCGAGGTGCGCTCCATCGAGATGCACTACCACCGCGTCGACCAAGCCGAGGCCGGCCGCATCGTCGGCATCGCGCTGAAGGGCGTCCGCGAGGCCGACGTGGACCGCGGGATGGTCCTGCTGCCGGCGGACGCCACGCCCAGCCCCGTCAAGGAGTTCGAGGCCGAGGTGATGGTGCTGAACCACCCGACCCGCATCGACGCGGGCTACGAGCCGGTCGTCCACCTCGAAACCATCGGGGAGGCCGCGCGCTTCGACCCCGCGGACGGCCAACTGCTCCCCGGAGATACGGGGGAGACGAGCGTCCGGTTCAAGTTCCGGCCGTACCTCGTTGAGGAGGGCCAGCGGTTCGTGTTCCGCGAGGGCGCGAGCAAGGGCGTCGGCACCGTCACTAGCGTCTCCGACTGACGGGAACTTTCTTCGGGGCCGAACTCCGAACCGCGTGCATGGACCGCTCGACGCAGGAGTTCCTCGTCGGCGTCGTCGCCGCCGCGACGGTCGCCGGCGGCCTCTCGCTGTCCGTGGCGACGCCGTACGCGCTCGCAGTCGGACTGGCGGCGGGGACGCCGTCGCTGGTGCGCACGAGCGCGCGCCTCGACCGCGACGCCTACGACGCCGACCACACGAGCACCGAACAGGTCGTCGACGGCGCGCTCGCCGCGGGCGCGTCGCTGTCGGTCGGGCTCGTCGCCGCGCACTTCGCGGTGACAAGCGGCTACGACGGCCCGATAGCCGCCGCGGGCGTCGCCGCGCTCGGCGTGCTCGCGGGACAGAGCGCGTTCTACGCGCGCACCAGCGAGTACACCGACTAAGCGCGCCGGTAGCCGCCGTCCGCGCGCTCGGCGAGCCCCAGCAGGACCGCCCAGTCGAGGCGGCGCTCGACGCGCTCCGTCCAGAACTCCTCCCAGTTCTGTCGCTTCGTGCGCTCCCAGCGCGGGACGCGCTCGCGCACGGCCTCGAAGACCGTACTCGGCGTCCGCGGGTCGTCGCCGAGCGCGGCCAGCACCTCGGGCGCGAGGAAGACGTTCTCCCGGAAGCCCGCGGCGAGCGCCGCGCGGTCGCGGTCCCCGCGGGCGCGAGCGTACCCGAGGTCGGTCTCCTCGACGGCGCCGAGCGCGCTCAGGAAGACGAGCCACGTCGACGCCGCCCCGCGGTCGTGGACGCCCGTGTGCTCGACGAGCCGGCGACAGCAGTCGTCCTCGGGCTCGGGGACCAGCGGGACCGCGTCGCGCACCTCGCGGAGTCGGGCCAGCGACGCGGGCGCCGCCGGGACGGGTTTTCGCTGCATGCGCGTGGCTGGGGCGCGCACGGCCTTGAGTTCGGCGACGCCGCGCCGAGAGTCGGCGGGGGTCGCTGCCGACACCGTGTTTTTTGATTGTTCGCGCCCAACAGGTGAGTAGCACAGCCGGGAGCCGCACGCGCCGGAGTGCCGCATCTGGCCCCAACCCATGGTCGACAGCACCCAGATATCGACGAGCAAGGCGATACAGCAGCGGACTGGCAAGACCTTCCACATAGCGACGCGGCTCCTCCCCGAGCGCGTGCGACACGCGACGTACGTCCTGTACGCGTTCTTCCGGGTGGCCGACGACGTCGTCGACACCACCGAGGACCGCGACCCCGACGCCCAGCGCGCCGAACTGGAGGCGATTCGAACCGCGGCACTCGGCGACGAGCCCGAGCCCGGCCGCCTCGACGACGAGACCGCGGAGGTGCTGGCGGCGTTCGCGGAGCTCGCCGAGCGCCACGACATCACCGAGGCGGACGTGCACACGTTCGTGGACGCGATGCTCACCGACCTCGAAGAGACGCGCTACGAGACCCACGACGACCTCGGGACGTACATGCGCGGGTCGGCGGTCGCGGTCGGGAACATGATGGTCGCCATCATGGACGTCGAGGAGGCGGAGGCCGCGGCCCCGCACGCCGCGGCGCTCGCGGAGGCGTTTCAGTTGAGCAACTTCCTGCGGGACGTCAAGGAGGACGTCGACGACTACGACCGCGTCTACCTCCCCGGGGAGACGCGCCGCGAGCACGGCGTCACCGTCGAGCAGCTGCGCCGCGGCGAGGTCACGTCGGGGTTCCGGGACGCGATGCGCGCGGAGCTCGCGCGCACGGAGGCGAAGTACCGCGAGGGCGTCGCGGGCATCACGTACCTCCCGGAGGACTGCCAGTTCGCGGTGCTGCTGTCGGCGGTGCTGTACGCCGACCACCACCGCCTGATTCGCTCGCGCAACTACGACGTGCTCTCGGAGACGCCGAGCCTGTCGACGACGCGGAAGCTCTGGCTGCTGGCGAAGACGCGGGCGCTGTGGGCGCTCTCCCGGGACCCCGAGTATGTCTTCTACCGCGTGAGCTGCATCGCGTCCTCGGGCGAGCGCCCGCGCCGCCACGGCGACCCCCATCCGGCGCCGTAGCTACCGGGCGGGATTCCGGCGGAGGACGCTGAAGTCGAAGCGGTCCGTTTCTACGAGCGCGACGCCGAGCAGCCCCGCGGCCAGCGCGGGGACGAACTGGCCGTACGCGAGATTCACCGCGCCCCACAGGAGCACGAAGCTCACGAGGTCGTCGAGGAAGAACGGGCACTGCGCGAGCCGGTCGCGGAGCGCGGCGCGGTCGTACCCCCAGTCGAGGAGCGCCACAGACACGGTCGCCGACAGCACCCACCCGAGGTAGTTCGACAGCGGGACGCCGTAGTACGCGCCGCCGGCGTCGTACGTCCAGAACCCGAGCGCGACCGCACCCGGGTCCAACACTACGTCCATCCAGACGACGACCGCGGCGACCGCCGGCAGGCGCACGACCGCGCGCCGGGTGCGGCGGCCGAACAGCAGGAGGACGAGGAGGTAGCTGTTGACGACCAGCGGCAGGAAGAACACCGGGAGGCCCAGCGGGACGCTGCCGGCGAGCATCGGCCCGAGCTCGACGAGGTACTCGAAGTGGCCGTACGGCCAGCCGGTGGTGACGCCGACGAACTCGACGCCGAACGCGTACGCGACGAGCGCGAGCACGGCGACCGCGGCCTTGCGGTCGGTGAGCTGGAGCAAGCCCGCAATCAGGGGGAGGCGCATCACGGCGACGCCGGCGAGCACGAGGTAGGGGTTGAACGCCAGCGGCTCGGGCAGCCACCCCCACGAGGACGCGAGCAGGAGGACCGCGCCGACCACCGGGAAGACGACCGCGATTTCGAAGCGGCGGCCGGAGACGAGCGCGTCGAGGCGGTGCTCGACGCGGGCGCGGGCGTCACCCATGCGTGAGCCTCCAGAGCGCGCCGAGGGTGAGCGCGGCGCCGACGGCGGTGTTCACGAACGGATACCACCAGTACGCGCGGTCGACCTCGATGTCCGCGGCGACGATGCCGGCGACGAGCACGGGGTACGCGAGCAGGACCGCGCCGAGCCGCCAGTCGACGGCGGCGAAGACGGCCGCGGACGCGAGCCAGCACGCCGTGCAGTAGGCGTACGTGCGGCGCTCGCCGAGCGCGGTCGCGGTGGTGGTGATGCCGGCCTCGCGGTCGGGCTCGATGTCGGGAATCGCGGAGAACGTGTGCATCCCCATCGCCCACAGCCAGCCGCCCGCGACCGCCAACAGGGGCGGGTGGTGGCCGGCGACGGCGGCGTACGCGGCCGCGCCCGGAAGGACGTAGAGGCCGTTCGACAGCGAGTCGAACAGCGGCGTCGTCTTGAACCGGAACGGGGGCGCACTGTACTCCACGGAGAGGGCGACCCACGCGACCAGCCACGGGTACGCGGCCGCCGGCAGGGCGGCGGCGACCGGGACGAGTAGGAGCCCCGAGAGGATGACGACCGCGGCGACGGCGCGCCCGCCCCTGAATCTGGATTCTTTCTCCTCCTTCTTCGGGTTCACCTCGTCGACCTCCCGGTCGAAGGCGTCGTTGACGCCGTAGAGGAAGACGTTCGCTGGCACGAGGAAGTACGCGAACAGCGCGACCGCGGGCAGCGAGAACAGCTCGGGGACGGATTCGGCGGCGTACGCGACGCCGACGACCACCGGGCCGGCGAGGTAGAGCCAGAACCGCGGTCGCGAGAGGACGAGGAGGTAGCGCAGCATCTACGCGTCTTCGAGCACGCTGTCGGCGGTGATTTCCCCGCTGATGAGACACATCGGCACGCCGATGCCGGGCGTGGTGAACGCGCCCGTGAAGTAGAGGCCGTCCAAGGCGTCCGAGCGGTGGGGCGGCCGGAACAGCGAGGTCTGGCGGAGCGTGTGCGCGAGGCCAAGCGCAGTTCCACGGTAGCTGTTGTAGCGCTCGGTGAACTCCGAGACGGAGAAGCGCTCCTCGACGACGACGCGGTCGCGGAGGTCGACGCCCGTGTTCTGTGCGATGTCGTCGAGCACGAGGTCGCGGTACTCGTCGCGGACTTCCGGCGTGTCGTCGAGGCCGGGGGCGATGGGGACGAGCGCGAAGAGGTTGCTGTGGCCGTCGGGCGCGACCGAGTCGTCGGTCTTCGACGGCACGCAGAGGTAGTAGGCGGGGTCGTCGGGCCACTCGGGGTCGTCGAAAATTTGGCCGAAGTGGTCCTCCCAGTCGGAGGGGAGCACGAGCGTGTGGTGGGCCAGCGGCTCCACGTCGCCCTCCACGCCGAGGTAGAGCAGGAACGCCGACGGCGCGTACGTCCGGGACTCCCAGTAGTCGGCGTCGTACTGGCGCTTCTCGGGCGGGAGCAGCTCTTGCTCGGTGTGGGCGTAGTCGGCGTCCGACACCACTACGTCCGCGAGCACGTCCGTCTCGCCGCCGGTCTCGACCTTGAAGCCGCCGCGGTAGCCGTGAATCCACTCGACGGGGTGGTTCGTGCGGAACTCCACGCCCAGCTCCTCGGCGAGTTCGGCGATGCCGTCCGCGACCCCGGACATGCCGCCCTCGGGGTAGTAGACGCCGAGGTTGAAGTCCACGTGGCTCATCAGGTTGTACAGCGCCGGGGTCGTGTTCGGCGCGCCGCCGAGGAACACCAGCGTGTACTGCATTATCTGCTGGAGCTTCGGGTGGTCGAAGTAGTCCTCGACGTGGTCCTGCATCGACCCGAGCAGGCTCAGCCCGCGGGCGTACTCAGCGAGGTCGGGGTCGAGCCAGTCCCGGATTCGGGGGCGGTCCTCGTAGACGAAGTGCTCCATCCCCACCTCGTAGTTCTCCCGGGACTTCGCGAGGTAGTCGTCGAGCTTCGCCCCGGCGCCCGGCTCGTACGCGTCGAACACCTCCTTGACTTGCTCGCGGTCCGGCGTCACGTCCACCACGTCGCCGTCCGCGTTCACGTCCAGTCCGGGCGCGTCCCGGCCGGGCCGGCGGCCCGCGTTGTCCTTGAAGAAGATGCGGTAGTGGGGGTCGAGGCGCTCCAGCGAGTAGTAGTCGCTGGGCTCGCGGTCGAAGTCCGCGAAGAACTGCTCGAAGACGTCCGGCATCAGGTACCACGACGGCCCCATGTCGAACGTGAAGCCGTCGCGTTCGAGCGCACTCGCGCGACCGCCGACCTGCTCGTTCTTCTCCACGACGGTGACGTCGGCGCCCGCGTCCGCGAGGTAGCAGGCCGTCGACAGGCCGCCGAAGCCCGCGCCGATGACGGCGACCGACTGACCCGACAGGGCGTTCATGTGCGTGACGTGGGCCGCGCGGAAGATAAAACGCCGCCCTCCGGCGGCCCTGCTTCCAGAGTTAGGCGACGCCGAAGCCCTCGGCCAGCAGGTCCTCGCGGACCTCGCCGAGCGCGTACGTCGGGCCGCCGGTCACGTCGATGGTGACCTGCGCGGGGCCGAAGACGCCCTCGTCGACGGCGCTGGCGTCCCAGTCGGCGTCCGCGAAGATGTCCGCGAACGGCTTCCCGTAGCGCTCCGCGGCCGACGACGGCACCGCGTCGAACTCCTCGAAGTCCTCGGTGACCGTGAGGTGGACGCGGCCGCCGTACGCGAGCGCGTCGTTCGTGCGGCCGATGGCTTCCTCCTCGTCGCCCGCGACGGGCGCGACCGGCGCGCTCCCCGAGACGGTGAGGACGTTCGTCGGGTCGTAGCCCAGTTCGAACAGCCGGAACAGCGCCAGCTCCGGGGCGCGCGCCGCGGCGGTGACGCTGCCCGCGACGCTCGCGGTGCGGTACGCCGGCAGGTAGACGCTCTCGGCGTTCACGTCCGACAGCTCCGCGACCTGCTCGGCGGCCGCCTCGGTGGGGAACGCGTCGCTCTCAAGCGCGAGCACCGCGAACTCGAAGGCGTCCACGTAGTCGATGGCCTCGTACTCGCCCTCGCGGGCGACCAGCGCGCGCGCCGGGCCGCTGCCCAGTCCCTCGTAGTCGTCGACGGTGAGCTCCCAGCCCGCCTTCTGCGCGCCAAGCAGCGCGACCGCGGGCCGGTCGCAGGCGAGTTCGACGTGCGGGAACGTCGCGCCCGCCACCTCGTCGACGCGCGTCTGCACGGTGGCGAGGCCCGCCGTCTGCAGTTCCGCCAGCAGCAGGCCGGCTTCGAGGCCGCCGCGGTGCTCGACGCCGAAGTCGATGACCGTCGCGCCGTTGTCCAACTCGAACGCGCCGATGTCGAGCTCCTCGGTGAACTCCAGCGCTTCGTCGGCGAGCTCCAGTGCCATCCGGTTGAGGCTGTCCATGCCGCCGGCTTCGGCGCCCCGACACAAGAGGGTTCTCAGTCCACCCGCGGTCAGCGCTCCGAGCGCGCCTCGCGGCCGAGTTCGCGCTCGACGGCCGCGACCTTCTCGTCGGCCGTCTGGTCGCTGGTGCGCTTGTCGTCGATTTTCAGGAACGTGCTCACGCGGCCGCCCTCGACGGCCTTGTGGGCGGCGCCGACGGCGTCCAGCAGCGTGTCGATGTCGTCGGCCTCGATGACCGTCCCCATCGGGTTCGTCTCGTAGGTGATGTCGAAGTCGTCGAGCGCGGCGACCGCGTCGGCGACGTCGCCCGCCATGCTCTGCTCGGTGACCGGTGCGACGCTGAGGAGTGCGATGACTGTCACGACCGGGAGTGGGTCGCGGCGCCACTTAGCCGCGGCGGCGCGGTCACCCCTCGGCGGCGCCGGCGCTGCCCCGGTCCGGCGGCTCGTAGTCCGCGCTCACCGGCGAGACGACGGTCCAGAGGACCGCCGACGCCACGAGGAAGATGGCGCCGAGGATGGCGACGGCCGTGATGCTCGTGAACATCCCCGCGAGGATGCCGCTGCCGACGCGGAACGGGATGCCCGCGACCTGCCGGAGCATGTTCACCGACGACAGCAGTGTCGCTCGGCCGACCGACTGCACTTGGTCGTTGATGTAGCGGTTCTGGATGGGCCCCATCAGCGCGCCGCCGCCCTTCATCACGAAGAACATCGGGAACGCCAGCACCGCCCACGCCCCGGCGAGCACGTACGAGACGGCGATGGCCGCGGGAATCAGCATCATCGCCTTTCGGACGCCCAACAGCTCCTCGACGTCGTCGGCGTAGTCGACGACGACCGCGGACACGAGCGTGAACGCCGAGTACAGCAGCCCGAGGATGACGCCCTCGGTCAGCCCCCACGATTCGAGGGTCGGGCCGAACGACGCCCGCAGCGACTCCTGCGCGATGGGCTGAATCCACATGTCCATCGTGAGGATGGCGCCCGCGAACAGCGCAAGGTAGACGACGAACCACCGGAGGTCGGGCGCGCGCAGCTGGTCGCGGATGATGGGGAGCGCGTCCACGATGGTGAGCCGGTCCTCGTCGTCCTCGTCGTCGGCCTCGTAGCCGTCGTCGTACATCCGGTTCTTCGGGAGGCGGAGCACGAACACGAGGCTGAGCGCCGCGGCGGCGATGCCCGCGTAGAACGGGTAGAAGCGGTCCACCGAGTAGAGGACGCCGCCGATGGGGATGGTGACGACCTGCACCCACCGGGAGAGCGCGCGCGAGCGACCGGAGACGCGCGTGTACTCGTCCTCGATGTCGTGTTCCTTGAGCGTGTCGTAGAGCCACGCGCTCCCGCTCCCGGAGAGGAAGGTCCCGCCGAACGACAGCATCACGAACGTGAACGTGAACCCGAGGAAGTCGGTGGCGACGAGGTAGCTGGCGTTCGAGACGAGCATCAGGAAGCCGCCGACGGCGAGGCTGTTCCGCCGGCCGATGCGGTCGCCGACGTAGCCGGTCGGAATCTCGCCGGCGACGACGACCACGGACTGGATGGTGGCGATGAGCCCGATTTGCGGGAGCGAGAGCCCGTTGAACAGGAGGAACAGCGTGTAGACGGGGTAGTGGAAGTTCGGCCGCGCGGTCGCCCGGTAGAGGTAGTACCGCCGGACGACCGCGGCCTTCGACAGGCGGCTCATGAGGACACTCGACTGTCATCCTGAGCAGACATATATCCTCCGGAGCCGTGGGATTCGGTGACGAACGAGCGCCACGGGACGCCGCCGAGTCCCGTACGTGGTGGAGTTTCGCGAACCGAGCTTCGGACCGTTCGGTGAATCTGATTTTAGTCTGGAAGGTGATAGTTCGCCGCCGGAGAACCACCGCTAGCGTTGAAGTGGTTGTGAATAGTACGCACACCCATGGCCCGAACCGGCCGATTCACCCTGATCGCGGCCCTCGCGTGTCTCATCGGCGTCGTCGGCTACGTCGCCTTCGGCTGGCGGTTCGGCGACGGCACTACCAACCCCGTCGCGTTCGCCATCGCCATCGGCGCCGTCGCGCTCGCCGTCGTCACCACGCTCCGCGACCGGCTGTAACTGTGCTCCGTCGAACGCCGAACACACCCACGGCTCGGCGGTGAGCGTTCAGAGAGAAGTGCGCTGGCTGGGATTTGAACCCAGGTTGTGACCATGGCAAGGTCACGTGATACCACTACACTACCAGCGCGCCTGCCTTCGTTCGCATTCGAACGAATGGCGGGGTCACATATAAATCCGTTCTTTGCGACCGGCCGTGAGAGATTGAGACAGACCACCGCCCGCGTCGGGTTCCCGGTTCGCGTGCGCGCGGGACTACACCTGTTCACCGGCCGCCGGGAGTGCGAACCACTCGCACGCGAATCCGACGTAGGCGGGCGTGAAACGGTCACACAGGGTGGAATGGGAAACGCCACCCTTTTACCGGAGGGGTCGGTATCTACGCTACAGTCTCGTGACGAGACACGGACGCGACACGGCATGACACGCAGCGTACTCGTGCCGTCGTCCCTCGTCCGGGAAGCCGAGGACAAACGCGAGGCAACTCGCAAACTCGGTTACGTCGCCCGCGCGGCGGCGGTGTTCCGG
>Ga0207754_100036_pt1 | contig 150745 bp, 127 predicted proteins | sample A23E1SouthBayCA_FD_187728 | JGI IMG/M metagenome (GOLD analysis project Ga0207754, IMG submission 187728) | Aerobic enrichment media microbial communities from Eden Landing Ponds, California, USA - A23 E1 (SPAdes) | ecosystem: Environmental > Aquatic > Marine > Unclassified | place: Emeryville... | reverse complement strand
CCGCGTCCACGCACGAACAGAAGTGTTCGTTGCGCTGTGTCTCCGGCTCGTCGTTGCCATCACCAACTACGAGCGAGGAAACGAACCGGGCTGTGAGAAACTATGAGATGGATTCTATGACACGCTCTAGGCAAAGCAAAGTCACATCGAATCCCCTGATTGCCTCTTCTCCCAAAGCTTATGACTCGCCATCATGCGGTGCAATCTAATGCCAGAAATACTCGATACCGCACAAATTGAGCTGGAAAAGTGTTCTGAGCGTCTTGATGAATCCAACCAGATCACACCACGAACGTGTGCACATGTTGGTCGTGATGCTGAATCGGCGGTGAGAACCCTACAGATGAAGACTGTGAATGCCGCTCCTGGACTGAAATCGGAAGCAGATACTATTGCCAAGCAACTCCACGACCACGTCGATCATCTCGTATCCGAGGGGCCGCTCAACTCCAATGCAACCGAGGCACACTCAGAAGATATTGAGGAACTCCGTCGATTGATCAACGAGGCCCGAGATCTGGCGATGGCGCTCCGAGATGATGACTTTGATCTTGAGGAAATCCGAAACCAGACGACGATGAGCGAGCGGTTTGAGAAGATTGGACGTGCAGCGTATGATCATCCGGAGCTGATGGAAGAGCCACTCGAAGAACTGTTCCGTCGTGAGCCCGGCTTGGAACCTCCAGTAGGACGGCTTGAGTGACTATCGGTCGGCAGTCTCTCAGTTCTCGCACTAAACCTATTTAAGTCGGCACTTTCGGACCGCCATTCCATCTCTTGACCTCAACAGGGGATCGCTCACCGCGACATCCAGGCAATCGTCGAGATCGTCGAGAAGCCGAAGATCGCGACGACCAGTACACCAAGGACGATGCCACGTGGCAAATCGTGCAGCTGTGCCAGCGCGACGACAGCGCCCAGTAGCTTCGCGACGATCAGATTGTTCTTTGCAAGAAGTCTGTACTCGGCACTGTTCATACTGCCCCCATGGGTTCCTCGACGACACTGGTTACTCGGCGCGATGCTGGCGCTGTATGGATTGCTGTGGGCATGGCTGTTGCTCTTGGTGACACCGATCTCCCGCACCGACAAACACACATGCAGGCGCTTCGTAGGCCGCTGTGTCCGTCGGCCGCTGTGGCACCTCGGTGGCCGATAGTGCTTCTGGTGTGCGCCGGTGTTTTGGTTGGGCGCGGCGCACACAGATTCGCCGCTCACGAGCTAGCGATGGCTCTCAGCAGTTGTTCTGTCGAGAGTGGGCTTAGACGGGCTCAATCCCCATCTCGTGTGAACGTCTATCCGGAGTGTGGATGGATATGTATATAAAATACCGTGACGCGCTGGGGGAAGAGGGTCATCTCGAACGATGCATTGACTCTCTTCCGGGTCCTAAAACGGCTAGAGCAGTGTGACAATGGCGCCAGCTAGAACGGTCTGCAGGGTACGTAGTACCTCTCTGAGACGGGAATGAGGTAACCACTTCATCCGCTGTGGGCTAGAAAAGCCACCGGCAGAAGCCCCCAGCACTCCACGGTCTCGTTGTGCTTCGAATCGCTCTATCGCCGTCGCTACTCGTCAGGGCCTAACGCGCGAGCTACGTTAGGGTCCGCTCGTAGTTCTAAATCGTGTTGAAGACCGTCTTCTTGCCTGATGTGCGGATCATGTTGCTGGGCAGCCAACAGACTGTCGCCGATGTCTTTCCCACACTGTACTCGGTTGTGTGACCGACAAATCGGAAGGGTATCGGAAGCAGTCGCTCAATGATGCAAGGCACGTATCTGTGCTGTATCGGTTCAGAACTGCTTGTTGAGCCAAGCGAGGCTGTTGTTTACCCTGACTACATTTACGGGGTCAGTATATGCTACCGCTGTCCAGATACGCGCTGGAAGAGAGTTGCCACCATCAGCGACCTCCGAGATTTCTTCATACCCCTCCAGAAAGTCGTCCTCACCCAGCACACGAAGAGCGTGCAGATCGGCCCATGTCTCCTCAAGTCGATTTGCTACGAGGAAAAGGAGAGTCCCCGAACTGCTAACCAGCACCGTTTGGACGAGTGCTGCAGGTGTGTTTCCAAGCGTCACGGTAAGGCCAGTCATCAGGAGAGATGCAATTCCAGCTGCACCATTGAAAACGAGTCCCCAGAATATCCCTCGGACGATTGCATTCCGGTCGCTGTGACCGAGCTCATGCTGGATTATGAGTTCCACTGCCTGCTCCGAGAGTTTATCCAGATACTTTGTGTTGAGTAGGATCGTATCGACAGGCGTAGTCTGGCCGAGAAAGGCAGAGTCCTCTGTAAAACGGTAGATCTCGATGGGATCCCGATCAGATGGAGTATATGTTGCCGTCCCCTCTATCCTAGATCGAGTAAGACGAGCAAATAGCCGCGTCGATTTGTCCACAACCCACTCTTCAACTCTTGCAGTGAGGGCCGAAAAGCCACTACTGTTGCGTGTCATAGTGAAGCCTCCCGAACGAGATTATAGCCAACCGATCCGAGGATTCCAAAGCACCCGAGGAGTGTTGCAACGATCGACGCGAAGAGTACCATCGCGATTGTACCCTGTGACACAGGGAGAGCACCAGCGATCTGGAAAGCGATATACAAGATAGCCGTCATCGACAGTCCCGCCAATGTGAGGTCTCCGAATACGTTGTGACCTTGATAGAAGCAGTCACCGATCCGGGTGTCGAGCAAGAGGTGTTCATATGGGCGTCGGACATACCGTGAATCAGGTAATTCGCCGTCTTCGTTCCGAAGGCCATCCAGTATCTCACTTTCATCACTAGAGAAAACGGTTGCATTTGCAGACGCTCCTTCCGGAAGTGTTCCGTCATCATTTCGGAGCTCGTCCAAGACTTGCTGTTCACGTTCAGAAACCAGTCCTGCATCCGGTGGAGCCATCCACTCGGTTTTCTCATGAACCGGGTGATAGAGCTTCGTCGGTTCTGTTGTGTCGGAGTTGAATGGTCGCTCCTTGATTTTGTTCTGGAGTTCCAGCTCTTTGAGCCGTTTTTTGACCGTCGGGCGTGAGCACTCATATGGGAGTCGCTCTTCGATCGTCGAGAGCGCGGCCCAGGGCGCTGGTTCTTCTCTGATCACGCTCTGGATAATTTGTTGCTGTTTCTCCTTGCTCGGCGAACTCGGAAGCGATTCTTCCTTGCTAGCGTCATCTTCCATGTGGCTCATGGGTAGGTCATGATCCTGATAGACGTTATAAATGCAGAGTCTTTCACAAATTTGGAGGTCCAGAAGTTTGATTTGGAGATCTCAAAGGGGGGTCAGATACATCGAGAGATCGTAGATGGAAGTCTTCTTAACCAATATTGGGGTCAAGGAGCCGGTTCTGTTGGTTAATTATAGCAGGTCACTGACCGTCAGATAAGAACAATAGCACATCACCTCGGGCTTTCCGAACCTCTATTTTCTCATCGAGAAACGACGCGTCACGATTGTCGAGCCGCTCTCGGAGATCGCTGCCACGGCTCGCGAACCGATCCAGGTATGGGTAAAACTATTGCTCGTCGTCTTTGTGGAACAGCACTTGCACGACGAACAAGTCGTATCCCTCACCGCGGCACCACACTCCCAGTACACGGACTTTTCCGTTCCGCTCTTTCAGCTGCCGCAGTGGTGTGTAGGAAACGTCTGGTCGTCCTCAATCGCTCTCTCTGGAGTGGCGTTCGTGAGAAACTGCTCGAACTGGTTGTCGGCACGCTGTCGACGGTCAAGCATTGAGACAGTGCTGATGATGGCTCCCCGATTGCCAGGAACAGCATTCCCATGCTGAGATATAGGACGCCACTAGCAACCATAGGATATCTCGTCAGTATACTTAGAAAAACTGCTCCGAGATGTAGTTCAATATCACCAGGTAACATCTATATCTATCTAAAAGAACAACTAATGTCCTACAAGCAGATATTACAAGAGAACGATGGCTGTATCAGCAACTAACGTGGCTAACGAGAGTTATTCACCTTGCGAGCGTGAAGAGGAAATCTTAGAGTGTGAAATTGAGGGCTCTCACTCAAACTATTCATGACTACTGGAGTTGCGCACGTTTATAAGCAGGAATTCATACCGCTTGCCGAAGCTTTACTCAACTCACCCGAACCAACCATCATCTTTGACGATTATCGGAACAAGGACTTGTCGATAAATAGACGGCATGAAATAAATCCACTTCGGGAGATTCTCATTGCTGCTGTTGGTGAATGCTTGAATCACGCGGAGTACAAGATCAGCGCCAATGCGGCAGTTATTCTCCGACGAAATATGATTCTCTGTTTTCGGGCCTGTGACTTGAACGGCATCGTTTCAGCTCTCTCTGATCAAGTCAACGAACGTCGCATCCAACCCGCGAAAGAAGCCGCTCTCGCTTTGGCATTTTTCCTCAGTACGCGACCTAATGATCGAGAATTGCCTCAATGGCATGGCTCAGATCCAATGACTTCTTCAACGATGGAAAATCCAGATCTTGATCAACACCGGTTCGTCAACAGAGCTCCTGTTGATTCTGGCTATCTTCACGAAGTGTCACCTGAAATAGTGGAGTCTGTAGTTAACAATCTCATTTCAAACTTGAATCGTAAGGAGTACAAACGAAGTTCCGACTGGGTAGTTGCCAAGGCCTGTGCAAAAGCACTCGGTGCGATTGGATACCAGCGTCCAGCACTTGTTTCTGATGCGGTGCCCGAAATTCAGGAATTACTTGGTGAACAGGACGATCGGCAGGCATGGCTTGTATATGCGCTTACGTCAATTGGATATTCCCGTCCCGATCTCATCGCGGATGACCTTGACAACCGGCTAAAAGAATTCTCGCAAGCCGCTGGTACGGATGCTGGATGGCAACTCTATTATGCCACTCGTGTTGGCCATCAGAAAATCGGACATGCGCCAATACACCTAGAAATCAAGGGCTGTGATACAGAGTCGAACCTCTCACAAATTGTCGAGAAATTATTTCATTTCATGTTAGGTCGGTACCCTTCTGCATCCGAAGAGTGGATACAGGCGTTCGTTGAAATTTATCTATCTCGCTCCGAGGCCTTGGTTGAACTTCTCAGTGACGAGTTAGACCAAATTCTACAGGACAGCCCACGGGCTTTCGATTTTCCGGACAATTTCATGCTCTTGTTAAAAGAGCTGGCTGGGGTCGAAGCGACCGATCTTCAACCTATAATTGATCGCTCCGAAGACTTCTACCAGGATCATGCAGAATCGCATTACTGGTATGAGAATGCCTTAGAGTTCCATCGCCGAATCGCAACTGAAGACGAAGACCTGCTTCCCAGTGACTTGGGAGACACCGTAAAGGTGTTTCTGGAGTCCGAAACCCGGCATAGTGTACAATCCTATGGACAATCTTTCCTACAGGAAATCAACCAGTGGGACGACGGTCTTTTTTCGACGCCAGATGGGATACAGACAGTAGATATTCTTGAGGAGTTAGCGGAGAGCGAGGATTTCGACATTGCTTCATTCGTTGAAGAAGTTGATCATGATGAACTAGATTCAGAGTGAAAATAGAAGGGTACTGTAGTGGAGGGCATCTCAGGCGATTTTGAAACGACATCGGATAACTGTATTGGTCAAGTAGTCTCCCGGCAACATTCAGTCAAACCTCACTGCGTCACAGTTCCCAACGAACTCAATCGGGACGGTTAACTACCACCCCTACACATTCAGATAGATGGCTGGTACTGATTTTGATAACTGCTGCCGGGGTGCCCACGTAGCTGCCCAACAGGGTGAGTTCACTCAATCAACCATCTGGGACGCATGTCGAACGGCGATTCGCGACGCAATCGAGTCACAACTCAATAGCAAACAGGCAGCCAAAGTAATTATCGACGGCCTCCCGACGATTGGGAAAACACGACACGCAACGGAAATCGCGTTTGATCTCGATGTCCAGGCCGCAATCCTCACACACCGATACGAAACCCGGGACGAACACCTCAATCTCGCTGCCGAGCATCAGAAAGCGGTAGTTGAAGTTCCAACACTCGACCGGGACTGTCCGACTCGTAGTGGTGATCACGGATCAGGTTGGGCCGAGCGAATCAATGACTATCGGTCACGGGGCGCCTCACCGACGTATCTCCACTACTATCTGCAAGACACGCTGCCGTGTATGCAGGACGGTGATTGCCCATATCTCGAGCGCTGGGATGCGGTTGAGGAGGCAGATGTCATCGTCGGTGGGCCAGCCCACGCTGCTCTTGACCCTGTCGTCGACGACCGAGTGGTGATCTTCGATGAAGACCCCGGGACAGCCTATCGGACGGAATTTGATGCGAATCAACTTTCGACAGCGATTTCAACCTTTCTCAGTAAGAACAATGACTTGCCCGTCGACAACCACTTCGGCTTGATTGGAGCTGCAACTAATGACTCGATGGGAACAATACGAGATGCAATTCGTAACGAACTCTCAGATAACACCTCTATTGCCAGCCCAATGGAAGCAGTCAACGATGATGGCGGACATGCCGAGGCCCCAACTGCAGTACTCGCGATGCTTGAACTCGGTGGACCAATCATTGGAGATACGGCACCAGCGGAATATGACTGGGACGATCAGCTTCGTGAGGAAGCAGGGCTTGATTATGTCGAACTCCCGGACGGATCACAAGTTGTCTACGATCACGCCGAATCACCAATTATCATCCGACGGCCGCCGAACCTCGCTGATGCCCGTGCAGTGGTCGGGCTCGACGGAACGCCGGTAGAAGAACTCTGGCGCGGACGGCTTGGCGTCGACGATATCGAGAGTTGGCGGGTCCTCTGCGATGACTGTCGGGCCCGATATCTCTGCGACGTCATCGGCTACACGTTCGTACAGACGACCTCGCACGTAAAGCCATACAGCAGTGGTGAGTACGTCAACCGACGGGCCGACTTCGGGGTGATCGAGGCAGTCGCAAATCGTCACGAAACGGCACCCGGCGTCATCACGACTAAGAGTGCGGCGGAACGTCTCTTCGAGGAGTCGGCTAGTGAGTCATTCATTGACATCCAGCGAGTGACCGACCGAATTACAGACATCAAACACTACGGCGCGCTCCGGAGTAGCAACGATTTCACAGGGACGGAAGTGGGAATCATACTCGGCTCCCCACATCCGGGAGACCGACCCCTCCAGATCACGGCCGCACTCGAAGGCTACACGGCGGTGAGGGATGACGAAGAGAAGGGCACAGATCTCGACTATGGGATTCCTGACCGGCCGTTTCTCCGGCACTATCGCGAACACAAGATTGCTCAAGCCGTTCTCCGGTTCGGCCGGACGACAGCCGCGACAGTCTATATCCATACGGGTGTCCTCCCCGAGTGGTTAGCAGAAATGGTCACGGCTGGACCGGAGACCGTCATGATCGACGAGCGCTCCGGCGGACAACGTGGTGTGATCCGTGCGCTCCTGGCTGAGGGGCCGGGAACTGCTGCTGAGATCGCGAAGAGAGAAGGGGTAGCAATCGGCGAGAAGCAAACGCGGGACTGGCTGAAGCGACTCCAGTCAGAAGGGTACGTCTCTCGTGATGACTCCCAGCCTTACACCTGGGCTGCGAACGGTCTGGCTTCCGCTCCGCACACGGCCCGTGTTCACCTGCCTGACTTCGAGTAGTGGGCGAAGGTTTTATTACCCCACCAGTGTGCTATCGGGCGATTTTCGTCGAAATCACAAGCAGTTCGCGACGGCCCGCCTCGCTTCGGAATCATACCATCCGACCCCATCTCTAACGCTGAATCGGACTTCCCCTGTTTGGACTACGCTGACTTCACCTCGCTAAACTGAGCTACCCCGTATAAAATTTTATACGTCCTACCTCAGACTTCCTGACCTTCCTCCATTTCTCAGCAGAAGTAGCCACTCATCCAGATCACTGTTACTGTCCATTTCTGAACGATTACTGACCACTCCACCGTTGAACTGAGACCAGACCTCCATCGTTGCATCTCCTTGGGACATCGGGCCATCGCGAGGCGGGCCGGCGCGGGGGCGCGCCTCACCGTAGGTGGAGCGCGCCCGTCGCGAAGTTGCGACGGGGCGCGCGGCCATCGACTATGAGTTCGCAACGCAACGTCCGTTCGACGGACACGACCGATGTACAGACGACCGAGCCGACGCCCCGGTTCGAACAACCGCTCAGCGACGACCAGATCTGGAGGATGCTCCAGACGGCTGCGAACAGCAGCCGAATCATGGCGATCGTGGAGGGTGACTGGGAGTCGTCGACGCGCTCGTACGAGACGCGTGAGGACGCAGCCCGCGCCCTCGTTTTCGACCTGAGCTTCTACGCCGACTACCGATTCAGCCAGGTCCGCCGGATGTTCAAGCAGACCGCGATGCGGGATGTCTTCACCAAGACGGAACTCGACGACATCGTCGAGGAGGCCCACTTCGAGCAGAACGGACGGAGTTATCCGACGTTCTCATAACACTGGAGTAGGCTAATCACCTGACGCGTACGCTCAGCTCCCGGCTGGGGTTGCGTACCTAGCGCTCGCATGGAACCAGTAAGACGGAGTCTCGCGCGGTGCGGGACGTACTGCAGTGTCAACTCAGACTTCGCCAGAACCCGCCACTGGCACCATTTACCACCGACTCTACCCGTTCGAAGCCACCATCACTCCGTGACTTCACCCCATGCGTTGCATGATTCCGTGGGCGTCACTTTGCGTGTACCCGTGTTCTTGCAGATGATCGAGGAACGAATGCGGGCTGTTCGTTGCCTTATCACAGTGGGGGCAAGACCCAGAGAATTCACCGTAGGAGCCAACAGGACCAGTCTTCCTCGGCACGGGGTGAGATTCGTCATTGACGTACTCACGGTGATTCTCATACCACTGCTTTACCGTTCCCCCTCGGTAATGTGGAAGGTACGCGCCACAAATTTTGCAATCCAAGTCATCCGTGACGGCCGGTGAGTCTCGCGTTGCGTCGGCAACCACATCATCAAACGCCTCACCCAGTGACGTGATGGTTTCGGGGTCGTACTGGCTGTCCACAGTAATTAATAGGTTTGACAGCCAAGATTTGGCTTCTTTCTCAGTCGTGATTCGAGGGGCTGGCGTGATCCACTCTCGACTGTACGGGATGTGATTCGGCCACTTCACACGAGCGGTGAACGAGTGCGACTTCGGATCATCGGTTTCACCTTCGGGTTCGCCTGGCTGCTCGTCAACACCGTCAGTTGGCGGATGAAGCCCTACAGCTACATCCAGATACTCGTGAATGTACCCAGAGACGCCAGCCCCGAAGTTGGTCCCCGGTTTCCAGTTCACCGGCACCGATGGAAGGATCGACCGTGCTAATGCAGTTCCATTGCATTCTAGGCATTCACCGGTCTTCGTTCTCTCTACCCGCTCCTCGCAGCGCAAGCAGTACCATGAGCTATCGGACTCTTTTGCCTGGTCGCCTGCCATATGATACCGAACATCCGCCTCTGGAGAACCGACGAGCGAAAACATCCCTTGGGTGTCCTTGACTAGACGGACCGGACAGTGCTCACATGCCCACGCGGTGGTGTACTCGTATTCAGTCTTATGTCCCCAGTCATGGACGCCTTTCGGCCCACGGCACGGTGCGATATTGGTCTTGAACATCAACCCCGTCTCAAGATTTTCTTCAGCTTGTCGAAGTTGCCCGTCATCTGTGGGTGAGAGAATCTCAACGGTTGATTCTGAGGGAGCAAGGATACCGTCGTGATCGTAGACGTACTTTCCGCGTTCATGATCGTAACGGCGGCGAGCTCCACAGTGGCACGCTTGATACTCGTATCCATCAGGATGCGCGTACGCCGGTACCTGTGTCCACTCGTGTCCGTCTCCAATCGAATCATCATGCTCCGGTACGTCCCATCGCATCTCAGATTCGACTCGCGGGTCAAAATCCCACGGGTCGCTGTCCCGAACACTATACCCGTCACCAGATCTCGCTTCAAATGCTTCATTGATAACCGCGAAGTTGAGATGGTTGTCACCGAAGTCTTCCGGAGTGGCCCAGGCGACTGAATACCCTGTTTCCAAGTAGTCGTACGTCGTCCCCTGGATATCTTTCCGTAGGTTCTTGTGCTGGATCTCGATGATGATTCCGCGTCCGTAGTACCCGTGCCTGGAATCAAATTCCAGAAGCGCATCTGCCCGCCGGTAGTCTGGCTCTGTCGGTGTCCCCGGAGCCTGAATGACTATCTCGACACCGCATTGTGCAGATTGATCACCAAACTCTTCGTTCAACGCAGCAGCGGCCAAGGCTGTACAACGAGCGTGTGTATCCGACTCACCACGAGCCTTCGAGCAGTTCTCAGCAGCGTCTTCAGCGACATGGTAGAAGTGACGGGCTCGTCCACCACCCTCACGTGGATACATCGTCTCCTTGCATTCTGGGCAATCAACCGGCTGCTGATCCGGAACAGTAGCCGGGGGGACGACTTCGCCATCCAGAAGCCCACGGAACGGCATGTCAAGTAGTCTGAGAGCAAGTCTTGTAAGTGTATGTACTCCCCTATTATACGATCCGGGTCACCCGCAATTAATGAGAGAGCTCTGGAGGCTACGTTGGCGGGTCCACTAGTCAAATATTTCACAGCGATGCGACTGAACCTACGTCGGATCCGCGCATCGATGCAAACTCAGATTCGCCGCATCCGCGCCACAATCCTCACCAACCGACCGTGACTTGACGTCACCTTGCAACAATTCGACTGCCGACCTATCGAATAGTTCTCGATTGGTTTTGATCAGCATTCTTCTTGTTAACCAACACGCTAGTAATTACAGCGGTTTGTTGGTTAATCACTACTGGCGCAGCTCCACCTATGCTACACAGCGAATCGCACGCTGTTCAGTCCGTATCTTGAAACAGTTTGTCCGGTAATCGGGCCCAGAGGAACCGATTTACGATAGCCTGGAGCGGCGAAAACAGCGTCATAACGACGCCAGTGATAAACGAGCCCACAGCGATAGCGAGATAGATACCGACTGGGATTGCTGAATCTGCAGTGATACTCAGCGAGAAGCCGACGAAGAATGCGGCCATCACGACTGCGGTGAGAAACAACACGAACCCCAGTACTGCGAAGGTTCCTGGAGTCGTCTCCGTGTGCTTCATCAGCAGGTTCCAAAGGTCACGGTAGAGACTCTTCGTGGCATCGATATCCTCGGTTGCCGCCGGGTTGTGGACGTCCGTGTTCCAGGCGTAGGTTGTCTGGCCATCCTGCCTATCGAGCCACTCGATCATGTGTTGCGTATGGTTGCTGATATTCGCCGTCGAACAGTCGAACCGAGCAGCGAGTTCATCTTGGGTGTACTGTCGATTGGGGTTGGCGTAGAGGAGCTCAGCAATTCCATGGAAGGTCTCTCCCTTCTCACTGAATTCCTCCTCGAACTCTACCGGTACCCGGGCCATGGACATATGTTCGACAACCAGGAAGATAAAGCATGAGCTGGGGGTTGACAGCGATTAAGAGTGGTGTTTATAACCGTCAACAGCCGGTAGAGCCGTCATAAAATATGTTCTCGGCTTTTGCCCCCAGGGACGGATGATTTGGATGCAGATGTCAAGTGACAGCGACCGTCCTCCGTTCCGGACACGACCACGAGGCGTATGGAATACTGACCAGAAGCAAGATCGGGGCCAAATTGAGGGGCGACACATCCTCGGAGCGATCATTGTGATCGTCGTGGTAGGACCATTAACCGCTACAGCGATCGATATACAGGCGAGTCTGGCTATTCTGCCCCAGTTCTCATGGCTTTCTGGTGCGATCATTGCCATCTTGATCGTCGCTGCAATGCTTGCAGCAGCATTGGGACTGGATGGAGGTCGTTGATATGGCTGCCAATGATCAATCAGCCGAGGAGCTTGCTGATAACGCAGACTTCACTGAATACACCACTCCAGACAAGCGCGTCGGTATTCTTACTGCTGCCGCCATGGTCTTTCTGGGAGAGGTATTCTTTCCAGGGGTGACTGGGTGGTTCTATACGCGGGCCACGACCGATTTAGTGGGCCTATTCCAGGATTCTCTACCCGAGATCCTGTTCCTCGTCGTGATGGTGGCTGTGCACGAGTGTATCCACTACGGTGCCGGTCTGATGCAGGGACACAGTCCACAGTTTGGGGTCCGATGGATGGAATTTTTCTGGGGTCTCAAAGAACCAGCGCCGTACGTTGTAACGCTCAATGAATACATCTCCAGAGACGAGAATATTGCCGTCTTGATTGCGCCACTCGTCATCATCGATGCGATCGCAGTCGTGGTGTTTCTACTATCCCCCTCGTCGATAGAAAGCCACTATGCAGCGCTCGCATTGGTTGTGAATACGAGTTCCTCGATGCAGGACCTCTACAATGTTGTCCGGGTGTCGATCATGCCAGAAGGGACGGAGTACATCAATGTTGAGCAAGAGGATCTTCGGACGTTCTACCGCAGATAGGCAATTCGGCGTTTGAAGTGCCTCTACCTGTCGGTCAGAACAGCCACTCATGTAGTTTTTAACTAATCCTCGGTCGTCATTGGGATCGTCTACAGTATCTTGTCCGGTTCCACGATTTGTATCGATCGACCCGTCAACAGCGACATCTGATGATGAATCAAAATTTGGTTCCGGTATCGTACCCATCGTGATCGCGTCGTCAACCGGCTCAGGAGCCTCTTCATCATACTTTCTCTCGTACTCACTGGCATTCATCGAGTCAAGGATGCGATGACCACCATTTCTACACTCCGGTGGATTTTGTGAATGGATCGTCCCACACCGGTTGCACATCCACAACATAGGCCAATACTTGAGAAACCCTGAACATAAATCGCCCTCCGGTATCAACTTGTGTACGAAGCCGTGAAGTGGCCAGTACATCCACTCATATTCATGGATGTCCGCCCTGCCGACCAGATCGAGGTCGAGCTGGTCTTTCGGGATTGACTGTGCCAGCGACCGGAGGTAGCCGTAGATCTCTGCAATGAATTCCTTAGGTGAGAGGGCCGTTTTCCGGCCCCTCTGTCGTCCAAATCTTCTCTCGTCAGATCAAGTTCTCGTCGAGGCCGATGGTGAAGTGACGTTCGTTCCAATCGTTCGTGACGGCTAAGCCGTTGGCCGTAGGTTCGAGTCTCAACGTATCTCCGTCGAAGCGAATTGTGACACCATCGTCGTGCCGGTCAATGTAGATGTGCGATCCGGGGTTGAACGTATTCACTAGGTATGTTTGAAATTGTTACTTGGTGACCAATCTATGTATCAGTGGCTCTCAGAGCCAGGCAGAGTCAGTCCCTAACAGTGTACTGTGTCAGACGTACTGATCGTACTGTGTTGCAATCTACATTGATTCGATTGAAGAACAGTTATCCAATTCTCAGAACTAATCAGACTTAGGAAGAGTCAGTCCTGTACAATGCACTCATTGATGAACGGTTGCGATGAAATCAGTCCCTCAGTACGCAGAACTCTGGTCTCATTCCTCTTGAGCGGTATTCTCCATGGCAGTCGGCCAACTACCGACCGTCTCGTAGGGGAAAATGAACACAGCGCCGAAAATCAGGATCAAAGCGACGAGGAATCCCGCCCCCATCATTGCGAGGATACTCTCTGCTGAGAGCGGTTGAATTCCCAGCCAGCTCACGATTGCGGCGAAGAAGGCCAGGGAGAACACGAGATGGACCATCAGTGCCCCCATTGCCATTATCTTAAATTCGCCTCGGCGTTCGAAGAGTTCGCCGAGCAAGCGAAGAATCTCTTGAGCTGTTGCTACGCTATCTTCGGCAGAGAGGTTCTCGGGAGTCACCCACCACATCCATGCATCGCTCTCGTCGGGTTTCCGGCCACTGATTCTTCCTTCATCTCGAAGCTGTTTGAGATGGCGGAGAGCAGTCTTTTTGCTCTTTGTAATCCCGTCAGCTACTTCGCGCGTTGTCAAGACATCGTGGTCGTAGGTCTGGATTTGGTTGATTATCTCGTTTCGCCGGTCCACTGGTATTTTAGAGTCCGTGTCTTCCATCGGACATCATCCCGTGTCGGAGGTCGGACAGCATCCTGTTCGTGTGAACTATTTCCCTAGTTGATATAGCTCCCGACAGTTGGTCTCACTGAGAATGTATCGACGAGATTTCCTTCGCAGTCTCGCTGCGACCCCGGTCGCTGCAACTGTGCAAGCACACAATCAGAACGAAGAGGATACTCAGATTCCGCTCTCGCTGCCAGATCTGGGGGAAGCGTGGGCTGAATACCAACCGATCTCAAGTCCAGCAGATGGGCGGTATGACTGGACCGGCGTCATCACCCAGCGGACTGATTTGAAAGAAGAGGTAGCTCTGTATACTGATTCACCACCGTCATTATTCTCGTACTTCGCTGTGCAGGCATCATTTCCAGAAAATCTTCAATCTACGGAGGCTCGAACCTCCGTGGATATGACTGGTGGTGGGTCATGGTTACCTGTATCAATCAGGGTGGATCAAGTGGAGGAATGGGGCCAGTCTCAAACATGCGGCATCGATCCACACCACTCGGAAGTCCGTACCTTCGCGCAAGAATTGTTCATGGCTCAGGTGGGAGATCTCCACAACATCGAGGAGGACCCATCAGTCGAAGATGGGTTACGAAGAGATGTCTCACCAGCGTGTATGAACACTCGCTCGTATTCGAAAACCCGTTACCTCGACTATCAGTACACGTTAGAGAGTGAGTGGGAAGCGAATGATGCGGACGAAATCGGGGATCTCGGTTTCAAGGGATATCTCTCGATCGAATTCGGAGAATCAGAGTATCTTCTGGTTGGTGGCATGGTGCCCGATGAAGAAGTCTCAACTGGACTCCTCGGAGAGACGATCCTCGGCAACGAGGGAGAATTAGCGAACACGCTGGTAGACATGATGGCAGAAACGACATTGGAGTGACGGTCACTCTTCGTGATCTCATGAAGAATTTTCAATCCCGCCCATAGAATGGGTGGTATAATGGACGAGAACAAACGTACTATAGAGTTGCCACTACCAAACAACTGGCGCTCGACAGTTACGTAGTGTCTGGCCGTAGCATGTCTTCGATTTCTTGTATTCGCGCGGTCTTTTTGACAGACTGGTATTCGCGATTCCAGGCTGTCTCCGAAAGGATGCCACTACGATCGAATAGTTCCCGAGCAGCGCCTCTGAGGCGGTAGAACTTGTATGGGAAGTTCGGATCCCGATCGCCCGGAGAGAATTTCCGCTCTTCAACGATGTCGGCATCAATGAGCGTTTTCAGGTTATTCCGGATTTCATCGTTACTCATGTGAGGGTTCATATAGTCTAGTTCCTCGACACTGGGCAGCCCATTGGGGTGGCCCACAATATCTACAAGGATATCGGCCTGGTTCTTGTCAGTCACTTCCCGGAGTGCCACCCTGGGCTTGAGACCATCTTCGTCTGTAGAGGCTGTGTCCTCGGCCTCTGAGTGATCGTGACCCATACCTATATAAACTAATTTCTCATAGATAAACGATTGTGTTTGTTATGGTGTCTTGATGAGTTCGCAATCGTCAGGATATCGGTTAGGATTATACCACCCACGCCGACGACCACGGTTGAGGATCCCGAGCCCAACCATGCTACTGATTAGACCTCCGACCTGTTACCCCACGCTGTTGACGACCGGTCGTCAGAGACAGCAGGTGATTTTTATAAGACTTTCATTAGTTGTGTAGGTGAAATACACGGACATACAATGGTTATAGATCATCCAATGCTTCCGTCATCTCACGATGACTCTCAATGTCGATTGCATCTGGTACTTTTTCGATGAATTCCTCAATTTTATCATTATATGCATTTTCAGCCGCTCTTTTTTGTTCAAGTGCATCAATTAGATCGATTTTTTCGGCAGCAATCAGGTTTTTCTCCCCGTATTCTGTTATTGAGTAGACCTTTTTTGATCCACCATCATCGAGTGTTTCGAGTTTTTGTTCCCAGAGCCCATCTTTCACTCCAAATTTAAGATGCTTTGACAATGTACTTGAGCTAATGGTTGTTTCTTCATTGATATCTGAAAACGACTTACTATTCTCTTCTAAAGATGAAAGAATTTGAAAAATACCCTTTCTCTTCACCATCTCCTCAATTGCTTTTCTGTTGAGATGCTCAGTTCGGTCCATAATGTATTCCGGTCACAAAGCTATTTCAAGGTGTGGGTAGTATTGGTCTGCATTGAAATTCGAACCGAACCCAGCTTCGGATCAAAGTAACTTGTCTCAAGATCTATCTGAAGTAGTTCTGCCAAATCTGTTAGAACAAGCGAATGACCTTTGCCATATTCACGATCATATCACACGAGTAATTTCAGACCTTGAGATCCCGACAGAGAAATTTTCAGACTACGACTGTCCCAAGAGAGCTACATTCCAGATTAATGCAATCGTACGGATGTTTCTATACCAGCGTGTGCGAGAATTTAATCAGTCAGAGCTTGAACGTCGGTTGCGAGGTGCTACGTACGTATATCTACGACTGGGTCTATCGAGTCCATTATCTCAACAAACCATCAGCCACAACTGGAGAAATCGGCTGAATTTAAAAGAGCGGCGTGCGATCAAGAACACTGCAAATCGTATCCGCGAAGTGTGTATAAAAAACGATCTCGTGGATAACGGTGAGCCTGCACTGGAACCGGATGAAATTCGCGGATCAAACATTGAAGAAGATCAAATAATTGAGGCCGTACAGCGGGCAACAGAACTTGGATTTGGAGAGTTCACTGATCCTCGGGCAAAAAACAGGAAGTATACCCTGGAGGCATACTTTGAGCGGCAAGGGTATCTGAATATCAGCAAAGCTGGAACTACCACAGATCGACGTAGATTCGCCCGCCTCAGCCCTCGTGATGAAGTGCCTCACGGATCCAGTCACAATCGAACGATGAAGAAGGTCGCCGATCCAGAGCCGCAGACCAGTCTGTGGGACTTCAGCGGGGGAAAATCGCCGGAATGGCGGCGCATCCGTGACGCAGTGTTACCCGCATTTCATGCCGGAATCGATAAACAACTCAATGAAATTGCTGGCCGTGACCGTACGGGGATTCGAGAGCCTGTCCATGCCGCCATCGATATCACGACATTCAACTTCTGGCCGTCGCCAATAAAGGCCGAAGAAAATATCGAGTTAGATGAGGAGCCAATTGAGAGCGAAAATGGAATGATCTATCCCAAAGAGGACTACCCCGAGCTGGTGTCGGGGTTCAAAAAGCAAAATAAGGAGAAATCAGAGCGGGGATACAAATTCGCGACTCTCACCATTATCGCGGAGGACACACCGATTGTTCTCGGTATCGAGCCAGTACGCGACTACAGCTGGTGGGAACGTCGAGACAGGGAAGAAGTAGAAACGACCTCCCGTGCAGAAATCGTGGAGCGGCTATTAGAGCAGGCAGAAAGACACGTCGAGATACACAAATTGTTCTGCGATCGCGAGTTCGACGGGCACAAGATACGTGATGTGATCGACCGCAAAGGAATCCAGTATATACTGGGGAAGCCGACGCGGTCGGGAGCAGATCGCGATAATATTGAGGAGATCATTGAGGATCCAGTGTACGACAGTCGCGTAGAACACGTTTGGGACTGGGTCAATGATCGCAAGCACAAGGTAAGCATCATCTATCTTCCTGGAAAAGAGTACTCCCAGTTCACGGTGAACGGATGGGTTGATCCGAATCGAGCACAGGCCCTCACTGATCAGTATCGCCGGCGTTGGCAGATAGAGAACCAGTACAAGTCGATCAAAACGAACTTCCTCCCGTCGACGGCGACAAAGGACTACCGTATTCGATTCCTGTATTTCGTAATCGGCGTGATAATGTACAATGTCTGGCGTCTGGCAAACTTCCTGTTACGAGATATGATGGACCAAGAGCTAAGAGACGACCCGCCGTTGCCAGCGGGAGAGATCGTGGAAATGGTTGCCTTCTGCCTCTTTGATCCCGGAGGTTGAGTTTTCACATTCGTTCATAGTTCGATTTTAAGATAACGAGCGACAGCTAACTCAGGAGTCGGTCAGTTCTCGGTAGATCATACACAATTTATCATTCTATATAGGTGTTAGTTAGGAAAGTACCAACTTAGTCTCTGACTGAATAACTATTTTCTTCGGATGACTTATTTCCACCACGCTTCATCCGTCATTGAAGATAAACAGTCAGGTTCTGTCGATGAGCAACGTTCTACGACCTTCGTTCTCCGAGCGTTCGATTGTACCGCTCAGTGCGGTCAGCGTCCAGTGAACCGCCTCGGAAAAGCTCGTTCGCGTCCGATCAGCGAATTGAATCACAATCCCTGGTCCGTGGGTCTCGTCTGAAATCGCTCTATAGCGAATCGATTCGATAGTTGTACGAAGATTCGATAGTTGGACGCGAACGACTTACTAAGCCGATTTCCTCCGTCTATTTGTAATGGCAAAACGCAACGACCGACACGTCGAGGGAACCGATTCTAAAACTGGGTGCAACTGAGCATGCGCATTCCAGTCCCCAATAACAAACTCGTCGCATTCATGCTGGCAGGTGCCCTCCTCACGGCCGTCGTGGCTGGTGGACTTGCGTTGCCTGGCGTCGGCCTCGGGCAGTCTAGCGAGCAACCTGACTCGCCTGGAACGTCCGAGTCGGATACCTCACAGCAGGTTGCTTCCGATGCCCCAACGCCCAATCAGGACTTCACGCCAGCAGTCCAGACGCAATCGGGCTACGAGGACGAAGAGCACGAGGAGTATGAAGATCACGAGGACGACGAAGAACAAGAGGAAGAATACGAAGCGGAGGACGAGGACGAAGAACACGAAGAGGACGAGTGACCGAGATGATGGGCTCGCTCGCATCGCTCACCGAACGGTTCGGAGACAGTCGCTGCGAGTTCGACTGCTGTGATACGACGTTTCGAGTCCAAGCGAGAGGCATCCGGGCCGACTCTGCGGTGACTGCGGCACGACACACGGCCGAGTCACTCGAAGCACAGCTGAACGCCTTCGACGAGGCGAGCGCCGTCAGCAAGCTCAACCGCGACGGTACGGTCGTGAACGACCACGTCGCCAGTATCGTCCGCCGTGGGTTCGAATACAACGAACGAACCGAGGGAGTGTTCGATATCCATCAGGGCCGCGTCGAGCAGGACCTCAAAACGTTCCTGCGTGGCGACAGTGACACACTCCCCACAGACTTCGATACCGGAACCGTCCACGTCAGCGGGTCTCAGGTCACTACCGATGTAGAACTCGACCTCAATGGGCTCGCGAAAGGGTACATCGTTGACCGGGCCACCGAGATACTCGCAGGTCTCGGTCGACGGGGGTTCGTCAGTGGTGGTGGAGATATGTCTCCGCCGACCGGCCCGGTGGCCATCGAGAGCCCCTACGGCGACGATACACCGCTGAAGATCTTGGAGACGGACTGGCACATCGCGACGTCCGGTGGATACCGACGCTCGCGAAACGGGACGGATCACATCTACGACTCGACTACCGAGTCCCTCGGCTCGCGTCACGAGTCCGTCACCGTCGTCGCGCGTCGCGACTGTATGGAGGCCGATGCCTTGGCAACGACGCTCGCCGCACTCCCCCTCGACGAGGCACGTGAACTAGCCGCCAAGTGGGACGGACTGGAGGCGCTGATTGTTCACGACGGCGTCTTCCACACGACAGAGAGATTCGAGAGACATGTCATGGACACATAAGCAGCGAATCACCGTCGTCGCTATCGTCGTGCTGGTCGTGGCCGTTCCGGCCCTCTGGCAGATCGGCGACGTACGTGCTGCCCAGGCGACTGAAAAAGCACAGAGCGACCTCGTCGATCAGACTGTTTCGGAGCGACAGGCACCGGCGGATTACGACGGGGATGGGATCAACGACTCCACCGACCAGTGCCCGACACGCCCGGAGACGAATAACGAGTTCCAAGATTCGGACGGCTGTCCCGATATCGTCGAGACGACGGGAGCATCGTAATGTCACAACTCGTCTGGCTCCTCGACCGCGGTGCCGCACTCGTCACGTACCCGTCGCTGTACCTCGCTGTCCTCACGGGCGTCTTCTACAACACGGAGTCGTTCGGCGTACTCCACGAGGCCGCCCAACGGATACACATCGAACTCTCCGTGTTCGCGATGATCGTTACGTTGCTACACACGGGCCTCGGCGTCCTCGACGCGTGGTTCGTCGTCACCGGTCAGGTTCCGGCACCAGCATACTCGCTGCCGTACTTCCTCGGCGGGGTCACCGTCGGCGCAGGTGCACTGCTTTTGCTCGTTGTCGCAGTGCTCGGCTTTACTGACGCAAAACGCTTCGAGCGGCCGTGGGGGCCGCGTGTCGTCCACTCGTTCGCGTACGCCGGGTTTGCCTTTGGAACGATTCACGCGGCAGCGATTGGCACTGACCTGCCGGGACTCGTCCGTCCCCTGCTGGGCCCCTCGGTGGCGTTTCTCGTGTACGTGCTCCTGTTGCGCCTGCTGGTGCTTCGCAGGAGTCCGTCGAACGCGACCCCGAGTTAATAGCCGTCCCAGAGGCCCAGAATCCGGTCAACCACTTTGTCGGTGAAGGAGCGCTGGTGAACCGTGTACAGGTATGTGACGCGGTCGGGATCGTTGACCTCGTAGACGACGCTCCGGCCGTCGCGCTCTTTCGTGACCAGGTCGGCCTCGGCGAGCTTCGAAAGATGCCACGAGACAGTCGATTGGGCCTTCTCAAGGCGGTCGCTCAATTCGGTTGTCGAGAGCGGGCCATCAGTGAGAAGGTGTGCGAGGATGCGGCGACTGTACTCCCGCCGCAACGCGTTCATCACTGCTCGGTCGCCTTCGTCGAACTCGGCAGCGGGGTAGTACCGCGTGTACTTGCCGTCATCCGAGACGTCGATCAGGCCCTCGTCAGCGAGCCAGCGGAGCTGGTACTGGAGCGTTCCCTGCGCGTACTCGAGGTCGTCGAGGAGCGCGCGAAAGTGAACGCCCGGCGTCTCGGCTATCCGCTGGTAAATCACCGGCCGAGAGTCCAGTTCGAGGTCCGGGTCCGACATTGGTCAGTCCCGCGTGAGAGCGACGAAGAAAGTCAGGAGACCACCAAGAATCAGGAGTGCACTTGCGTGTTCGAGCAATTCGAGCGGCGCGTACGGGAGATAGGGGAGCAAAAGGTATTTGAGAAACACGATGAGCCCATAGACGGCAAACATCGCGTACCCGAGCGTGACGATTCGCATTTGACTATCACGTTCCCGTCGCCACGCAAGGAAACTGAGTACACTCAGGCCCGCAGCGAGGACGAAGATGCCGAGACTGACGTACTGTTCGAGGAGTTGAGCGAGTGTCATACTATCTATATCTGGGACCGGTGAGACGACTCGGTGATCAATCTATCCTAGCTGAGGGGGGTGTCGGGCAAAACGATTGGCGTTCAACCGTCGAATCCACGCATCGAACGCAGCAGAGAACCATGGATTCACAATCGAAAGGGTATGGAAGTTCACTCGTGAATCACTTGGTGGGGAACTGAAGTTCGAAGAACGCTTCGAGCGAGCGAACTGTATCCATTTCCTACTGCTCCGAAAGAACCAGCGACTAGCTGCTGAACTGTTGGTCACTCGACAAGCTCTCCCTGGAGCGGCCCTCGAAACATAGGTACTCACTTTGCTTACTGACGTACCGACGGCACGGTGTTGGACCGTAAAGCCGATCGCGAAGGTTACCAGCGCGTAACGCCTCCCACCCTACGAACAGTGCTACTGATCAGACTTCGGTGCTTGCCGTAACTCGATGACGACCTTGGGGTCCTCGTCTTCCGGCAGTCGTACCCGGCCATTGCCGTTCTCGACGATCCACTTCGCGAGCCAGAGACCAAGACCGTGACAGTGATTCAACTGCGTCTCGACTCCCTCTGTGAGAACGCGTCTGTCCGATTCGGGTATCGGACCGCCTTCGTAGTGTAACTCGAGGCTGATTCTTTCTGAAGAAGACGTACTGATGGCGAGACGTAACCTCGGCCGTGTTTTATCCTGGGCCTGCAACGCGTAAAGACATAGTTCCGCTATCGCAGTGTCGATGTGCTTGTCCGTGATGACCGAAGCTTTCGATCCCCCGGAAACCTCGATATCGGCCTCCTCGTAGATCGCAGTTAGCTGCTCGGTGACCGAACCAAGAAGATCGACGAGAGACACCGTCTCCAGTGCTGGCTCGTCGATCGTCTGCTCAACGGTGCGGGCTTTCTCGGCGATCTCGATGATCTCATCAGCGTTGGTGATGGCCGTGGAGAGATGCTCCTGGTGTTCGTCGGGGATGTCCTCAGACTGCGACACCAGCTCTGCCATCCCGCGGATGACCAGCAAGTTATTCCGGATGTTATGCCGAAGAATTCGATTCACCACAGACAACCGCTCTTCCTGCCGATCGATGAGACGGTTAGAGTGTGTAACATCGTGCAACTGCTCCAGCATCAATTGCGTGTTCGGAACATCGTCGGACATCTCCCGGAACTTCTCCGGTGTCACGTAGAACGGGTTCTCACAGACGGTGTACCGATAGATTATGTGTCGGTGGGTCCAGAGGGCTTTGGCCACCGACTCCTCGCAGAACTGATTCAGGTCGTACTGGCAGAGGGCTTTCATCGGGAAATCTCGACTAACTGCGTCAAAATCTGACTCGAACCCGACGATGTCGTCGTAGGACAGTTCGGTGTGGAAACACCACGATACTTCTCCAGCGACCCAGAGCTCGTCGTAGCCGTCGGCTTGGCTGTCTCGACAGGCGTCCTCAAGTCGCTGTACCAATCCCGCTGGATTGAATCCGGCTTGGCCGTACGCGTCGACACCGTTACGGATCACGAGGTCACCCGCTTCCAGTCTCGCGTCGACGTCGATGTCTACTGACCGGAGAGCGGTTACGACCTGCTCTTGAGTATTTGTGTCGAAAAAGTACAGACAGCGGTGGCCCTGTTTGAGCGCGTGGCGGACGAAGGTCGTGGCAACTTTCAGTTGTGTCTCCGGTGACCGATAGAAGAACGCAACGTGCGGTGCTAGATCGACCTGTTCGAGGTCTCTCGATAGGTCAGTGATCGCTCGCCTTTCCGACTTGGAGGTTGACACCTCGCCGACCCTGTAGCGAGCGTCGAAGGCCATCTACCCCCGTTTGTGCATCAACAAATAAAGAAGTGTTCGTATGACCAGACAGTGTACCTGTCCAACAATGGGCGTGTTTCGCCACGAATCGACTCGGGGGAGAGGATCAGGAAACAGAGAGTGGTCTGCTCGCCCGTGAGGCCGTGATTTGGGCTGACGTGGGCAAAACGGGGATTTGACCAAGTTCGAGTTGCGACTGGCAGGTGTCAGAGCACGAGGCCGATTGGATGGGTTACTGATTTTCTGTCTCTCGAGAACACTAGTAGATTCCGCAACACTAACTATTATAACCCAGTAAATGTGTTATCAGTTACCGGTTGGGATCTGAAAGTGCGCGAAAGAGAGGCCGCAACGCGATGGCTTACAGTTGTCGAGAGTCTCCATGCGGTAGATGCGGATATCGCGGACCCAACTGAAGAAGTGTATCAACGAGCGGTCGACACGGCTGCCGAGATGTTCTCATGTGGTGTCGCCCGCCTCGCAATTGCTGAAAGTGGCCAGTTAATACCGACCGCGAGTTCAACTGAGGACTCTTTGGCTGAGTGTGACCCAATCCCAGTGGCTGCTGGCTACGCCGGCCAGACCTATCTGTCTGACAAAGTCGTACGGATTGACGATCTCACAGATACGCGATCTGTGGCACAATCAGGGGGGACAGACGATCCGGTACACGGTGAGAATGAGTGTGGCCGCCACCGGGCACTGTTGAGCGTCCCGATCGGTGATCGGGGGGTATTGCAATTATTCGCTACCGAACCAGCTGCCTTCACAGAGAAAGACGAAACACTGGCAGCGCGCTTTGGGAGCCACGTACTGATTGCTCTGGATAGCGTCGAGACCGAGACATACCTTCGCGAGGAACGCGATCGGTTTGAAGAGTTCGCCAGCATCGTCAGTCACGATCTTCGGAATCCCTTGCAGATACTCCGGGGCACTCTCGATGGGGTTAGTGACGACGGTGACTCCGATCACATCGAACGAGGTTATCGAGCACTCTCTCGCATGGAAACGATGATCAAGGACCTGTTGCTCCTCGCTCGACAGGACGAGGGAATCCGCGAGACGGAAGCCGTCTCCATGGACGATGTGATCAAACAGTGTTGGGAGACGAGTGAGATGGTCGACGGGAGCCTGATCGTCGAGATCGAATCGTCCCTGATCGCTGATCCGGATCGGCTCACGCAGTTGTTAGCGAACCTGTTTCGGAATGCACGAGAACACGGCGGAAACGATGTGACTGTGACAGTCGGTGCGTTGGACGACGGGTTCTATGTCGCCGACGACGGTCCTGGAATCCCATCAGCAGAGCGCGAGGCGATCTTCCAACACGGCTATTCGACCGCACCCGGCGGGACTGGACTGGGGCTGACGATCGTCGAAACGATTGCCACAGCCCACGGCTGGACTGTGACAGTTACGGACAGTTCGGACGGGGGTGCCCGGTTCGAGTTTCGAGACGTTGAGTGCGTTCGATAAGGGCACAGACCTAGCAATTAGATTGTCCTTCGTTGATTGGAGTTCACCAGCGAGCGTGTAGCCACTACAGAATACACGACTACCCGAGAGGTCGACGGGTACGACGGCGCCGTGGGGGTCGTCGTCCTGACCTTCCACAAAGACGACCCACACAATGAAATTCCGAAGGGCAACAGCGACGGCTACCGGGTCACGCTTGAGCAACTCGATCAAGTGAGGCCGGGTGAACGCGTATCGACACCGTCACGCCGTTCAGTGCGAGCTACACAGCGCGTGTGTCGTATGTTCTACGACCAGGATATTCCCCGCTGAAAAGTCAAAGATCGAACAAATTCGGCAGGCACAGATATCTGTGCCTATCCAACTGGCTCAAAGGACGCTACTCGTTCAGTACCTCAACATCAAACTTCGAGTGCCAATGGTACCGCCGGCCGCCCCAAACGAACGTGTCCCGAGCGAACGCATACACTCCCAATGGGACAGCGGCTGCAAGTGCTGGCACCGTTAGCAGTAGCGAGGCCCGTCGGATCCCGAAGCTAACACCGATACCGGCTGTCAGCACCGTTAGTACCACCGCGAGGAGCGGGAAGAGGACACAGCCGACAAGAACAGCGACCAATAGAACAGACGAGAGTTTCGCTACCGCTGGATCATGCGTTGCGAAAATACGGTTGAAACGGATATGTCGTTCAAGCGTCTGCCGGAGACTTCCACCCATTGGTACCCTGCGTACGCGCTGAACTGAAGTCACATCTGTGTGTTCTCCGAGAAGTCCATCGTCGCTGATGGTCTGACGGAGCTCCGAGAGGAACCGTGTCTCGTCGAGATCACTTCTGTCGAATATGACAGCTCCGCCCCAGGCGTGGTCGCCTGTGTATGTTCCGAGTGTGCCACCAAGGACATAGATGGGTTCCAACAGCACCGCAAGCGGATCCTGACCCACAAACGCTGGCAGCTCCGTCGTCGGACCGTGTTCAGCGTAGTCCTGGTGGAGTTGAGTGAGCCAGTCGGGCGGATGGTGGAAATCGTCGTCGGTCCAGACGAGTCGATCGTGATTGGCGGCCTCCATCCCAGCCGCGATGGCATTCGCTTTCCCGGAACACCCGACAGGGTCCCCAGCACGGATCAACCGAACGTTCTCCGGGAGCTGATCTCGTCCGGAGACTGGGTCGTCCCTGTCGTCGTGAATAATGAGCAGTTCGTCTTCTGGACCCAGCTGTGCGGCGACTTCGTCACAGGCGCCAGTCCAGGAAACCGTTGGGAGGAGTACGCTTGTTGGCGTGCGTGTCTGTCTGTTCGACATCCGTACTCGAAACGTGGGGGCGGATATGGATGGTAGTTTGTTATGGCTTCTCTGACTGAAGCCAGACAGAAAGCCCAGAACGGCACAACCTATATTGAGGAAACAGGAGATGGCCTACTTACAGTGTCCGACGTGCGGGATCCCGAAGCACTCGCAGACCTGCTCGGTGACGAGTGTGCGCGCACGATCCTCGTCGAGGCAAAAAAAGAGCCTCGCTCGGCGGCAGAACTCAGCGACCGCGCTGGGGTCTCAGAACCGACGGTCTATCGCCGACTCGAACGCCTTCGCGAGTACGACCTGGTTACAGAAGACATCCAACCAGTCACCGACGGGAAGAATTACAAGCTTTATCGGACAGAACTCGACGGAATCGAACTCGATCTCAGCGAAGACGGTTTCGAGATCACGGTCTCACGTCGGGAACGGATGGCCGACCGCTTCATACAGTTCGTAGAGGGTAGCTGATATGCTCGATATACTCCAGATCGATCTCGACACGCTTCGAACCATTCGTCAGGCCAGTGAACTGATCCCGATGATCCTCGGATTGGCGATTAGTTACCTCGCCTACACGGCATACCAACAAAACCGGAGCCGTCCGATGTTGTACATCGCGATCGGGTTCATGCTAGTGTTGTTCGTCCAGGCCCCGCTGGGTCTGGTACTGATTTACCTGCTGGAGCTTCCAACGCCGGTTCTCAACATCATCGTTCAGGTCCCTGAATTCGTCGGCCTGGGATTGATTCTCTACGGGCTGTGGGTGCCGCGTCGGGAATGACTTGGCGGCTCACTTCTGTGTCTATGAAAGCCGGCCAAACGAGCACTGATCGTGTGTTATCTGGCTGAATCCTCGTGTATAGCCCGTTTGGGGCGCGAGCGGACCAGGCGACCACGGCATTGTCAACACTGGCCTCAAGTTCATCCCGGACTCGTATAGATGTTCCCCATCTGTCAGGTATCGAAATTCTCTTTGAAGGCCGTCCAGGAGTCCCCGGAGTATGTTGGCTTCAGCGAGTGAAGCCAGCAAAACCGCCCTTTTCCGATGCGTCCGGACATCCAGGTATCGATGACCGAAGCAGATACCGACTTCGAACGAACTGCATCCCGGTCGGCCGATGACGACCGGCGAGCCAATCGCGGTGGAATCACAAGACACGTGGTCTCGGTGCTGTGGAACCGAACCGAGGGGCGCCCCCGCGCGTTCTGGCGGATCCTCGGAGTGTACGTGGCCGCACTCGTGGGAATTTTTGTACTCCCGGCGCTGGCGCTGGCGGGGACCGAACTCCCGCCGTCGGTGACCGGAGCCGCGACAAGCCTGATCGGTGCGCTCGTTGGACTACTCCTGGCGGTTGGCTTCGCGAAGTACGTCGACCGGCGACCGTTGACCGACTACGGACTCGCGTTCGCCCCGTCGTGGCTGAAGGACTTTGGCGCTGGCAGCGTCATCGCCCTGGTGGGGATGGCAGTGGCACTCCCCGTGAGTCTGCTCGCCGGGTGGGCGACCGTCTTCGAGGTGTTCTCGGGTGGCGCTGGCGCGAACGTGTTGCCGTTCGCCGCCGCGTTCGGAGTGTACACCGTTCAGTGGGCGTTGACGGCCTTTTGGGAAGAGCTGGTCTTTCGGGGCCTCATTCTGACGAGCGCCGTCGAAGGGCTCCGGAGTCGGTGGCTGTCCGATCGTGGCGCGGTCGTGGCAGGAGTGGTGGGATCCTCGTTGATATTCACTATTGGGCACTTCCCGGGCTCGCTGGGAGCGTTCGGATTCCGGATGGTGTTAGGGCTCCTCCTCGGCGCCGCGTACGTGTGGACCGACTCGCTGGCACTGCCGATCGGCCTCCATTACCTGGTCAACTTCGCGATGAACAACATCTACGGCCTGTCGAACGTCATTGAGGCTGCGGAAGCAGCGATGCTGATCCGGCCGGCGTTCACCGGCCCATCACAGTTCGTACAGGTGTACGGTTTAGTCAACGGCGCAGCGGTACTCTGCGTTGTTGCGCTCACCGTCGGATACGTTCTCCTCCGGAACGGCGACCTCAAGTCGCGGCTGTCGTCAACGTATCTGGGGGGTGAGTGATTTAGATATGCCTGGAGGAGGACGCTCGGACTCACCAGCGGTCAGAATTATCGGGGGTATCGTGGCGCTGATTGCTATCGCCGGCCACCTGGTTTTTGGGTGGTCCTGGGGGTCGAGTGGCGCTGTTCCCACAGCGATTGGCACGATTGTTGCGGTCTCGGTAATCGGATGGATATTGTACAACATCGGATCAGAGTGGGCTGAATGAAGTAGTTCCGGCCACGCGAGCTTTGTTCAGATCTGAACAAAGGTAGTCGGCCTGTAGGACGCGGTCATAAATCGTAGTGATATTTTTCAGATAGCGCCGTCCCCAGGGTCGGCGCATACCGGTAAATCGTTACGATCGACCGTATGAGACGTAACGAGTATCGTCCAATCGGATTTGTTTCAACCTTCCGAACGGTCGATAGTCGGTCGGGGTCCGCCGGGCGCTCGTGCGTTCGAACTCGAACTCCCGACCGGGACGCCCCGGTGTGGTCGATGGGACCGAGCGCGACTACACGTGACGCGCACTCCCAGACGCGGAATTGTTCGGGTAGTCTCCGGAGCAGCACAATCCTCACTACCCCGGAGTCGAACCCACTGAACCCGGCCGCAATCATAGAGAAACCACCAACGAGCACCATCCCTGCAAGCGTGTGAGCAGTTGCTATCATCGCCGTTGGGTGCACCGTGCTGACATCTCGCGGTTCTGCCACAGGAATCGATACGCTGGTCGCACGTTCCATCGCAATTTATTACCGTGGAGGCGACACGTGGACCGTATCGATGTCAGTTAGACGGCTCGGCATTTCTGCCCGACAACAGCAGGCAGCGAGCCGACTCCTACAGGTCGCGATCGGGGTGATTCTCCTCGTCGGGTTGCTCACGCAAAACCTGAGTGTCCTCGTTAACGCGGTACTCGCGTTCGCCATCACGTTCCTACCAGCCGTGTTGAAACGCGACTACCGGATCAATCTCGGCGCGGGGATCACACTGTGGATCACGGTGGCGCTCTTTTTGCACACGCTCGGAATGTTGGGGTTCTACGGAGAGTTCTGGTGGTACGACCATGTCACGCACACCCTCTCGGCGACACTCATCGCCGCCAGCGGCTACGTGGCTGCCCGAGCCGTCGACGAGTGGAGTGACACGATCCACCTGCCATCGCGATTCATGTTCGTGTTCATCTTGCTGTTCACGCTCGGGCTCGGCGTGTTCTGGGAGGTTCTTGAGTTCGTGAGCCGGATCGGTGCCAACCTGCTCGGGTTCGACCCGGTCCTCGTTCAGTACGGCCTTGACGATTCTTTGCTTGACCTGCTGTTCGACACGTTGGGAGCAGTGATCGTCGCTGGATTCGGGACGCAAGGAGTTGCAGACCTCGCCGAGACACTCTCCAACAGGCTGGACGAGTATCGCGGGGACGGACACACGTCGGATCGAACCGATAGCGACCGTTTCGAGACCACGAACCTGGATGGGATCGTTAGGACTGAGCCGGTGAACGCACGGCTCTCGTGGGTACTGACATCGTTCCTCGCGCTCGTCATCGTCGGAGGCGTGGCTGCCGGGGCGTTGCTTCCATCTGTCCTCGTTGCCGCTGTCCTCGTGCTCGCGCTCGTTCCGGTGTTGGCATACCGCGACCCACGGGCGATGCTGCCGTGGCAGCTGTTGCTGCTCGCGACCTTGCCGGTCCTCGGTGCCGTCTTCGCGAGCCCGTGGCTCGCCTCCGGGCCAGTGACGTACTTTGCGGTCGCGACGATTGCACTCGTTGTCGCGGTCGAACTCCACTTGTTCACCCCAGTTCAGATGACACCGGGGTTCGCAGTGCTGTTCGTCGTCGTCACTACGATGGCCGTCGCCGGAGTGTGGGCCGTCGGACGCTGGCTCACCGATCTGTATTTTGGAACTGACCTGCTCCTGGTCCCTGGACTCACAGACACAGAAATCGAGACCGGATTGATGTGGGAATTCGTCTACTCGGCGGCAGCAGGGGCTGTCGCCGGAATCGCTTTCCAGTGGGGGTTTCGACAACGTAGTCAGTGAGCCACTCGAATTGAGACGTTCTCCTCTCTGCCTTCTCACCGGAGCCGAGATACTGTTCAGATTCGCTGATTCAATGCGAAGCTGAAGGATTTGAACCAGTCGTCAGCTGTGTCTTGGTCGACCTGACGAAAAAAGTCCGAGAAAATATATGTTTGCCTTTATATCACTCGAACTATATTTTCGATACGATTCTGATTTCCATGCTGTTGGTCTCCGTAATCGAGATCGCAACGTGAAAAAGCGTCTTTCGACGAAGTCGTGCCGACAACGAGAAACACAGCGTCGTCGAATTCGTGTTTCTCGCGTCGTTCGTCAAACAATGCGTATGAAATGGCGTTTGAACTCGTCAATTCAAGCCTTGAAGCCGGTAATTCGTTTAATCTGGGATTAATAACGACGGACAACCGATATTGCTCATCGTCGATTCGTATTTCAGTCTCTCGTTTGTAACTTGATCTGGAGACCGATCGGATTCTAGCTGTAGATTGGCATTGTGAAACCAGTTACGCACCATCGATCGAGCACGCTCGAATCCAAGTATATAAGAGATAAAAACAGTATTCGAAATCGACTGCAAAGCAAACTATGATTGAATACTGAGATTTAGTAGAAATCGTAGTGTCGCTTCGCGTTCAACAAACCCGAGGTCGATCTCGTTTACATACCCGATGAGACGGGCGTTTTCGAGCAAAGACTACTTTGTAAACGTGCCGCCTCACTCGTTATCCTTCTCTGAACACGACCACACGGAGAGACTGAACAATTAAGTGGCGAGACAGTCGCAAGTCTATATGGCGAGTGATAGCCAACTGCGGGTAGAGTCGTACCTGTCTCGATTACGAGAGAACCTACAGGAAACCGTCCTTGATTTCTGGTATCCACGTGCTATCGACGAGGTACACGGTGGCTTTCTGACGAGCTACGACGCCGATGGGGAATTTGCCGGCAACGACCGGAAGATGATCGTTACCCAGGCTCGGATGGTGTGGCTCTCCGCACGGTTAGCACGCGAAGGCTACGGGGACCAGTACCGCGAAGCGGCCCGGCAGGGGTTCGAATTCCTCACTGACGAGATGTACGACGAGGAGTCGGGTGGGTACTACTGGGAAGTCGAGCGAGACGGGACGGTCACGAAGCCGAACAAGCACATGTACGGCCAGTCGTTCGTGCTGTACGCGCTATCGGAGTACTACCAAGCGACCAGTGACGAGACGGCTCGCCGGTCCGCGACCGATCTGTTCGACGTGTTCGAACGGCACGCCTATGACACGGAACACGGCGGATACGTCGAGTACTTCGAGCCCGACTGGACGCCGATCACGTCGGGTGGAACGTATCTCGACAACATCGAGCCAGACTGGTCTCCGAAAGAGGACGTGGACGCGAAGCTCGATCCGTCGACGAAGTTGATGAATACGCATCTCCACCTCATGGAGGCGCTCACGACGTTCTATCGAGCGACGGGAGACGAGGATGCTCGGAAGCGACTCGAAGAACTACTAACGATCAACACCAACACGGTCGTCCGAAAGCAGCTGGGGGCCTGTACGGACAAGTATACTCCCGACTGGCAACCACGGACCGAACAGGAGGACCACCGGATCGTCTCGTACGGACACGACGTCGAGAACGTCTGGCTCACGATGGAAGCGGCGACTGCCCTGGACACCCAGTTGACGTATTACCGAGATCTGTATGACACACTCTGGGAATACACGCTGGAGTACGGTTACGACGAGACAGAGGGTGGGGTCTACTTCTACGGCCCCTTCGACCAGCAAGCGACGAGCAGGATCAAAGCGTGGTGGGTACAGGCAGAGGCGATGACGAGCGCACTGCGTATGTTCGAACTGACTGGCGACCAGACCTACGCGCGGGTCTTCACGGAGATCTACGACTTCATCGAGGCCCATCACGTCGATGAGACGGTGGGTGAGTGGCATTCTGGAGTCACGACCGAACTCGAACCGGTCGGACGGAAAGGTGCGATGTACAAGGGCGCGTATCACAACGGCCGTGCACTCATGGAGTGCATCAACACACTCGAACGGATGCAGGATCGTTGAATACGGGACCCGAGTCCGTGCGTTGATATTTCCTCGGCCCCGAGTGTCCCTCCAAAGACAGTCCCTCCGCTTGGCAGAAACAATACGTGTTGACAAACGTTTAGTATTCCCCGTTCCCTCGCTTCATCGTGGCGTTGATGAACCCAATACTCTCCCCACCGAAGGCGGTCGCCGTGGTCGGTGCCACAGCCTCGCGACGTGAGCGACTCGAGACAGCTCTCGATGACGTGGCCGACAGCGTGTACGCTGCTGCGTCGACGACCCAGGCCACGGAACTGCTGCGAGAGCACGACGACGTTGCCTGCGTCGTGCTCGCGTCCGACTGCGACGACCTCGTCGAGTTCCGGCGCGCCGTCACGGATCGTGACGAGTACCTGCCGGTCGTGCTCCTGTTCGACGAGTCGGTGAGAAACGTAAGCGACGTGACGCGGGCGGGAGAGACGACACTCTTGCCGGCTTCGACACCGGACGATGAGCTCTGCGATGTTGTCGACGAGCAACTCGAGACCTACTGTGATCGGCTCGTGACCGTCGAGGAGAGCGATATGCTCCAATCGTTCCTGTCTTCGATCGAGATTCCGATGTTCGTGAAAGACGAGCAGGGCCGTCACCTCCGCAAGACAGAGGCGTGGGGCGGCATCGATCCAGATGTCGTCATCGGCAAGACCGACCGAGAGCTGTACGAGTACGATCCCGAATCGGCCGAACAGTTCTACGAACACGACATGCGAGTCATCGAGAACGGTGAGCGGATCGTTGACCGTGGAGAGGCTCCCGGTCCGCCGGGCAACCGGTACTGGGCGCGAACCACAAAGGTACCGTGGTACGACGACGACGGTTCCGTGAAAGGGCTGCTGGGACTGTCCTACGAGATCACGGACTTCAAGCAGAAAGAGCAGCGACTGGAGCTACTCGAAGACCGTGTCGACCAGTTCGCATCGTTCCTCTCCGACGAGGTTCTCGACACGCTCCGGGCGGCGAACGAACAGCTCGGCATCGCCCGTGAGACGGGCGACGACAGCGCGTTCAGGGCCGTAGAGAACGCTCACGACCGCATGGAGAAGCGACTGCGAAACCTCGGTACGATCGCCCGCAAGTCACCGAACATCGGTTCCACGGAGAGTGTCAATTTGGCGTACGTCGTCAACGAGGTGTGGTCGTTTATCGCGACTGGCGACGCGAAATTGGAGTTGAACGTGCCCACCGAGACGCTGATCCACACGTCGATGGGCAGCATCCGACCGATCGTCGAGAGTCTCCTTCGACACGCGGCCAACAGCGGCGAGGACGTGACGGTGTCCGTCGGTTCGCTCCAGGAGGGATTTTACCTCGCATACGATACGGTCACGGAGTCCGACTGCGGGCGAGCGACCGAGGGGAGCTTCCGGGGCCCGAACGACGGACAGCAGTCTGACCTCGCGTTCGTCTCTGAGATCGTCGAGCGCAACAACTGGTCATTGACGGTCGCCGACCGTGACGGCACTGACACACGAATCGAAATCCGTGGTCCGCTGGTCGTCACTGGTACGGAAACAGATTGCGTTCCAGGGGCGGACCACTCGCTAACCGAAAGCGACCCGGTCGGCGAGGGGGACGTGACGGGCAACGTCGAAGTCGAGTCCGTGAGCAATTGGTGGACACTCGCCGGGACGACGGGCACACAGCGACAGGAGCGGGACTACTACTTCGCACACACCGCTGTCGAAGGGGACGCTCGGATCGAGGCGCGACTCGTCGATATCGAACACGTCAACGACTACGGCTCCGGTGGCCTGATGGTTCGAGACGGGCTCGGCTCCGACGATCCGTTCGGGTTCCTGGGGTGGACGGTCGGGCGTGGCACGGAGATCCTCTGGCGGACTGATACGGGTGGCGAGACGAGCCGACACCTTCTCGACGACGATTCGAGACTGCCGTGGCTCCGGGTCGACCGCATCGGCGACACGGTCACCTATCTGGTCTCGCTCGACGGATCGAACTGGCGTCGCCTCGATCAGCGTCCGGTCGCACTGTCGGATCCGATTCACGTCGGACTCGCCGTCTCGGGTGCGATTCCAACCGACGAGTGCAAGGCGACGTTCGCTGATGTGACAGTCTGTGAACTCGATTGCGAGTGAGGGCCGTGATTGGCTGGCGACGCCACGTCGTAGCCGACCATCTTACTCTGGCGGAGTTGTCGAAGTCCTCACATACCGGACCACACGACGGCAGTGCGATCAGTGTGCCAATCGCCTGCAAGTGCTATTATAGCGTCGCCAATACGTCGCCGATCCAATCGAGATTTCGGTCGGAAACGACGCCGTACCCGTAGAACGACAGGGAATCGGCACCAGCATCGACGGCTGCTTCGACCTGCTCGCGTAGCTGTGTGCGTGAGTGGACGATCGGATCGCCCGCGAGGATACCTGCCCGCACGGAGGCGTCGACGAGCGATCGGGTGGTGTGTACGTCTTCGCGGACGACCGTCGGATCGGAGTGGTACGCGAGGACGGTCGCCTCGTCCATATACTGCGACATGCCCGAGAGGTCTAATCCGTGTTTCCACGAGTGTTCCACGCCCATCCGGTCGTCGCCGAGACCGCCCATTTTGAAGTAGTAGCCGAAGTCAGTTTCCCCGAGGACGTCGTCGAACTGTTCGAACAGGCCGGTCAGCGTCTCGCGTCGTGCATCGGCGTAGTCGAACACTTCTGGGTGTTCTATGAGCCAGCCACCGACGTCTGTATCGTGTGCAATGCGGCCCTCGAATCGATCAGATAGCCCTGCCTGGGCCGACTGGCGGGCGCGTTCGACATCGACGCCGGCCGCCCGGGCGTTCTCCTGACAGTGCTCACAGAAACAGAGCCCAAAGAGGAACTCACCCAGTCGGCCCAGCCGGTGGAAGAACTCCTGGTGGTGCCAGCCGTAGCCGGTCCCGTACTGGTAGTCTGCAAGCTCCATCTCGATCGTCTCGAAAATGTCACGGTCGGCAAGGTCGCCCGTCATCTCGATGCCGAACTCCTGGACAGCAGGGTTGGACGGACAGAGACCGAACACGAGTGAGTCACCGAATGGGGACGTGAGCGTGGCGTCGGGGTGGCGCTGGCCCTGTCGAGAGCTGTGGAACGTCGCTCCCCACGAGTTCAGATCGACGGGAGTGCCCTCGAATCCGGCCGCGATCTCGGCCAGCCAGTCGTCCTCCCCCATCGTCTCGTTGACGTCTGGCGTGATCTCGCCATAACGGTCCCAGTCGGGCTGGAAGTACTCGCTGGCGTCGGCAAAGAACGTCTTTCGCTCCGGGTTGTGCGGATTGAGTGTCTGTACCGAGTGCATCGTCGTCGCCAGGTTCACTTCGTCGATTCCCAGCGCTGCGAGACGGTTGGCGGCCTTGGCCGGCCCTTCGTCGACGAGGTCCCACGGGTGTGACCAGATGGCAGCGTTCACGCCGACCACCTCACGTTACTCTCGAACCTGGTGTCTCGATCCGCAGGGTAGATCGGGCGCGGGACGTGCTCGTATGGCGTCTCCTCGACACGCTGATTTGTATCGCCGGCAGTGAGCGCGAACAGCCGTCTGGCAGCGACCGACTTCCACGCTGGGCTGAGGTAGCCGCTCTTGAGGACGACAGTCCCACGCTCGGCGAGGTCGATATCGAAATCCGCGAAGAAGTCGGGATCACGGTGCAAGTTCGTCTTGCCGTCGGCGATGAAGACGTCGACGCTGTCGGTCGCAAGGAGTGCAACTGCAGCCCTCTCGTAGGATTCGACCCGCTCGACCGTTCCCGTGAGGGCCAGTCCACCGTCTCGGTCGACGTACTGCCCCAGTTCGAGGTCGACAGTCGCACCTGCTCCGGCGTCTGCACAGGTGGCGTAGCTGTCGGCATCTGCGTAGATCGCGGCAATCGGGCGTTCGAGGTCGTCCCGATCCAGCAGTTGTTCGAGGAAATCGACGGCGTCCTGACTGCCACCCGCACCGGGGATGTCACCTGTTTCGGCGACGACGACCGGAGACGCGGTTTCTTCGGCTGCGACCGTCAGTGCGTCCGCAGGGGAGTATGCCTCGGTGGTGAAGTCGAACTCCTCCCGACGGTCCCAGAACGTGTTCGCGAGCTCGGTCGCCGTCTCCGTGACCGCCTCACGAGCGTTCGCGTCGCCGGTAACGAGGGCGTGACACCCAGCGTGGGGTGAGTCGGCCCAGGGAAAGCCCAGGAAGTAGTTGGCGTCGGCGACACCCGGGCACTCGTCGGCTTCCCGGAGGGCTTCGATCATGGTCCGCATCGGCTCGGCCTCCGTCTCGGAGCGTTCGCCCGCCAGTATCATCGGCATTGACTCCCACGCCAGCGCCAGATCGAGTTCTCCGTGGAGATCGTCGATCAGCAGGTCGGCCGCTCGCTCGCCGGTCTCGACCACGTCGGTATGGGGAGCGGTTCGATAGCCTGCGACGCCATCGAGTCCGTCGACGAGCCGTTCGGTGATTGTCGCGTGCATATCGAGGGCGGCGGTGACCGGAACATCGTCGCCCACGGCCTCCCGAACGGTTTCGAGGACCGCCCCCTCGGGGTCGGGTTCGCCATCGACGTACATCGACCCGTGGAGGTCGAGACAGACACCGTCGACGTCTGCGCCGTCGAGGCGGTCGGCGAGCTCCGACACCATCCATTCGAAGGCATCGGCCGTCACCGTGCCAGAGGGTATGTGTGCGGCACCCACTGTCGGGACGACGTCCACGTCGGCCTCGCGGAGTCGGCCGACGATGCCGTCGAGCGATCGCTTCGCACTGAAGGAGTCGAGCAACGCTTCGCCAGTCGCGGTCTCGAACGCCGACAACGTTGTCGGTTGGTCTGTGAACGTATTCGTCTCGTGGCTGATGGTCGCAACTGCGACGCGCATGGTACCTCGTCGAAGCCGGCGGTGAAAAATCTGTGGGAACGCCTCGCGATGGGCGGTGGCGCTATCGCCGTGAGGCAACTGCCGTCGCGTCCTACGCCGGCAGCGGTGCGTCGAACTCCGCGCGCCGGTCGCCGATGCGATCGACGAGTGTTTCGCGTAGTCGGCCCACGGTCTCGTCGCGCTCGTCGGATCGGTCCACTGTCTCCAGCGGATCCGATTCGAGGTCGAACAGTAGCTCGTCACCTGTCACCGGGTTCCAGACGTACTTCCAGCGAGATCCAACGAGCGACTGGTAGGCGTTGGTGTCGTGGTATATCGGTCCGTGTTCGTGGTGATAGTACGAGCGCAGTTCGTCGTCGGTCGCTGCTCCACGGGCGACAGCCGAGAGATCAATCCCTCGAACACTGTCGGGGATCGCCACGTCACACAGCGAGAGGAGCGTCGGCATGATATCTTCGAGACCGACCGGAGCAGCGACGACAGACTGTTGATCGAGCCCCGGAACCTGGAGGAGCAACGGAACCCTTGCTGCGCCCTCGAAGGCGTAGCACTTGCGCCACAGCAGGTGATCGCCCAGCATGTCGCCGTGGTCGGCCGTGAAGACGATGATCGTGTCGTCCAGCACGCCCGCATCGAACAGCTGTCGGAACAGCCGATTGATCTGGTGGTCGACGTGAGTTACGGAGCCATAGTAGCCGACACGGGCCGCGCGGTCGACGTCCGTCGGGAGGTCCGCACACCATGCGTCGGTTCGCGGGTGATCCGGAACGTGCTGGCGATACTGCTCCTCGGTCCACTCGCCGTGGGCCGGAGACGGGATGTCGTCGCGGCGGTCGTAGCGGTCCCAGTAGGGTTGTGGCGGGTCGTAGGGCTGGTGTGGGCGCACGTACGAGACCGTCAGGAAGAACGGGCGCGTCGGATCCCGTTTCTCGACGAACTCGATAGCGCGGTCGGTCGTCCAGTTCGTCGGATGCTGGGTCTCCGGCAAGTGCCAGGGTCGTGCATCCCACGAATTTCGACCGACGCCGTGACTGATTTCGTCGGTATTGCCAGTCGTTTGCTCGGCGAGCCACTCGTCGTAATCGTCGTCGTCGCGCAACCCGGCGTGGAGTTCTAGGTGTTCGAACCCGAAGTGATTGCGTTGTGGGAGAGAGTGAGTCTTCCCGACGAGTCGGGTCTGATAGCCAGCGTCAGTCAACGTCGCCGGCAGTGTCCTCTCGAAGTCCCACGGTTCGGTCGTCCAGTTGGGACAGCCGTTTGTCGCGGGGGTCTGTCCCGTCCAGAGACAGCGCCGGGCGGGAATCGACGACGAGATCGGTGTGTAGGCACGACGGAACTGCGTCCCCTTCCCGGCGAGTTCGTTGAGCGTGGGTGTGTGGACGAGCGGATCTCCGTTCTCGGTACGCGGACAGGCGGGGTCTACCCCGAGAGAGTCCCCGCGTTGCTGATCGGTGAGTACGAAAAGCACGTTCGGCTGGTCGGTCGACATACCCGGTTTCAGCGTGCCGGCCCTAATGAAGCCCCGGGGCTACGACACTCGCTACCGGTTCGAACGCTGCTCGGTCGTCAGTCGTCCGCATCTCCCTGTGGCGTCGGTACGTCCGAGAGTGCGACGGTGGTGACGCATTCGTCGACGGCTGTCGCGGGGATCTCGAGCGTGACCATACCGTCGTCGACGGTCACCGGAACCGCCTCGTCGGTGGCAACGACCTCAGCTGTCGTCAGCGCGGACACGTCGGCGTGCTCGCCGAGCGCAAGTCGTTCCGTCCCGTCGGGCCGGTCGAGGAAGTGGACGTAGAGCGTTTGTTCCTTCCACGTATACCGGACACCGTGGTTCTCTGGATCGTCGGGGGTACCGTCGTCGGCTTGTGTCTCGTCGGCTTCGGTTTCGGCCTCGGCGACGGGGTCACGTCCCCAGGTAGCCCAGTAGGTCGTGCCGTAGATGGCTTCGCCGTTGGCGTCGAGCCACTCGCCGAGCGTCTCGATAGGTCGACGCTGGAGTTCCGAGATGGTCCCGTCGGCTCGCGGGCCGACGTTGATGAGGAGGTTCCCGTTCTTGCTGACGACATCGACGAACATCGCGACGAGTTCGTCGCCGTCGAGGTGGTCGTCCTCGTCCTCGGCGCGGTTGTAACCAAAGGAGTAGCCGACGCCCCGACACATCTCCCACTTGCCCTCGTGGATGTCGTCGAGGTGGTCGTACTCGGGGGTGACGAAATCGCCGTGGTGGCCCCATGACTCCTGTGCTGCGCGGTCGTTGACCGCGACTTCCTTGTCCCACTCTTCGGCCGCACGTTCGTAGAAGTCGACGACGAGTTCCTGTGCGTTGAGGCGGTCACCGTCGATACGGGGTGTATCGAACCAGAGCAGGTCGGGCTCGTACTTCCGGATGAGTTCGCGGTGTTTCGCGTTCATGAAGTCGACGTACTCCGGGCCAGGGACGGCGTCCTCGATAGTGGTCGCGTCGTAGTCGGGGTGGCCGAACAGCCCGTCGAATCCAGGCTGGTAGTAGTTCTGGTTGGCGTGATACGACGGCGCGAAGCGGAGCCCTTCCGCCCGAACTGCGTCACAGAGCTCACCGACGAGATCCCGTTCTGGGCCCATCTGAGCGGCGTTGTACCGCATGTAGTGGCTGTCCCACAGCGGGAAGCCGTCGTGGTGTTCACCGGTCATGACGACGTATCGCGCACCGACACCAGAGAAGAAGGACGCCCACTCCTCGGGGTCCCAGTGCTCGGCCTCCCACATCTCGGCGAAGTCGAGATACTCTACGTCGTCGCCCCACTCGTCTTCGTGATACTCGCTGATCTCGCTGTCCTCGCGGTACATGCCGAAGGGGTACCACTCCGCGTAGCTCCCCACAGGTGCCCACCCGGGCACCGAATATGGGCCCCAGTGGATGAAGATCCCGAGCTTTGCGTCTTCGAACCAGTCTGGGACTGGATGTTCGTCTATCGACTCCCAGGTCGGATCGTACTGCTCACCCATACTGGCGGTAGCCACGCCCACAGTACAAAACGGTTGGCTTCGCAGAACGGTTCGCCGATAGGGACCAGACGTGTCGGGGCCTGCAATCGCGGCGACGAGAGCTTACGCCTCGTCTGCTGTCTCGACCATCCGGCCGTACATCGCATCGAGCAGTTCGTTGTGCTCGGCGTCGTGGCCGTACTGCCAGCACATGATTCCCCGCAGGGACTCCTCGCGGAGGTACTCGACTTTGTGGCCGATGGATTCGGGATCGTCGTAGTTCATGAATTCGCCCTCGGCTTCGAGGTAGGGCGCCTTCGCCTCCTCGTCCCACTTCCTGGTGTAGCGGTCGTCGTCGCCGAACTCCGCCTGCATCTCCTCGTAGCCCATGCGCTCCGTACCACGGCAGTAGAAGCCGCTGCCGACGACGATCTTCTCCCGTGGAACGCCGGCCTCGACGTACGTCTCGACGGTGTCGGCGACGCTGAAGCGTGGGTTCAGTGACGACGTGTAGAGGTTCGTGTGGTGGCTCCGCTCGTTGAGGAGCATGTCGTAGGTCATCGCGTTGACGAGGTCGAGACGCTCGGCGACGGCCGGTAGGTCGACGCCGACGAGATGGCTCGGAAGGTTGCTCAGTGCCGACGTGAGCAGGTATTCGCGGCCGTCTTCGCGTCCAGCCTCGTCGAGACGCTCGCGCAGATGATCCAGAATCGCCGTGAAGTCCTCGGCCTCGTCTTCGTCGGGGAACTCCCAGTCGTAGTCGATGCCATCGAGGTCGTGTTCGCGGATGAACTCGATGGCACTGTCCGCGAACCGCTCGCGACTCTCGTGTGTCGCTGCGATGTCGGGGAACTCCTCACAGCGCCCCCAGCCACCGACTGAAACGATGACTTGCAGGTCGGGGTTGTCCTCCCGGAGCGAGACCAGTTCGTCGATGTGCTCGGCCTCGTCGTGGATCACACCGTCGGCAACGTCCGCGAACGCGTAGTAGACGTGTGTGAGCTTCGATGCGGGGATCTCGACATCTGGCAGGCAGCGGTCGGCGACATACGCGCCAACCACGTCGTCCGATGCGAGCGTCTCCTGAGACTGGGCTGTCTCTGCCATACGCCACCGTTGCGCCAGGCTTCTCTTAAATCCATGTGAAGCGGTGGTTCGAACCACACGGGAGAGTGTCGTCTGTTCGTCGAGGGTGACGTCACGCTGTGGGACCTCTCTCGAACGTTCGCGTCGTTCACCGAGACGTGTCTCGACCGTGACTTTCGGTGGTTCACGCTCCCCGGTCGGGGACTCCATCGGGACCAACGCGACCGGGAGCCTGCACGTCTACGACTAACACCGTCGTCTCCCCGGTATCTCGACTCCCTAACCGTCAAAATAATATGTGACGCTTCGGATATACCAAGCAAGCCCCTGTCTGTGGTACGCGATTACAGGGTAGTCAAGATGCGACAATGTACACCGAAAGTCACCAGCAGTCTGGCAGTAGTGTCGTCGATCCAATCTTGGAGGTCAGGAACGCGTCCGTCACGTTCGATATGGATCGGGGCGAGTCACGCGTCCTCGACGAGACGAACATGGACATCGACCGCGAGGAGGTTCTGGGCATCGTCGGGGAGAGCGGGTCGGGCAAGTCGATGTTCGCCTCGGCGTTGCTCGACGCGGTCGTCCAGCCCGGCCGACTGAGCGGGTCCGTCCGCTACCACCCGGAAGACGGTGAACCGGTCGACGTAACGTCGTTACCTGAGGACCAGCTCAAATCGTTCCGATGGGAGCACATTTCGATGGTGTTCCAGGGCGCGATGTCGTCGTTCAATCCGACGACGACCATCGAGACCCACTTCAAAGAGACGCTACTGGCCCACGACACTGACGTCGAGGAAGGGCTCGAACACGCACGAGAAATCCTCTCGGATCTGTATCTCGAACCAGACCGGGTGCTCAACTCGTATCCGCACGAACTCTCCGGCGGCATGACCCAGCGTGCGCTCATCGCGCTGTCACTGGTGCTCGAACCCGAGGTGCTCGTCATGGACGAGCCGACAGCGGCATTGGACCTGCTCATGCAGCGTTCGATCCTCGAACTCCTCAAGGATCTCAAGTCGAAGTACGATCTGACCCTCGTGTTCATCACGCACGACCTCGCGCTGATCTCGGAACTGGCAGACCGGCTTGCGGTCATGTACGCCTTCGATTTCATCGAGATCGGTCCGACCGAAGACCTGCTCGACCACGCGGCTCATCCGTACACGCGGGCCCTTCTCAATGCCGTCCCGAACCTGGAAGCGCCAATCGCCAGGATGGAACCCATCGACGGTGCCGCACCCGACCCGGTCAACGTTCCGGAGGGCTGCCGCTACCACCCGCGATGCCCGCTGGCCGACTCCACGTGTCGCGAGTCCGATCCGGGATTCTACGACGCGACGGACACACACGACGTGGCCTGTCACCACTGGGAGACAGCACAGACGGAGATCCCCCTCTCGCTGGACGACGGTCAGGACGGTGAAGCGTCGGCCGACGTGTCGGCGACGTGGTCCGACCACCAAGACGAGGACCCGCTCGTATCGATGGAGTCGATAGAGGTACACTTCGGCGACGATGACGGTCCACTGAGTGGGTACTTCTCCGAGTCCGAGACGGTCCTGGCCGTCGACGATGTCGACCTGAACATCTACGAGAACGACGTTGTCGCGTTGGTCGGAGAATCTGGGTGTGGCAAGACGACGCTTGGGAAGACCGCGGTCGGTCTCCAGCGCCCCACGGGTGGGAGCATCACCTACCGCGGGCAGGACATCTGGGACGCCAAGGACGGCAACGGAGACGTGTCGGTTCCGTTCACCGACATTCGCCGAGCGCTCCAGATCATCCACCAGGATCCCGGCAGTGCGTTGAACCCGTACCACCGTGTGCACACCACGCTCGCCGAGCCGCTCAAGCGCTGGTACCCGAAACTCGACAAGCAAGAGCGGAAGGCCCGCATCTACGGCATGCTCAAGACGGTCGGGATCACACCGGCCGAGGACTACGCCCAGCGGTACCCACACCAGCTCTCGGGTGGCGAACAGCAGCGCATCGCACTCATCCGCGCGCTGTTGATGAACCCCGATCTGATCCTGGCCGACGAAGCAATCAGCGCGCTAGACGTCTCGCTGCGCGTCGAGACGATGGATCTGATGCTAGAACTCCAGGACCGGTTCGACACGTCGTTCCTGTTTATTTCCCACGACCTCTCGAACGCTCGCTACCTCGCCGAGAAGGCCGACGGGCGCATCGGGATCATGTATCTCGGCGAACTCGTCGAGATCGGACCGGTCGAGCAGATCCTCCAGAACCCGAAGCATCCCTACACCAAGGCACTGCGCTGGGCGACGCCCAATCTCGTCGAGGAGGACAGGACTGAGATGCCGATGCGGACCATCGACATTCCCGATCCCGTGGATCCACCCAGTGGCTGTCGGTTCCACACACGCTGTCCCGAAGCCCGCGAGGTCTGCGCCGAACAGACGCCGACGCTGGAAACGAGCGACCACTGTGCATCCTGCTTCCGGACGGACGACTCCCATGAGTACTGGGACAGTCCCTCCCTGACCGACGACACGTAACACGGCGGAACTTTTATTGAGTCGTCTATCGCAGTCGAGTGTATGAGTTCGAATAGCGTTTCCAGCGAAGCAACTTCCCAGAACGTCGTCAAACGCGTCCTCGGGCGTGTCTGGGAATCGAATCTCCTCCGTATCGCGATGTTGGGTATCGTCCTCGTCGTCCTCGGTGCACTGGTCATCGACGGCGTGTTCGCGGGCATGTTCGGCATCTGGGGCATGTCGGCCATACTCGTTGGGTTCGGTGGCTACCTCCTGTACAAACTCTCGTACGAGCCATAATGTATCGGGCGGGAATCAACGGTGCGGGCGGTATCGGCATCCTCGGTATGCACGACGAGGGCGATATAGGCGACAAGAAGGTTCGGGCGAGTCACGCGGGTGGCTACGACGACGACACTCGATGCCGACGAGCAGGTGACCGACTCCGGCGGTGGGGGGGGGGGTTCTCGTCACCGACGAAGACGTGTACGTCAACGTCGACTGTACGCTCGAACGAGAGTCCTCCTCCATGAACTTTCAGCGCATCGGGTCTGAAGGGAAGTGTTACCTCGACGACGATGACGGCGAGTGGCGCTACTGGCGACTCGAAGACGTGACGGTCACGTCGTGGTAACAAGCACAGGAATGGACCAGTTACCAGTTCGATACCAGCCGTTCTTCGATAGAGAACAACTGTTTTCTACCATGAGACTGTACCTCACCTCATGTCGGACGGTCCAACAGCGACGTACCCGATCAAGGCAGCACAGACCTCCTATCGTGTCCTCGAAGCGCTGGAAGAACTCAACGGAGCCGGAATCTCCGAACTCGCTGCGGAGACTGACCTCCCGAAAAGTAGCGTTCACAATCATCTGAGCACGCTCCGTGAGATGGAGTACGTCGCCAAGGAGGGATCGACATATCGCATCAGCCTCAAGTTTCTCAGTCTCGGGACCCACGCCCGGTCCCGCCGTCAGATCTACAAGGTCGCCAAGTCCGAGGTCGACGAACTAGCAGAGAACACTGGTGAGCTGGCGAACCTCATGGTCGAAGAACACGGCCGCGGCGTCTACATCTACAGTCGACACGGCGACGACGCGGTCAACGTCGACGCACGCATCGGTCACAACGTCTACCTCCACAGCACCGCGCTGGGGAAGGCAATCCTGGCCCATCGAGACCGCGACGACGTGGAGGCGATACTCGACAGACACGGAATGCCGAGCATGACCGACGAAACGATCGAGAGCCGCGACACACTCTTCGACGAACTGGAGACCATCCGTGACCAGGGCATCGCATACGACAGGCAAGAGCGTCTCGAAGGGCTGAACTGCGTCGCTGCACCGGTCCTCGACAAGGATGGAGACGTCAGAGGCGCAATCAGTGTCTCCGGGCCGGTCAATCGTCTCAACGGCGAGCGCTACGAGGAGGAGATTCCAAGTCTGCTACGTAAAGCAGTCAACGTCATCGAACTGAACCTGGCGTACTCCTAACCGTGTCACGGCGTGATTCATTCCCACGATTCCTGCTGAAGTACGTCTGTAGCCAGAAGCGCGGCATCGCAGCGCTGTTTGGCTTCTTCGCAGTCGCACTTGCACTCCTTGCTGTGTCGGTCTCAGTGACCGAACCGGGGAGTGCGAACCACGTCCTCGCCCTCCTCAACCTCGTCGGTATGGGGCTCCTCGAAGCGCTACTCGTCGTCCTGATTCTCGCCTGCTGGTCGGTCACCGGTAACGATCCGGTCGAGTGACTGTCCGGCATTCACTGCGTCGCTGGTTCCGCACCCGGCTGCTTGCTCGAACAACAATTCTTCTATAGTGAATAGCGTTCTTTGCAGCTGAACGCCCTCTGTCAGATGTAGCCAGCAAATAAACAAAAGTATCTTTGTTATTCCACCACAGGGTTATCTGTATAACGCTGAAAAAAGCGGCTTCAGCCCCTTTACGCAGGCATTCCACTCAGCCGAATTTACGACGGAGGGCGACATATCGATCCGTGCGTTCAAAAGCACCAGACGACCGTGATAGCCTACAGAATCACCGAATTCGTACAACGGCAGCCGAACGACCTATCCGGACGAAGAAGAATTCATCTATGAATAATCGGATTCTCCAGAGATGAATATTTCGGCCAGGGCACAGCTAACAACTCTAACAAAAGTACTTCTGTTAATTTATAAAGTCTCAAATACTTTTTCGTGTTGATATCGGTGGACTCAGGCCGAGTAGCGAGCGATTCAGCATCACATAACGACGGTCGTCGTCGGGTGAGATGCCACCACGCGACACCGCTGCTGATTCCATCCGACCATGCTCCGTACGGGACAGTGTGACGTGGCAAGACCGGGTATCTTGGTGATGAAAAACTATAAATAGTCGAGGTAACTGGGATGTGATATGGTGGCAAACAGACACCGCCAGGAGAGTGAAGAGCGTAGCCAACGCCCTGTCTCACGCCGACAGCTGCTCGGCTTGACTGCCAGTGGCGCTGCCGCCCTCGCGGGCTGTAGCGGCGATGGATCAACGAGCACGTCGGGCGATGGATCGGCGGGTACGTCGAGTGACGGGAGCAGTGACTCGTCGACGCCAGCCCCGGATGCCGAACCTCGCGATCCCGAACTGGTCAGAAAGATCGGACGGATCCCGACAGACGTCAACTGGAACATCTTCGGTCCGAACTTCCCCTGGAACCTCGCGCGAGGGATGTACCACGTAACTCGTCCCAAGCAGTTGTGGGTTCTCGACGACTGGTCGTACGACGCCGAAAAGCAGACCGAGACGTGGACGTTCCCGGAGAACCTGACGTGGTGGAATGGCGACCAGGTGACGGCCCAGGATCAGTATATCTCCGACGAGATCTCGCGGCTTCAGAACCCCGAGGGAAGCTCCATGGAGCGTGTCTGGACCGAGGACGATCTGACGCTCAAACGGAAGTACAAGAAGCCACAGAACCCGACCATCCTCAAAGAGAGCTCTACTGGAACCTTCCTCGCAGCCCACCCGAGTCTCTATCAAGAGTGGCTAGAGAAGTACCAGGACGCGTCCGACCAGTCCGCCCGCGACTCTGTCACCCGGGAGCTCGAAAAATTCAAAGTGAGTAGCACTGAGATCCTCGAAAACGGTCTCGGCAACGGGCCCTACGAGCTGACTGAAGCCAACAACCAGGCGATGGTGTTCGAGGTTCGTGAAGACCATCCGTGGTATCAGGACAGTCAAATCGAAACGTACCGCATCCGAGCGATCAAAGAAGGAGGTAGCATCATCAAGAAACAGGACAAGCTCGATATCGGTCGTGGGCTACTGAAATCCTCCTTCACCGGTCCAGATCACCTGAAGAACATCACGGAGAGCAGGTCCGTTCAGCTCCGCAAGCTCGCGTTCAATCACAAGAACAAACACCTCAAGAAACGCACTGTTCGACAGGCGATCGCACACCTAGTCGACTGGAACAGTATCATCAGCAACCAGGAGCCCCAGGCAGCGGCGGTTCCCAAACAGACCGGGATGGGCGAGCGGATGGCGAAGAACTGGCTCGGCGACGATCTGTACAACAAGATGGTCGACTACCCCATCACCGCCGACCCAGAAGGTGCCAAAGAGTACCTGAACCAGGCTGGCTACAGCAAACAAGGCGGAGAGTGGATCGACCCCGACGGTCAAACCGTCTCGTTCAACATGCTGTCGATCAACTGGGGTGCGTTCACCAAGGGCGCGCGAACGGTCAACTCACAGCTGGACCAATTCGGCTTCGACATGAACTTCGAGGGCGTCTCTGGTGGTGTCTACTACAAGCGTGCCAGAAATCAGATGGACTACGATCTGACGTTCTTCTTCCACAACAACTTCCTCAACCATCCGATCTCGTACTTCCGGTCGAGCCAGATCGGCGGGATGCGTCTCGCAAATCTCGAGAACTACGGGACAGAACTCCCGAAGTGGCTCGACGAGGGGAAGGAGACGTCACCGTTCAACGGCATGCCGCTCACACCGGAAATTCCGACGGAGCCGGGTGCAAAGGAGATCTCCGGCGACGGCAAGGAGATCAACCTCTGGGAACTGTACGACGGGACGCTGAGTGCGGAATCCGAGGCTCAGACGCGCGAGAACATCCGCCTGCTCGCCCGGTACTGGAACTACGATCTGCCCCATCTCGTCATCCTCCAGCCGAAGGCCGGGTTCTGGGGTGACACCAAAGACTTCGACATGCCGGTCGGCGACGAGACCTACGAGATCTACGCCGGCATGCACGCGGCACTCAAGCGAGGAGGGATCAAATACAAGTACAAGTAACGGCCACGCATTCCATCGGATCAACGTCTGCCAAATCCGTTTACACCCCCGTTTTCACGTCCCCGTCCATTCGTACTGACTCTCCTCCTGTCGTTTGATTCGTCGAGACTGATCAGTGACTGTACTGGCTGTCCATCTCTCCACGAGTTCGCCACCCTGGGTGGCGAAGCTGTTTACGAAGGTACAGTCGGCAGTACGAGCGACCACGAGGAGTGTCTATCTTCGTTGGTCTGTTGGATAGCCCGAGGAAGCGTGTTCGTGATCGCTCCCGACGTGCACGTGAGTGACTGCTGTTCAGATGGTGTCACGAGGTGCACCAGGTGACGCACTGGGCTTCGAAAAACGTCCAAGCGAGTCGATCAGAGAGCGTTTCAGTCCATGTTCGCCGTCGCCGTCTCATCACCGGCCGCTTCGGAGTGGCGGGCTCTGATACGAGGATTGAACAGGCGGTCCATCCCCTGTGAGAGCAGAATGAGACCGACGGAGAACACCGAGATGGTCAGCATCGGCCAGATCATCCAGTGGATCCGGCCGAGATTGCTCAGCACACCGCTGGTCTGGTACGCCTCGTTCATAATGACCCCCCAGTTGGCCGCAGTGAACGGGAGGATTCCGAGGAAGTACAGCCCGACAGACTCGAAGATAACTCCCCGTGCCGCGTTGGCGGCGTTGATCGTGATGTAGGGCATCAGCTGCTTCGTCACGTCCTTGCGGAGGATGTGTGGTGAGGACATACCCATCGCTCTGGACGCCTCGACGTAGGATTCGTGGCGGATCGAGAGGACCTGTGATCTGAGTGTCCGAGCGAGACCCGGCCAATTGTCGATTCCCAGCAACAGGCCGACGACGAAGGGCCGTTCCGGCGTAAAGACCGCTGCGATGACGAGAATCAGGGGGAGGCCCGGAATCGTCAACACCATGTCCGTCACGAACATCAGGATATCGTCGACCCGGCCGCCCTTGTAGCCGGCCGTGACGCCGATGACCGTCGCGAGCACCATCGAGATGACGGCCCCGGCGACGACGATTTCGAGAACGGCTGGCGTGGCGTGAATGAGTTGTTTGCCGATCGGCTTGCCGTAGCCGTCCGTCCCGAGTGGCACTGCCCAGTTGGTGAACGGTGACACGTATCGCGGTGCCTCGTTGAACTCCGGTCTCGGGACGAGCGTGACGCCGACGGTCCCGATGAAGACAAACGCAAGCAGGATCGAGATCCCGATCCTGGTTCGTAGGTCGCCCCAGATGATCCGGAACGGAGTCCGAATGGCATCCTCGACGAACTGGTCGAACCGCTCCTTGCGCGAGAGCGACTTCGCGTTCTCGTCGGCGATGTTCGCGAGGTAGTCGGCCGCCGATTCTGGATCAGAACGCTTCATCTTCGCCTCCCGATTCGATTCGTGGGTCGATGAGACTGTATGTCATATCTGCGATCGTGATACCGGTGATGGTGATCGCCGTGAAGAAGATAAACGAGCCCAGTAACAGTGGATAGTCTCGGTTCTCCAGGGCACCGAACGTGTACCAGCCGACACCCGGGTAGGTGAAGATCTGTTCCATGATGACGCTGCTGGAGAATATTCCCGCCAGACCGATCATCAGTCCAGTGTACATCGGGAGGATGGCATTTTTCCCGACGTAGCGGGCTGCGATAAGTCGGCTACTGAGGCCGCGGAGACGAGCGGAACGAACGTAGTCTTCGCCGAGGATGCGGACGCTGTTACCGCGCATCCCAAGCGCACCACCCCCGAATCCGACGACGAAGCCAGTGAATATCGGGAGGATAGAGTGGTGGACGACGCTCAGCATGAACTCGAGATTGAAGCCCGGCGTCGTCGCTGGCCCGTATCGCCCGGCAATCGGGAACCAGCCCAGCTGATAGGAGAAGACGATCAGCACGAAGATGGCCGCCGCGTAGTACGGCACGGAGTTGGCGGCGACGATGATACCGGTCATCCCGGAGTCGAACCGTGATCCCTCGTGATAGGCCATGAACGCGCCGAGCAGGACGTTCGTCGAGAAGCCGAGGACGAGTCCGTAGACGCTGACGTAGATCGACCACGGCATCGCCTTGAACAGGATGTCGAACACGGGTTCGTTCTGCCAGATCGACTTCCCGAAGTCCTGGTACAACACGATGTCTTTGATGTAGTTGTAGTACTGCACATACAGCGGTGCGTCGGGTTGGAAGCCCGTGTACAACTCGATCAGTCTGTTCACTTCTTGCATGTTGCCCTGCCCGGTTCCCTGATTTGCCATGTCCTGCAGAAGTTGCTGGCGCATGAGTTCGAGTGGGCCACCGGGCAGCAAGCGGTACATGAAGAACGTTATCGTCACGACGACGAACAACGTCAGTACTGACTGTCCGATTCGCTTGGCATGATACCGCATAGGACGTTGTTTGCAAACCCTCTATATATAATTTGCGTAGCAGTATCGGACAGCGGTCTGTGGCCCCGCTGTAGCTGACGTGCCCGCTCTGGTGACCATCGGACCCACTGCACCGTGATCGCACGACAGCAGTGCGACAGTGTGTATTTCAGTTCGCACAACCGTGAGACTACGCGCTCGTGTTCAGTGGAACGGGACAACGGCGTCCAAAGGCCGTCTCAGGCGACGACGTGGATTCGGTTGTCGTATCGGGTCTGCTGAGAGTCCGTCTTGACACAACTGGTTGCGACGACGGCGTTCCCGACGACGGCTGGGGAGGCAAACTGACTCGAAAACGTGTTGGTCGTGTCGACCCGCCACAACGTCTCTCCGGATGCCGGGTCGATACCCTGCAGATTGACGCCACCGACGTACAACGTCTCGCCGTCGAATGCCGATGTCTCGTAGGTGAGTCCGACATCACGGTGCCAATCGACAGTTCCCGTTTCGGCGTCGACAGCGTACAGCGTGCCGGTGACGCCGCCGATGTAGACGGAGTCGGTTCCGATCGTCGGCGTGGTCCAGAGTCGTCCTCCGAGCGGGGCGCTCCACTGTTCACGTGGCCCATCGAGGTCGATAGCATGGAGGTGACCGGCGTTATCGCCGAAATACGCGATCCCGTCGGCCACTGCTGGGGCCGATCGGCTCGCGACAGCGTCGATATCGAAATGCCACCGTTCGGTACCTGTCGCTCGATCGAGTGCGAATAGGGTCGACTGCTCGGCCTCCGCACACGTCGAGAGATAGAGGACGGTGTCGTCCAGGACGGTCGGGGGTGACCAGACAGCATCCGAGGGTGTACAGTCGCGTCCGTGGTGCCACTGTTCGGCCCCGTCGTCCGCGTCGAAGGCCCGAATCAATTTCCCGGCCGTTCGCGTGCGCGCGAAAACGGTTCCATCTGCGTACACAGGGGCGGAGACGACGTGCAGGGGCTGGTGCCAGGCGGTCTCGCCGCTGTCACGTGCGAAGCCGTACAGACCGGCTTTCTCTCCCCGGATCGTCACGTAGACTCGCTCGGAGCCCAGCGCTGGTGAGAACCGATTAGCCCGACTGAGGGTTCGGGACCACTCGACCGAGCCGGTCGCAACGTCGAAGGCTTCCACAGAACGGCCACAGCCAGCGTAGGCGATCCCGTCGGCGATGGCCGGTGTCCCGAGGATGTCGCCCTGATCTTGGGCACAGGTGTGTGACCACTGCTGTGTGGCGCCAGACCGAGGGCCGGCCGCGTCGGGGCTGTGACTCGTGTGCCGGGCGTTACGGCCAAACATATCCCACCCAGTTTCGACTGAGAGTTCGGTCGCACGTTCAGTCGCTCGTTCCTCGTTGTCCGTTCGAGTCGATCGATCGCTCAGTGCGGTGGTCGTGGTCGGTGACGGTGCCGAGCACCCGGCGACTAGCGCGCTCCCAACGGTGGCCAGGAGACTACGACGATCGACCCGTCTCTTGTCGTCTGTCACTATCGGCAGTTCGGAGACTGGTCGCTTAAACGTTTTCCGAGGTCGCGCTCTGGGAGCGACTCGGTAGCCGTGTGGGCGACGAATACTTTTTTACCCGATTGCTCGCACAGTCACGTATGGTCGCCTACGAGCCGACGTGGGAGTCACTGGAACAGCATGAGTTGCCAGCATGGTACGACGACGCGAAGCTGGGGATCTTCATCCACTGGGGTGCCTACTCCGTCCCCGCGTGGGCACCGGTCACCGACGACGGAGAAGTCAGCGAGTCGGGATACGCGGAGTGGTACGTCAGAGGGATGTACGACGAAGACAGTGACGTCTACGACTACCATCGCTCGACGTACGGCGAAGAAGTCGAATACACCGACTTTCTCGAACAGTGGAGCGCCGACGGTTGGGATCCGGAGCGCTGGGCCACCTTCTTCGACGAGGAGGTGGGTGCGCGCTACGTCGTCTTGACCGCGGAGCACCACGATGGAATCCAACTCTGGGACAGCGACGTGACCGACTGGACGACGGTCGAGCGGGGTCCGCGCCGAAACATCGTCGGCGAACTCGGAGCGGCCGTCCGAGACCGAGAACTGAAGTTCGCAGGCTCGTTTCACGGCCTCCTGAACTTCTTCGATCCGGACCATCCAGGCCTGTTCGGGCACCCGGATATCGACGACGAAGGCCACCCAGGTCAGGAGTACATCGCGTTCATGAACGAGAAACTGACCGAACTCATCGACGAGACGCAACCGGATCTCCTGTGGCTCGACGGGAACTGGAAGGCCGACACCGAGGGGTACGGGACGAAAGAGACGGTCGCCTACTACTACGAACAGGCAGCAAACGAGTGGGACAAAGAAGTCGCCGTCAACGACCGCCTCGGTGCGGACGAAGAGCAGACGCACGGCGACTTCTACACGCCCGAGTACGAGACGTTCGACGAGATACAGGAGCACAAGTGGGAAGCGACACGTGGACTCGGCGGCTCGTTCGGGTACAATCGCAACGAACCGGAGCACCATTACCTCTCTGTGGCGGAACTCGTCCACTCCTTCGTCGATATCGTCTCGAAGAACGGAAATCTCCTGATCAACGTCGGCCCCCGAGCCGATGGGACCATCCCGGCGATCCAGAAAGAACGTTTGCGTGGGTTGGGCGAGTGGCTCGCGGTCAACGGCGAGGCTATCTTCGGCACCACCTACTGGGAGCGAGCAGAGGATACTGTCGCTTCCAGCACCGACGTGCGCTACACCTGGAAGGACGGGACGCTCTACGCGACGCTGTTCGACTGGGTGATCAGCGAACAGACGCTGCTCGATACCGGCTCGGACGTGACGCCGTCGTCAGTGTCGCTCTTGACAGATTCCGGCAAAGAGTCGGTCGACTGGAAGCACACGGATGGAGCCGTCACCGTCGACTTCGACGCTACCCCTCCGTCCGACCACCCGGGCGTGGCGTACGTGCTTGCGCTGGAGGATGTAGCGAATCCGACGACAGCGTCTGACTGACCCAGCGGGCTTCGATCGAACAGACTCCCAGCCCTCGCCTTACCGTAAGGCCGAGTAGCGGGCCAACAACCGGCGCAGTCGAAAGCCGAGCACCCCGCCGACGAGTCCGGTGGCGAGCGCGACGCCGGCTGGAAGCGAGACAGCCAGTGCCTCGTAGATTCCGTAGACGAGCAGCTGATCGACGAGTGTTCCAGGCGGTCGTCCGAGTGTCGTGAGGACTACGTCGTACCGCCCAGACAGGACAAAATCGTCGGCGACGTGTAGCACCAGCAACAGCGGCGTCGCGACGACTGCCGCGAGTGCGCCACGGTAGTAGCCCGCGTCGTCCCACGCAGTCAGCGTCCCAGCGACCATCCCACCGAGGAGTCCGTTGGCCACGATCGCTGTCGTCGGTAACAGGCCGAGCTTCCCCACCGCGAACGAGAAGACCACCACGACCGCGCCACCGACCAACTCCGGGTGGTCCAGACCGCGCCAGCGGTGACGAGTAGCGCTCACGGTCGTCTCCCGTCCCCGGTGTCGGCAGCGTCGACGGCGGTGACGGTCGCTACCCCGTCGTCGATCGAGACGACGAGGCCGGTACAACCGTCGGCCGACACGTCCCAGAGGTAGTCGGTCGTCTCGTCGGAGGCATGCACTCGGGCACGGAGGACGTGACGCCCGCTGCGTTCCACCACATCGTCGACCAGCACGTGCCGGTCGGTGTCCGCGTTACGGCCCGGGACCGTGACGCTCTCTTCGAACACGACCTCCCGCATGGCGAACAAGTCGAGAAACACCGTCAGCTCGATCTTGTGGGCGTCACTGTCGGCGTTGAGGAGTCGGAGTCCTCCCTGTGGAACGCCGCTGTCTGCACATCCGCCGCCGGTGCCGGCCGAGAGACACCCGCTCAGTGCGACGAGGCTGCCGAGACCGGCAAGCAGACGACGCCGTCCCGGCGCTCGCACAGTGGTGTCACTGTACCCATGGTTCACATGGGTGGATTACTGCTCCAATCAATAATGCTTGGGGAACTCGAAGCAATCGCCACCCCGGTTGACGGGATCAGTGCGTCTCGCGGAGGTGGGTAACGTCGAGTTCCGCGAGCGCGCTCGTGATGGCCGCGCGGTCCGCGTCGCTCTCGACGGTGATGGTTCGGGACTCTCCGGGCAGGAGGTGAAAGTAGTTGTCAGAGAAGGCACCGGACAGCGGAGCATCGAGCGAGACCCACAGCGCCGGGACGTCCGTCTCCAGCGTCACGCTCGCGCCTTCGACGTCCACCTTGATGTCGGGGACACGCAGATCGAGTCGCTTGTACGGTTCCTGGAACGCGACCGAGGGGTACGACTCGACGGGTCCGTCGAAGTCGGCCCTGACGAGACAGTTCGACGGATCGATTTCCGAAGCGACTGCGTCGATATCGACGGTCAGAGCGGCCGTGCTATCGAGTGGCGATACGGTCGTGTCGTGTGACTCCGTGTGGACGCGCTCGCCGTCGAGCGTCCAGACCGTAACGGTGAGCGTCCCAGAGATGGCTTCGGGTCGGTCGCTGGTCAACCACACTGACACACCCTCGTCGGTCACCGTCGTCGAGACGAGCAACGGCGCGAAGATCCGGCGAGCGACGTACTGGGACGCCTTCCAGTCGCCGCCGTACTCGATCGAGGACCACGAGGCACACGGCCAGAGATCGTTCAGCTGCCAGTACAGCGCTCCCATCGTGTGTGGCTTGCGCCGTCGCCAGTGTTCGATTGCGGTCTGCATCGCCATGCTCTGCTGGATCTGGCTCAGATACGCGAAATCTCCGAAGGAGAACGGCGTCCGAAAGTTGTCGGTCATCCTCGACAGGATCCGACCGTTGCCCCCGGGACTGCGCTGGTGGTGTTCCATCAGCGGGGCGGTCGGGTTGAGCTCGTTTTCGGGAAGGATCGACGCGAGCAACTCCGGGGACGGGAACGACTGATAACCGAACTCGGAGACGAACCGCGGTTCTGTCTCCTCGTATGCGTCGAAGGAAGCACCGCTGTGCCACACGTCCCAGTAGTGGATGTCGCCCCGCTCTGTCATGTAGGGATCGTCGTACTCGCGGCCACTGGAGGGTGAAGCCGACCAGTAGGGGCGCGACGGGTCTTCCTCGGTGACGATCTGGTCGAGCGTCTCGAGGAAGATCGCCTCGTAGTCGGCTTCGAGGCTGTCGATGTGATCCTCGTCGGCCCACCAGTTGTGCAGTCCCTGCTCGTTCTCGTTGTTGCCACACCACAGCGCGAGGCTCGGGTGGTTGGCCAGGCGACGCACCTGATAGCGTGCCTCCGACGCCACCGTCTCGCGAAACCCGTCGTCGGCGGGATACAGCGAACAGGCGAACATGAAGTCCTGCCAGACGAGCAAGCCGAGTTCGTCACAGCGCTCGTAGAAGGCGTCGCGTTCGTAGTGGCCGCCACCCCAGACACGAATCATGTTCATGTTCGCGCTGGCGGCACTGTCGAGTAAATCGGCGTACTCCGTCTCGTCGATGCGGCCGTGAAGTGCCTCCATCGGGATCCAGTTCGCCCCTTTCGCGAACACGGGGACGCCGTTGACCTCGAAGAAAAAGGACTCACCTGTGTCGTCTTCCTCCCGACACAACTCGATTTCCCGGAAACCCACACGATCGGTCGTCGTCTCGGTGTCGTGGTCGCTCTCGACGGTAACTGTCAGGTCGTACAGCGGTTGATCGCCGTAGCCGTTGGGCCACCACAGGTCTGGGTCGGCAACGGTGAGTTCGAGCGTGTGCTCCGCCGTACCGCCGTCGATGCTCACGGTCGTGGTCTCGGTGGCACCAGCGACGCTCGCGGTCAGCGTCGCCTCGCAGTCTGTCGGTACGTCGAGACCGACATCCACAGTCAGGTCGACGCCGTCGTCGTGGTGGTCCTGTCGACTTTTCGTGTAGGTGATACGGGGCCCGGAGTGGCCTACCAGCTCTACGTCGCGCCAGATCCCCATCGTCGGCAGGCACGGTCCCCAGTCCCAGCCGTAGTGACAGGCGGCCTTGCGGATGTGGTTGCGGTCGGGTTCGTCCTGAGGGTAACGCATTACCGGCACGTCGTAGGGGTGATCCGCCGCCCGCTGGCTGCTGTACTCGACCGGCGATCGAAACCGGATCTCGATGTCGTTCACACCGGGTTCGAGAGCATCGCCGACGGGAAACTCGTAGCGGCGGTGCATGTTGTCCGTCGTGCCGACCGTGATGTCGTTCACCCGGACCGTGGCGACGGTGTCCAGTCCGTGACAGACGAGCGTCTGTCGTTCCTCGGACAGCAGTGTGTCGTCGACCTCGACTGTCCGCCGATAGCACCAATCGCGCTCGGCCACCCACTGTACGTCGAGTTCGTTGTCGGCTTCGTAGGGGTCCGGGATCTGACCAGCTGCCATCAGGTCGCTGTAGACGTCCCCGGGGACCGTCGCTGAAAACTGTTGGTTCCCGTCCGTCGGGACACACTGCCAGCTACCGTTGAGAGAGTGGCGTTCCATGCACGCGGGTTTTGGTCTCTCATCAATAACTCTATCGGGGACACGTCTACCGTTTCGCCGGCCCGGACGGGTGCTCGACCGGGACCGAAACCCTCGACAATTAAGGTGATCGCTCGAACAGTGGGTAGCATGCGCGATACCAGCAGCGCCAAACGCGCCGACGAGACCGAAGAGCGTCTCGAGCGCCTCCGCGTCGCACACTCCCACGAGATAGAGAACATTTCACACCACAAGACGCGAGCGTTTCTGACGCCCGAGCAGGCTAGAGCGAAGTCGTTCGAGCCGTGTTCAGTCGGCGTCACGTGGAACCGGGGTCGAGAAACAGAACCAGACGACCGTCGGGACGCCGACGCAGACGTGCTCACCGGGCAGGTCTCCGAAGAGCAGGCTGTCGGCCAGAACGTCTGGTTTCGCCTCCAGTGCACCGTCCCTGAGTCGATGGCCGGTCTGCCGGTGTACCTACGCTTCGTGGCCGAACCGCTGTACGGGTCGAGTCACCACGGTGACCCGCGCGTGGAATCACTGTGCTTCCAAGACGGGACGCCGGTCAAGTCCTTCGACAACGGCCACGACTCGTACAAACTCGTCGACGAGGCCGAGGGTGGGGAGTCGTTCGATCTGCTGGTCGAGGCCGGGACGACGACCCTGTGGGGCAACCTCGGCGTCGACGAGTTCACACTCGACACCGCCGAACTGTACGCCGAACGACCAGCGGTCGCAGATCTCCACCGTCACGTGTCGATCTGCAACGACCTCCGTGAGCAGTACGACGAGGACTCACCCAACCGGGGCCGTCTGCTCGACGCACTCGTCGCAGCCAGTCACAAGTTCGCATTCGACGCCGGTTCGGAGGCCGAGTATCGAGAGAGCGCCCGCGTCGCGATCGAGGAACTGGAAGGCGTCGAGACGGACATTACCTCGGATCTCACCGGTCAGCAACTGACTGCCGTCGGCCACGCTCACCTCGATCTGGCGTGGCACTGGCCGTGGTCGGAGACGGTTCGCAAATGTGGGCGGTCGTTCTCCAACGTGTTGACGCTGATGGACGACTACCCCGAGTTCACGTTCATGCAGAGCCAGCCCCACCTCTACGAGTGGATCCGCGACCGCTACCCCGAGCAGTTCGACCAGATCGACCAGCGGATCGAGGACGGGCAGTGGCAACCCGAAGGAGCCCTGTGGGTCGAGTCCGACATCAACAACGCGGGCGAGGAAGCACTCGCCCGTCAGTACTTGCTGGGGAAACGCTACTTCCGTGAGGAGTTCGACGTCGATCCGAAGGTGACGTTCATCCCCGACGTGTTCGGGTACAGTGCCGGACTGCCGGGGATCGCGAAGGCAGCCGACTGTCCGTACTTCCTCACCCAGAAGATGTCGTGGAGTGAGATCAACGACTTCCCACACAGCACGTTCCGCTGGGCGGGCATCGACGGCTCGGAGGTTCTCGCACACTTCCCGCCGGGTGACACCTACAACGGCCAGATGGATGTCGAGGAGATCACGCACTCGGTGTACAACGACCCTCAGAACGCGACGACGACGGACCGCGCGTACCTGTTTGGCTGGGGCGACGGCGGCGGCGGCCCCACTCGCGAGATGATCGAGAAGGGGCAGGTTGTCGACAACATCGAAGCGCTCCCCGATATCGAACACGGATCGCTCGCAGGGCTGTTCAACCGTCTGGAACGCAACTATGACGACTATCCCGTCTGGAATGGCGAACTGTACCTCGAAAAGCATCGTGGGACACTCACCAGCCAGGCACAGACCAAGCGCAACAATCGCAAGGGTGAGTACGCACTCCGTGAGGCCGAGTTGTGGTGTTCCATCGCGATGGCGACGACGGCGTTCGACTACCCCCACGAAAAGCTACAGGACGCCTGGAAAGTGCTCCTGTTTAACCAATTCCACGACATTCTTCCGGGTTCTTCCCAGACCGACGTGTACGCCGATGCTGACCGGGACTACACCCGTGTCTTCGAGACGGCTGCGGAAGTGCGGACAGCGGCTCTGGACGCCCTGCTCGGAGAGCCGACGGGCAGCGACCGTTTCGCCGTCACGAATCCCCTGTCGTGGGCACACGAGAGTGTCGTCACGGTCCCCGCCGACGACGTGGCTGGCGATGCCGACGATCTGGTCGGGACGGCCGATGACGACAGTCTAGCCGTTCAGTCCACGACCGCTGGGGTCGGGGACGATTCGGAGGAGGAGGTCCTCGTCGAGACGCCCGAGTTACCAGGGATGGGTGCGACGACACTCACACTGACCGACACCGCCGAACCGGTCGACACACCCTTCGAAGTGTCGACCGATCGCCTCTCGAACGGTCTCGTCACAGTGTCGCTCGAGGGTGATGGGACCGTCTCCGTCTACGACGAAGAAAACGACCGCTCGGTCCTCGACGAACCTGGCAACCGCCTGATGCTGTACCGTGACCAGCCCCGGTACTTCGAAGCGTGGGACATCGAAGAAGACGTCTACGAGGTCGGCGACCAGCTCCCGGCCCCGGAGACGACGGTCGCCGAGAGCGGCCCCGTTCGAGCCACGGTCCGCCAGACCCGGTCGTTCGGCGACTCCTCGCTCGTTCAGGAGATCTCCCTCTACCGAGACTCGAAGCGTGTGGAGTTCCGAACGGAAATCGACTGGCACGAAGAAGAAAAGCTCCTCAAAACCCACTTCCCAGCCGGCGTGTCTGCGACGAGTGCGACCTACGACACGCACTTTGGCCACCACGAGCGAGACACCCACAGCAACACCTCGTGGGACGCCGCGCGGTGGGAAGCGGCCGGGGGTCAGTGGGTCGACGTGTCGGAGACCGACTACGGGGTCGCCCTGCTCAACGACTGCAAGTACGGGGTCAACGTCGACGGAACCGATATCTCCCTGTCGCTGTTGCGCGCGCCGAACCACCCCGACCCCGAGGCCGACCGCGGCACTCACGAGTTCACCTACACCCTGCTCGCCCACGAGGACGGACCGGCCCAGGCAGGTATCGACTGTGCCGCGAGCGAACTGAACGCGACGACTCGGGCGCGCCCAGTCAGCGAGACGGCTGACTTCGCACCGGTAACCGTCGGCGACGACGACGTGGTCGTTTCGGCGATCAAGCGCGCCGAAGACAGCGACGACGAACTCGTCGTTCGCCTGTACGAATCGGCCGGTCGACACGTCGACACGAACGTCGATTTCGACATCACCGTCACGGACGCGCGTGAGACGAATCTCATCGAGGACACCCGACAAACCCGTTCAGTTGATGATTCACGGCTAGAACTGTCGTTCGAGCCCTTCGAAATAAAAACGATCGCGATCCGAATCGGCGACTGACACAGCCATATTTCTGCAACAGCTATCGTATTCGCTAATATAATTCTATACGCCCCTTCTTATGTCCGTATATATTTATTTGGGCGTTTCATACCCGATAACAGAACGACGAACTCCAAAGTGAATATGGGCGTTCTGGGTCCCGATTCTGAGAGAAGAGCCGGCGGAGAGCACTCTCGGATAGCTTCGGGGTTCCCCATTCCTGAACGTCGTTCGCAGTCACAGTCTTTTCGCCGTCCGAGGTCGGACACCGTGTCATGGAGCAGTTCGTTACCGAGAACCTCGATTACTACGTGGAGACACAAGGCGTGTTGCCCGAACGGCTCGACGCCTTCGGCGAGACGTACCGCGAGCAAGGGTATTTGACGCGTGACCAACTCTACGAGATCGCCTACGAGTCCTCGACACGCAGCGCCTACCACATCGAGTCGAACCCCGACGAGCGCTGTCGAGAGGTCACGCGCAACGTCCGGATCGTCGACGACGACTTCTCGAAGATCCAGTTACTAACGGGCCTCAGCGGCTTCAAAGCCCCGACTGCCTCGTGCGTCCTCGCAGCACTAGACGGGGATCGCCACGCAGTCGTCGACACACGCGTCTGGGCGTCTCTGGAACGGAAAGGGTACTTAGAGGGGCGTAAGGAATCGTTCGACGCGGCCGACTACGTCACGATGATCGAGCCGATCAGAGCCATCGCCGAAGAGACGGGGTATCGGCCGGTCGACGTCGGTTACGCGCTGTTCGCCCACGACGACCGCGTCCGTGATGGGACGCTCCACTGACCGTCGATCACGACACAGAGCGACCCACTGGGAGATCGAGAGTGGACAGGTCTCGATCGCGTTGTAACGGGAAGCACCGCCGAGCCCTTGACTGGGTGACTGCAGTCAACGCCACATCCGGTCACCGACCCATCTTAAAGGGGTGAGCTTGTCGGTGGACTCCTGTTCTGGTCCCCTATTCGGAGGCAGGCGCATAACCGCCATTCAGGTTCAGCGTCCTCAATTTCAGGGCGGGGTGACGTGTCTCTCCTCCATGCGGATACTCATAGGGGGTGGCAGATCGCCATCGTGACGGCTTCCTCCCACGGCTACAGCCGCGGGTTTCCGCCGGAATATTTCTATGACTGTTGATCAGTGCGTTCTGTGATGAAACATTAATATCCACCTCGATTGGTGCAAGAGGGACTCCTGAATCGAAGACTCTACTGCGATAATGAACGTATAGGCCCGTTATACCAAAATAAACACTATATAGAAATACTCGGGAAGATAATTCGACTATTGACTGTCTAGTGGTGCCATCACTTCCCATATTATCATTTCCACGCGCTGATTGTGCTGGATTGAAGCGTTGTCTCCGATATGAGGGCCGTATTGGTCTTGTGAATGTCTTTCAATATATCCGCACACTAATTTTGCTTTGACGAATTAATCTCGTAGAATCAAGCATGACACCGATACCAGTCAGTACTGTCGCATTCTGCCCCACGAATTCATCAATACTGAATGTAGACTCGCAGACGGGCCACCGCATGGGCCCCACTGTCGTTTCGTTGTATTGACCGTTACGAGGTTCGCCTCAGGAATTCAGCGATCTATCTTTACAGACTTAATGCTGTAATGGATAGTTGTCTCATCTTCTATCAACGTCGTTTTCGTCGTCTTGCTGTCGTCATCCAACCACTTCAGACGTCGTCGTTTCCCATTCGTGCGACCACACGATCGAACCCAGCGGTAACTCGCTTCCATTATTGTTTAATACTGTATATCATGGGTGGATAGTTTTCCCCTCTGAGAAATTTTCTTCGTGTTTTAGTGGAATTGATCCACTCTTTCCGATCACTGATTGCCACTCTGTTGGAAGTATGGATCTTTCAGGGCTTCTCTGACCCGCAATCCGGCGTCTCTGATTGGGTGAACAGTTGTTCTTCATCGCTGGATATCGATCTGGGGAAGACTAACATCCCTCCGTATGAGGGGGTGCTGACTTCGATCAGCCCGACCAACGGCCGTGGCCATCATTGGATCACGTGTAGGTGATGTTCAGTTCGATCACGTTCGCGACGCTCTTCAGTTTAGCTGGCAACTCCGATCGGAATCGATCGCCCTGCAGCCGACTCGTCGGACCCGAAACGCTGATTGCGCCTTCCACGACGTTGTTGTTGTTCACGATCGGAACAGCGACACAGCGCAGGCCTTTGACGCGCGCTTCGTCGTCGAACGCGACACCCTCGTTGCGTACGCGCTCCAGACGGTCGAACAGTTCGTCTCGGTCGGTGATCGTGTTCTCGGTCATCCCCGGCAACCCGTGCTGGTCGATGATCTCGTCGACGCGCTCCTCGGGGAGGTGGGCGAGGATGGCCTTTCCCAGGCCGGTGCTGTGGAGGTTGACGCGCTGGCCGATGTAGGAGTCAGTCTTGACTGCGTCGGCCCCGTGCGCGCGATGGATATATGCACCTCGTCCGTTCTCTTCGACGAGCAGGTTCGCTAGTTCGCCCGTCTCGTTGGCGAGCTCGGTCACCTCTTCCTTCGCGATCTCGTAGATCTGTTCTCGGTGCCGGGCTTTCCCACCGAGCGCGAGATGTCTGAGACTGAGCCGGTACGTGTTGTTGTCCTTGATCACGTACCCGGCCTGTTCGAGCGTGCTCAGGTAGTTGTGGATGCTACTCTTCGAGAGACTGAACGAGTCGGTCAGCTCTGTCAGCGTCGCCTCGTTGCTCCGTTGGAGTTCTTCGAGGATGTCAAATGCTGTCTGTACTGACTGGATATCGTTGGACCGTTTCTCTTCCATGCCAACCCGTTTCGGCCATGCCATAATAAATCTGATCCACCAATGCTGGACCACTGTCTGTGACGGGCGAACGCCGTATTCGACCGCGCTGAGGGCTGTCGGACACTTCCAAAAGAATATATGGATGGCAAAGAAGGCCATACTCGTATGTCGCAGCTACCAGCGATAGGACTCGGCACGTGGCAGAATACCGACCCCGACGACTGCCGCGAGAGCGTTCGCACCGCACTGGACGCCGGGTATCGGCACGTCGACACAGCACAGTACTACGGAAACGAGGCACTCGTCGGCGAGGGCATCGAGGCGGCCGACGTTGCTCGCGAGGATATCATCGTCGCGACCAAGGTCCACGCCGAGAAGTTCGGCCTCGCCCACGACGAAGTGATCGAGGGATTGAACGCCAGCCTCGATCGGCTCGGTCTCGACTCGCTCGACGTACTGTACGTCCACTGGCCGGTAGGCAACTACGACCCTGCGGAGACGATGCCGGCGTTCGACGAACTTCGCGAGCGCGGGTTGATCGACCACGTCGGCCTGAGTAACTTCTCTGTCGAGTTGCTCGACGAGGCACGCGAACACCTCGATTCGCCACTGTTCGCCCACCAGGTCGAGATGCACCCACTGCTCCCACAGGAGGACCTCGTAGAGCACGCACAGACGAACGACTACAACCTCGTCGCCTACTCACCGCTGGCGCGGGGCAACGTCTTCGACATTCCCGAGGTTGAGTCGGTCGCGACCAAACACGATGTCAGCCCGGCACAGGTGAGCCTCGCGTGGCTCCGGTCCAAGGACAACGTCCACGCCATTCCGAAGGCGTCGAGTGCGTCCCACATCCGCGATAATCTGGCGTCGCTGGAGCTCGAACTCGACGACGAGGATATCGAGCGGATCGATGCCATCGATCGCACCGAGCGCTACGTCGAGCGCGACGGCGCGCCGTGGCTGTAGGTCGGTCCGTCCTGATACGGCCTATTGTCGGTGCTTGCCGACGATCGTCGCCACGGGATAGACGATCGCCGGTACATCGCTACCAAAATCCGTATAATTCGTCTGCCTTTTCGCCGGTCGCCGTGTTCCGAGCGGACGCTCAACTCGTGTACTCAGTTGCTCGGGAAAACAGATCAGCGTCGCTCGGTCTCCGTTTCGCTACTCGTTTCGGTATTCACCAGGAGGTGACCGAGATCTCGCGCAGCGGCCGTTCGAGCGGGACATCGACCACGCCGCCGGTGTAGTGTGAGAGGTAGAAGCCGACGATTATCTCCAGCGAACTCACCGCCTCGGCACCCGGCGAGTAGTTCTCACACTCGCCGTTGAGGAGGTCCTGGACGTGTCTGGCTGCGTTGGCGAAGGAGTTCTTGTAGTCGTCGTCCCACGTCCAGACGCCGTCGATGCCCCTGAGGTCGCGCTCGACGTGCTCGCCGTCTTCGAGGCTCCAGTAGCGCCACTCGCCGTCGTCGTTGTTGAGATACAGTTTCCCCTCGGTCCCGATGAAGTTCAGCGTCATCGAGGACATCTCTCGCGGGATGGTGCAGTCGACCGTGACGAACGTGTCGTCGTCCATGACGACGTAGCCGCCACCGCCGGCGTCGTCGACGCTCTCGGCCACGTCCAGCGAGTCGACGGCTTCGTTCTCGCCGGTAATGTAGCCGTTGACCTGTGCGGGCTCGGCATCCAGCAGATACACGAGCGTGTCGAGGACGTGCGTGGAGTTGCGCATCAGTTCCATGCGGTACTGGGTGCTGACCGACTTCACGTCGCCGAGGATGTTCTCGCGCTGGATCAGATCGCGGAGGCGCTGGAGCTTCTCGGTGAAGCGAAACGAGTGGTTGATTACCAACTCCGTCTCGGTCTCGTCACACACGTCGACCATCTCCCGCGCTGCGGCGACTTTGGAGGCGATGGGCTTCTCACACCAGATCACGTCCGGATCGGCCGCCGAACGGGCAGCGTCGATCGTGTGCCTATCGTGGAGGTAGGACGGCGTACAGATCGAGACCACGTCGAGATCCTCGGCGTCGAGCATCGCCTCGTGGTCCTCGTAGCGACTCCACTCGGGGATGTCCCACGCCTCACCGAAGGTGTCGAGTTTCTCGCTGTCGACATCTGCGACTGCGACGAGTTCGATCTCCGAAGTGTTCGCGTAGCCGCCAGCGTGGCTGGCGTCGATCTTCTGTTTCCCGATGGCCTCCTCGTCGTGCATCCCGAGGATACCCATACCGGCGATACCGCCTGTTCCGATGATGCCTGCGTTGTAGCTCATGTGTTCGATCAGTCTCCGCCTTGCGAGCGGGCTATCGCAGTGTCGAGCCAAGCCGGTAGGCTGGTGCCAACGCTTGACTGACCCATGGACCTTCAGTTTAAGGTCGCCACGTATAAATCCTTGAGTTTCTCGTCTGTCGAAGTGATAGGTCTCGCTCGCTCTGGGCTCACAGTCCAAAGCTACAAGCCGGTCACTCCGCAACGTCGGGTATGCGCAATCCAGTCGTCCAGAACCCGCTACAGAGTCGCTCGGACCTACAGCGTGCCGTCAGGCAACTCGTTGCACCGCTCGAAGCCCACCACAGCTCCGGAGGCGCGTTGATCCGGCCCGGTGTGACCGGCGCGTGGTTTCCGAACCGAGAGGCTGGCATCGAGGGGTACGCCCGATCCCTGTGGGGGATCGCCGCGCTCGCCGCTGGCGGCGGGTCCTTCGACGGGTGGGACCGCTACCGCGCGGGACTGATTAACGGCACCGATCCCGACCACGCCGAGTACTGGGGCACCATCGCGGACGGCCACCAGAAGGTCGTCGAGAGCTCTTGCATCGGCATGGCGCTCGGACTGGTCCCAGAGCAGTTGTGGGAGCCACTCGACGACGAGGAACGAGCGAACGTCCAGCGGTGGCTCACAGCCGCCAACGGCGAGTCGATCCCAGACAATAACTGGCGATTCTTCCGCGTGCTCGCAAACGTCGGCCTCGCCGCAGTCGGTGCCGAGTACGACAGTGCGCAGGTCGAGACAGACCTCGATCGGCTCGAGGAGTTCGCGCTCGGCGACGGCTGGTACGTCGACGGTCCGGACGCACAGGTCGACTACTACTGTGCGTGGACAATGCACGTCGAGGGCCTGCTGTACGCGTGGCTGGCTGACGACACAGAACGAACGGCGCGCCTTCGCGAGCGCGCTGTGTCCTTTGTTGACGACTATCAGTATCTGTTCGAGGAGAGCGGGCGGGCGATTCCCTACGGTCGCAGCCAGACCTACCGGTTCGCGCAAGCGGCGTTCTGGGGCGCGCTCGCACTCGCTGGCCGCGACGCCGACCTGCCGTGGGGCGAGGTAAGAGGGCTGTGGCTGCGAAACCTCCGCTGGTGGTTCGACCAGCCGATCTTCGCCGCCGACGGGACGCTGACGCTGGGCTATCGGTATCCGTCGCTGAAGATGACCGAGCCGTACAACTCTCCTGCCTCACCGTACTGGGCCTTTCGCGCGTTCCTCCCGCTTGCCGTCGACGCGGACCACCCCTTCTGGACGGCCGACGAGCAGTCGCTCCCGGACCTCGACCGACAGCGAACGCTCAACCACGCGAACCTCGTCATGCGGCGCGAAGCGGACCACGTAGTCGCACTCACCGGCGGCACTGACGCCCCGAACTACTCCAACAAGTACGACAAGTTCGCCTACTCCAGTCACTTCGGCTTCGGCGTCGACGACGGTGTCGCCGGCCTCGACGCATGCGGTGTCGACAGCACGCTCGTTGTCAGTGCCGACGGCGAGCACTATCGCGGTCGCTCTGCCGACCTCCGATCAAGCGTCGCAACGGGCGTCGCCCGGTCGGTCTGGGAGCCCTTCGACGACGTGACTGTCTCGACGTGGGTCGTCCCCGTCGGCTCGTGGCACGTCCGCGCGTACCGACTCGACACCGACCGGCGGATCGAGAGTGCCGACGGCGGGTTCGCGCTCCCGACGACCGACGAGCGGGAAGCCGACGACGTGATCGAGACGACCGACGACCGTAGCGCGACAGTACGATTCCAGGACTTCAGCGGCGTACGGGCGCTCGCTACGACTGCGACCGGGGACACCACCGATGGTGACGTAGTCCGTCCGTCGCCCAACACCAACCTCCAGCACCCTCGCACTGCCGTGCCGGTGCTGACTCGGACGTTCGAACCGGGGACCCATCGCTTTGCGAGTGCGGTGCTCGGTGTGCCCGGCGAAAGCGAGCGTCCCGACGTTTGGTCGTCGCCGCCGTCCGTCGCGTGGACGAGCGATGGCGTCGACGTGTTCGACGGCGAGGGGTCGCTGGTACAGTCGCTCGACGGCGAGCGCATCGAGACGTTACAGGAGTGACGGCGGCAAGAAGCGGGCTGATCAGTGCGACAGCGAGACCGCGAACTCGCCGTCGTCGAACTCGATGGGTGACGGTTCCTCGACGACGCGGAGGTCGTCGCGGTCACGTGCTTCTTCGACGAGCGCTTCGGAGGCCAGCAGTCGTCCGAGGTGCATCGTATCCTGTGCGCGGACGACGCGGACGGTCTCGGGATCGACGACGCCGATAGTCGACAGCGCCGCGACCAGTCCGGCACGGTCGCTCTCGACGACTGGTGGGAGGCGGACGCCGCGGACGGTGCTGGCAGTGAGCGCGTTGATCAGCGTCGTCTCGGCGTCGAGTTCGGCGACGATGTCCTCGTGGATCAGGTCAGCAGAGCCGACACCCATCGCGTTGCCGTGGGTTGTCTCGGTCAATCCGCGGGTGTAGATGCGTTTGATGTCGGGCTGTTCCGGCGCTGGCTCGTTGATCGCGAACTCGCGGCGGCCGATGACATTGGTGTCCAGGCCCTGCCCGCTGATATCCTTGCCCTGCCGGTCGAAGACGACCACGTCCAGTTCGTCGAAGGGCAGCGTCGGCATGATGTCGTAGGATAGTTCGAGCAGTTCCCGTTCGCGGTCGAGAAAGCCACTCGGGGGGACACCCTCGATGAGCGTCGTGTCGTCGTGCTGGTCCTCGACGAGGGCGATCCCGCCCACGACCGGTAGCGCGTCGAGGAGCTGGTCGGTGATCTCGGGGATCATGTTGCGGAACGACCAGTCGACGGCCCACTCGTGGGCGATCTTCGCGCCACGTTGCTTGCCCATCCCGATGACGAGCATCTTCGAGAGCCCGCTCTCGACGGTCCCGTCGAAATCGGTGTGTGGCTTGACGCGGTTGATCGGTACGATGGCGTCCGCGCCGGCGGCGTGGTCGTCGGCGACGACCGGCACGTCCCGGTCGGGTGTCCGACCGACTTCGACGACATCCATGCTCGATCTGATCTCACAGCCGATCGAGTCCTCGGTGACGCCCAGTTCGTTCAGCATCTCGCGCTGACCCTCGCCGGTCGCCCCGCCGTGACTCCCCATCGCCGGGAAGACGCACGGTTCGTAGCCCGCATCGGCGAGGGTACTCACCGTCGCTTCGACGATCGTCGCGAGATTCGCGATCCCGCGGCTACCGACGCCGAGGGCGATCTCACCGCCCGCTGGTACGCCGTCCAGCTCCAGGGCGTCGACGGCCCGCTCGACGTGGGAGTGGATGTCGTCGGGCGCGATGGGATCGGTCTCCCAGACCTGTTCGATCACGCCGAGTTTCGGGAGGTCGGGATCGCCACACGCCTCGACGATCGTCGCCTCCGGGACGGAGAGTTCGCTCGCGCTTTCGTTTCGGTGCATACACACACTGTGTGGTGAGACCGTGATAAGCGTGGCTGAAACCGGCTGCTCCACGACGCCCGATCTCAAGATTTAAGAGGACGACCACGCCTCGTAGAGGTGATGCGCTTCGTACGCTACACCGACGGGACAGCCCCAGCCTGGGGTCTCGAAGTAGAACAGACGATTCACGCCCTCTCGGATCTGCCGTGGGGCGAACCGACGCTTTCGGACATCGCGAACCCGAGCTACCGCGACGCAGTGCGCACCCGGGTCGAAAACGGCGCGCTCACGACGGTCGACCCGGAGACGGTCTCGACGCTCGCGCCGGTCCCACAGCCGGGAAAGATCGTCTGCTGTGGGCTGAACTACCGCGACCACGCCGAGGAACAGAACGAGGAGATTCCCGACAGTCCGATGCTGTTCGGGAAGGCTCCGACCACCGTCACGAACCCGGGCGACCCGATCATCCACCCCGATCCCGACGGCGATGCGCAGGTCGACTACGAGGTCGAACTCGCTGTCGTCGTCGGTGAGACGATGGCGTCGGTCGATCCGGCCGACGTGTCCGACTACGTCGCGGGCTACACCGTCCTCAACGACGTGAGCGAGCGGACTGCCCAGAACGCCGACGGCCAGTTCTTCCGCGGGAAGAGCTACGACACGTTCGCCCCGATGGGACCAGCGCTCGTCACGGGCGACGAGGTCGATCCAAACGCGCTCGACGTAGCACTCCGGGTCGACGGCGAAACGAAGCAATCCTCGAACACCGAGCAGTTCATCTTCGACGTCGACGACCTCCTCGCACACATCAGCGAGGCGATGACCCTCCGCCCCGGGGACGTGATCTCCACCGGGACCCCCGGTGGCGTCGGTATCTTCCGCGACCCGGTCGAGGTGCTCGCACCGGGCCAGACGGTCGAAGCAGAGGTCGAAGGGATCGGGACGCTCGAAAATCCGGTCGTCAGCAAATAAGCGACCCCAGTCGTTCGTCTGCCACACCACCCGTTCTTGCTGTGTTACTCGTCGCCAGTCTCGGGCACCACGTGCACGATCACGTCGTTGACGTTGGTGTTTTCGATCATGGCCGACACCGTTTCCACCTGGCAACGGCGGAGACGGATGGTAGTCGGTCTGTCCCAGAACAACCGGACGCAGTCGCTCGGTCGACCGGGGAAGCGTCTACAACTGTCCGTATGAATCCGACCCGCCGGTAGCATTATACTCACGGGGTAGCTCTCGTCGGACATGCAGTTAGCCCATCCGTACACCGACGACGAGACGTGGCTACGAGGCAACGTCCACACCCACACGACGGAGACAGACGGCGAGTACAGTATCGCAGAGACGCTCGACGCGTACGAGTCGGCGGGTCACGACTATCTCGCCATCTCGGACCACGATCTGCTGGTCGATCCCGACGACTATCGCGCGGGAACCGACCTCACACTGTTGCCCGCCGTCGAGGTGACAGCGAACGGCCCCCACGTCGTCCACGTCGGTGCGACGGCAGCCGTCGAGCCACGGGCCGACCGACAGGCCGTCGTCGACGAGATCCGAGGGCAGGATGCGATCGCGATTCCAGCTCATCCGAACTGGCTGGCAGACTACGACCACTGGCCCCAGCACCAACTCGAAGGGCTGACGGACTATCACGGCATCGAGATCTACAACGGCAACATCGAGCGGAGTCAGGGGGACGCGCTGGCGACCGCACGCTGGGATCAGTTGTTGTCGGCCGGCAAGCACGTCTGGGCCTTCGGCACGGACGACGCCCACGCCGGTGTCGACATCGCGAACGCCTGGACCGTCGTACAGGTCCCCGAACGGACTCCGGAGGCCATCCTCGACGCGCTCCGGGCTGGGCGGTCGTACGTCTCGACGGGCGTGAGCATCGAACGGATCGACGTCGAAGGGAGTACCATCGAACTACGGACGAGCGAACCGGTGTCGGCGCGGCTGATCAGTGATCACGGGCGCATCCAGCACACTACCGAGGGCACCACCGTCCAGTTCGACGTGAGCGCGGCGCTGCGCTGGGGATCGGACCACAGTTACGTGCGGATCGATTGTCTCGGGCAGGGCACCGACAGGGCGTGGACGCAGCCCTTCACGCTGGAGTGACGTGGGGACTGGTCTCGAAACGCCGGGGCTGGCTCACCAGAATCGCGTGTGCTGTCGGGTCGCCCGAACCAGTCCCTCGACGTAGAAGTAGTCGCCCCAGATGGTACACTCGTCGTAGTCGTCGTCGGTCGGGTGGTACGCCCCTGCTTTCAACAGGCCGTTCGAGTCTTCGCCGGTCGTGTAGTCGGCGGCGAGACTTCCCAGCGTCTCCAGTGCGGCGGTGCGGTAGGCTGGGACGCGCTCGTCGGCGGTGGGGAGTTGTCGGGTGAGTTCGTCCAGCCCGCAGGCGGCGATGGCGGCGGCCGAACTGTCGCGAATCTCGGGATCTGTCGGGGCGTCGAAGTCCCACAGCGGGACGTGGTCGTCCTCGACGTGGGTGAGATAGTAGTCGGCGACCTTCGCTGCGAGGCTCGCGTGTGCGCCCTCGCCGGTGTAGTCGGCCGCGAGTGCGCCGCCGTAGATCACCCAGGTCTGGCCCCGCGACCAGCAGGAATCGTCGGCGTGCCCCTGTGCGGTCTCGCCGCCCAGCGGCTCGCCGGTCTCGACATCGCATGTGAAGGTGTGAAACGTCGACGCGTCGTCCCGGACGATGTGAGCCACATTCGCGCGAGCGTGGCTGGCCGCGATCTCGGCGTAGGACGGATCGTCCGTCGCCTCGCTGGCCCAGAACAGCAGCGGGAGGTTCATCATCGTGTCCGCGATCATCCGACCGCGGTTCTCGTCGTCGGGGTCGTCCATGGGGCCCCAGGCCTGCAGGAGTCCTGGTGCCTCCCAGTAGCGGTCTACCAGCAGGTCCGCCGCGCGGATCGCGACCGTCCGATACTGTTCGTTGTCGGTCAGTCGGTGACTAGCGATCGCTGACAGGGTGTAGAGGAAGCCAAGATCGTGTGTGTCGACCAGTCCCTCGTCGAGGCGGCGCTCGAAGGTCTTCAGTTGCGCTTCGGCCGCTTTCCTGAATCGGGCCTCACCGGTCACCTCGTAGGCGAGCCAGCACAGGCCGGTCCAGAACGAGGTCGTCCAGCCGCCCATGTTGTCGACCGTCCCGTAGACGAGGTCGTCGCTCGACGCCGCGGGGAAGCAATCCGAGAACGTATCGAGGTTGTCGCCGATCCGGTCGATCGCCGCGGTCAGCGCCCGGTCGAGTTCCGCCTTCGTCACGTCGGTGGGCGTGTCGTATCGGTCGGGAACGCCCGGATCGGCGACTCCCGAGACCAGCGTCGTGAGCGTTCGGGTCATCGCTTCAAGCATCGCGTGAGCCCGGTATTAAATTTGCTGTCGACTGCTCGGTAGTGGGACCGACGTGTGGATAGCTGTTCTGTGAGCGGCTCTCGATGGCTGTACCGGCGACCCTCGGGTCTCTGTCTGTCTCGGCTTCCCGCTGGTCGTCTGTGTGGATTGGCCCGTTCGTTTGCAAAGCATACGGTGTATCCGATAGTTATTTATATATGGACCTGAACATTCGTGATGTTCGCAATGGTAGACTCTGGCAACAGTAGAAGCCGACGTAACGTTTTGACTGCGATCGGTGCACTCGGTGCTGCCGGTCTCGCTGGGTGTGGTGGTTCGAATGACACGAACACAGAGGGAGAAGGTAGCTCTGGTGGCTCGGGATCGGACGGCGGTTCGAGTTCGACTGACACCGGGACGGCGACCCCGGTGCCGATGGCCGATTCGTTCACCCTCTGGGAATTGAGCGACACCTGGGACCCCCACGTCGCAGCCTATCAGGATGCGACCGGGACGACGATCGACCACGTCAACAAGGGGTCGGTCATCGAAGACCTCCGTACCCGCATCCTCGCTGGTACCGGCGCACCGGGCACGTCGATGGCCCAGTACAAGAACCTCAGGCAGCTCATCGCAACCGGCGGGCTGCGTGACATCTCCGACTGGGTCGACGAGGCCGGAATTCGCGACCAGTTCCCCGAAGGGATCTGGGAGACGGTGAGTCAGGACGGAGCAATCTACGAGATTCCCTACGACATCGGTCCTGCAACCCTGTTCTACCGGAAAGACGTCTGGGACGAACACGGCGTCGACGACAGCTTCGAGACGTACGACGAACTGATCGAGGAAGGGAAGAAACTCCCGGACGACATGTCGATTATGGGCCTGGCAAACAACACCCTGATGGTCGTTTGGCGAGCGATGTACCGTCAGGCTGGCGGCCAGGAGTTCGACGAGGAAGGTCGGATCGCCTTCGACAACGATCTCGCGCTGACGGCGTTCCGTCAGATCAACCGCCTTGGCCGCTCCGGTGTGGTCGACTCCACGAACTCGTGGAGTAACCCGTGGTTCGAGGGCTTCAAGGACGGCTCGATCGCCGGTCGAATCTCCGGTGCCTGGTTCGCGGGCACGCTCCAGTCTTCGGTCAGCAGCACGTCCGGCAAGTGGCGCGGCATGAAGCTCCCGGCCCTGGAATCCGGTGGCAACCGCGCGAGCCAGATCGGTGGCTCCGGGCTGTGCTTCCCCAAGCAGGTCGACGAAGCACAGGCACGCCGCGCGTTCGACTTCGTCGTCGAGACGACCACGAGCAACGAGCAGATGGCGAATCTGTTCACCGAAGAAGGCAACATCTGCGCGTACAAAGGTGCGTGGGACGACGACGCATTCAGTGCGGGCTACGACTTTTTCGGCGGCCAGCCGATCGGCGAACTGTGGACGGAGATGGGTGACAACATCCCCGGCTTCACCTACACGCTCGACTCGCCGAAGGTCAACACCCTCCTGAACCCGATCCTGCAGGACATGGTCGCTGGCGACCTCGAACCGAAGGCAGCGCTCGACAAGTGGGTCACCCAATCGAAGAACCAGACAGGTCGAGACGTCGCATAAAATGAGCTCTCAGACGGCACCAAGTCTCGTCGATCGAATCCGGTTCAAACGGGAACAGCTGAAAGACTGGCTGCCGCCGTTCCCGGGAACACCGTACGTCTTTCTGAGTCCATATTTCGTGCTGTTCGGCGTGTTCCTGGTCTTCCCGATGTTCTACACCATCTACCTCTCCTTTTTCACGTTCCAGGGAGTGGCACTCGATCCGCTGTTCGTTCTGGAGTTCGGTGGAGCATCGCTCCCAATACCCAAGATGGCAAACCTGCAGTTCGTTGGTCTGGAAAACTACCAGCGACTCCTGGGCGACCAGATCTTCTATCAGTCGTTGCTCAACACCGTGATCATCTTCGTCGTGCAGGTGCCACTGATGGTGTCGCTGGCGATGGGGATCGCACTGGTTCTCAACGCTGGCTTCACGCGGTTCAAGGACGTCTTCCGCAGCATCCTGTTGCTCCCCGTCGCGGCAAACAGCGTCGCGTACACGATCATGTTCACGGTCATCGCCGTGGAAGGGGGCTTGCTCGATGGTGTCTTCATCATGCTCGGATTGCAGCCGATCCCGTGGATGACGGACGGCTTCTGGGCACGCAATCTCATCGCCGGGATGTCGATCTGGCGCTGGACCGGTTACAACATGATCATCATCCTCGCGGGGATGCAGACGATCTCCCCGTCGCTGTACGAGGCCGCCGAGATCAACGGTGCCAGTCGGCTCCAGAAGTTCCGCTACGTCACGCTGCCACAGCTGAAACCGATCATGCTGTTCGTGTTCGTGACGACGACCATCGGGGTGTTCAAGAAGTTCGGTGAGCCGGTGATCCTCATCCAGTCCGGCGCGCCGATCAACAAGACGCGTACCATCGTCTACTACATCTACGAGGTCGCGTTCCAGAACCTCCAGCTCGGGTACGGGAGCGCGCTGACGGTCGCACTGGTGTTGATCATCCTCACGCTCTCGCTGATCCAGTTCAAGGTGACCTGATATGCACAACAAAATCAAACGAGAGGCGCTGTGGCAGTTCGGTGGCTACAGCTTCCTGCTCATCGTAACGATGCTGATGATGATCCCGATCTACTGGCTCGTCGTGGCCTCGACGCTGCCCAACGACGCCATCTTCTCGAGCGTGGGCAATCTGCCACGGCTCATCCCGGGAACAGCGTTCCTCGAGAACGCCCGTGATCTGGCCGCTCGACCGAACGTCGACTACTTCCTGAGCGTCTGGAACAGCATCGCAATCGCCGGGATCTACACCGTGCTTGCCGTGTTGTTCTGCTCGATGGGTGGCTTCGCGTTCGCGAAGTACGACTTCAAGTACAAGCGAGTGCTGTTCCTCGCCATCCTCGCGACGCTGATCTTCCCGATCAATCTGCTGGTGATCCCGATGTTCCTGCTGGTCTCGAAGATCGGTCTCTCGAACACCTACTGGGCGGTGATCCTCCCGTGGGCTGCCTCGCCACTGGGTATGTTCTTCATGCGCCAGTCGATGCAGTCGATCCCGGATTCGCTGCTCGAAGCGGCCCGAATGGACGGCGCATCCGAGTTCCAGCTGTTCTATCGCGTGACGCTCCCGACGATGAAGTCGAGTCTGGCAGCGCTCGCGGTGATCCTGTTCCTCAGCATGTGGAATCTGTTCCTCTGGCCCCTGATCGTCCTGGGCGAGGGGAAGTACACGATTCCGGTGGCGATCCAGAAGATCACGAGCAACCAGAACGTCGCCTACGACCAGCTGATGGTCGCGTCTGCGATCGCGATCATCCCGATGTTCCTGGTCTTCCTCGCGCTGCAGCGCCACTACGTCAAAGGGATCCTCGCTGGAGCGGTCAAGGAGTGATAACGACATGACGGAAATTACTATCGACGGACTCACGAAAGCGTACGACGCGAGCAAAGACGAGACAAACGAGGACGGCGAGATCATCGCCGTCGACGACATCGACATCGACATCGAAGACGGCGAGTTCATCGTCCTCGTCGGTCCCTCTGGTTGTGGAAAGTCGACGACGCTGCGGTGTATCGCCGGGCTGGAAGACGTGACCGAAGGCGAGATTCGGTTCGACGACACGCTCGTCAACGAGGATCGGCCTCGCGACCGGGACGTCGCGATGGTGTTCCAGAACTACGCGCTGTACCCGCACATGACCGTCGAAGAGAACATCGGCTTCGGCCTGAAGCTCTCCTCGACGCTGTCGAGCAGCGAGATCGAAACCCGTGTCCGCGACGTGGCCGAGATGATGGGCATCGAAGACCTGCTGAATAAGAAGCCGTCGGAACTCTCGGGCGGCCAGCAACAGCGTGTCGCGCTCGGCCGGTCGATCGTCCGCGAACCGGGCATCTTCCTGATGGACGAGCCGCTGTCGAATCTCGACGCGAAGCTCCGGGCGACGATGCGGACCGAGCTGCAGGAGCTCCAGAACCAGCTCGATACGACGACGATCTACGTCACCCACGACCAGACCGAAGCGATGGCGATGGGCGACCGGATCGCCGTCCTCGACGGTGGTGTCCTCCAGCAGATCGACCCCCCGGAGGAACTGTACCGGAACCCCGTCAACGAGTTCGTCGCGAACTTCATCGGGAGTCCGAGCATCAACCTCCTCGACATGGCTGTCAAGGGCGACCGACTCACTGCCTCGTCCGGGTTTACGTACGAGCTCGACGATCAGAGTGTCGAGGGCGACCGTGTCAGACTCGGCATCCGACCCGAAGACATCACCATCAATGCGACTGGCGACGATATGAAAGTCTCAGTCGTCGAGAAGATGGGCAACGAGAACTTCATCTACGGTCGCATGGGTGAGAAGGAGATCGTCATCCGGGCCGACGCCTCGGTCCGGCCGAGAGTCGGCGACACCGTGGGCCTCGAATTCGACGAGAGTGCCGTCTACCTCTTCGACACGAGGACCGGCGAGTCGATCAAGACCAAGACCGACGAGATCACTGCACCCCCCTCTCAGTTCTGAGCGGCCTCGTTTCGTCTGGCGCTCGAGTCGTTTTCGTTCTCGTCCGACTGATCGGTCCCGACCAGCACCACGCTCGCCGATCGTACTTCGTGCACCGCCCAAGTATAGTGGCGTCGCTACTCGGTCTCGTGATCGTTTATCGGCGTTCGTGCGGAACGTTGTAGACACTTGTCGACCGCACGCAGTCGTGCGGTTGCTCTGGTCAAGATCGATGACTTTCCGTAGCAGGTGAGCGCTTAAAATTGGCTCTCGTGATCGGTGATCGGGAGACGCGTCGCCCCGATCAGTCAGTGAGATACGGATGCAAGCTGACCGTGAACGTCGTCGCGTCGGGATCGACTCGGTAGCATTCGAGCGTCTCCGGGCCACAGCTTCCCGACCCCTGCCCGCTGTGGGCGTGATCGAGGGACACTGAGACCGTCTCATCGCGGTCGAGTTCGTGAACGTGCTCGGCGGCTTCCAGTTGCTCGGTCGTGTAGTCGTGGGCGGTGAAGTCGAGCAGCGAGTCACTCGTCGCCAGCAGGCCGGCACCGGTACGATCTTCGAAGGCGACCCAGCGCGTGTCCGCGTGGTTACCGTTGGCCTGCGGGCGCACGTATGGGGTGTGCAGGTCCTCGACCGCGGCTTCGTAGCGGCCGACGAGTGGCGCGTTCTTGCTGTCGGGGTAGGACTCGCTCGGACCGCGGCCGTACCACGAGACGTGGTCGAAGGCGTCGGCAAGCGTCATGTCGAGCCCCAGTCTGGGGACCGAGGGCAGCATCGAGAGGTCGCCCTCGGGATCAATCCGGGTCTCGATGTCGACCTGCCCGGTCTCGTGGATCGTGTAGGTCTGGCTGGTGGCGAAGCCGTGGGCGAACATCGGCGCGCCGAGCCGTCCGTCGACACTGATCGTCACTGCCTCGTCGCCGGACGCCACAGCCACGTCGTCGACTCGACTCCGCAGGTCGTGCAGCCCGTGCTCGCGCCAGAGCTGTTCGAATCCGACTGTCCGGGCGTCCCACTCTTCGATCAGTTCTTCGGTCTCGTACAGTTCGACGAAGCGGGTGAAGAAGTGCGGGACGAGCGGCAGCCCACGGTCGTTGTCCGTCGGCGCGCGCCAGACGCCGACCGTCGGGCCGTCAGTGACAACCGTTCGGCCGCGGTAGGACAACGAGTCGATCACGCCCGCAGTCGTGTCGAAGACGAGTTCGAAATCGTCGTTCTCGACCACGACTTCGTGGTCGCCCTCCTCGCAGGTCAGCGGGGCGGACACCGTCGTGGTCGGTACCGACGGTGCTGCACTCGCGGGGAGTTCGAACTGGGCCGTCGCGACAGTGTGCCCCGCAGGTGCCCAGCGGCGGTCGCTCGCGAGCACGGTCTCGACGGTGAAGAGTCTCTCGCCGTCGTCAGTCCCCTCAGCCGCGCCGTCGTCGAACGGCACTTCGACCGTCTCGCACTCGCCAGGTCCGACGGCGGGCAGGTCGAGCGTGCCGCTCTGGACGACTGTGCCATCTTTCTCGACGCGCCAGCGTGCGCTCAGGTGGTCGAGTCCGCGGAAGTCGTAGCGATTCTCGACGGTAATCTCGCCTGCTGCGAGGTCGCTGTCCGTGACGACGATCGGCTCGACGACCTTCTTTAGCTCCGTCAGACCCGGCGAGGGCGTGCGGTCGGGCAAGACGAGCCCGTTGATGTTGAAATTGCCCGTGTTGGGTTCGTCACCGAAGTCGCCGCCGTAGGCGAACCACTCTTCGCCCTCGTCGGTCCGCTGTCGGATGCCCTGGTCGATCCAGTCCCAGACGAACCCGCCCTGCAGACGGTCGTGTTCGTAAAACAGGTCCCAGTAGTCGTCGAGACTGCCCGGTCCATTGCCCATCGCGTGGGCGTACTCACAGAGGATCACCGGGTGGTCGTAGTCGTCTTCGACGGCGAGCGCTTCGAGGTCGTCGAAAGGAGTGTACATCGGGCCGACGATGTCGCTGACGCGCTGGTCGTGGTCCTGTTCGTAGTGGATCGGCCGCGTCGGATCGCGTTCGCGCGTGGCCTCGTACATCGCGTCGTGGTTCGCGCCGACGGCGGACTCGTTACCGAGCGACCAGATGACCACACTGGGGTGGTTCTTGTCGCGCTCGATCATCCGCACCATTCGGTCGACGTAGGTGGCCTCCCAGTCGGGGTCGTCGCTGAGGTGCTGGACTCTCTCGATGCGTTCCATCCCGTGGCACTCGATGTCGGTCTCGTCGAGGACGTAGAGGCCGTACTCGTCACAGAGGTCGTAAAAGCGCGTATCGTTGGGGTAGTGGGCCGTTCGGACGGCGTTGACGTTGTGCCGTTTCATCAGTTCGATGTCCTCGCGCATGCGATCGAGCGTGACGGCACGGCCGCGGTCCGGGTCGAAGTCGTGGCGGTTGACCCCGCGGATCGTTACCGCCTCGCCGTTGACGAGGAACTGGCCGTCCTCGATACCGACCTCGCGGAAGCCGACGGTCTCACTGACTGTCGCGGTCGCCGCCCCGTCCTCGACGAGCGTCACGAGGAGGTCGTAGCAGTTCGGCGTCTCGGCAGTCCACTTCGCTGGGTCGTCGAGGCTCGTCGCCAGTTCGACCGTCGCCGCTCCGTCCTCGATCGTGTAGGCCTCCTCGAACTCGGCCACGGTCTCACCGGCCGGATCGACCAGCGACGCTTCGACGTGACCCGTCGCAGGCGAGTCGGCTCCCGATTCGCCGGTCGACGAGGATTCGATGTCGACGTTGGCCGCGAACTCGACGTCGACGTAGTCGTCGTCGAGGGTCGTCTGCACGTCGATATCGGCGACGTGGGTCTCGGGGACGGCATAGAGTGTCACGTCCCGGAAGATGCCGCTGAGCCACCACATGTCCTGATCCTCGATGTAGCTGCCGTTCGTCCACTTGTAGACGCGAACGGCGACGGTGTTCTCGCCAGGGTCGACGTACTCCGTCACGTCGAACTCCGACGGGAGACGTGCGCCTTCGCTGTAGCCGACGCGCTCGCCGTTGACCCAGAGGTGATATGCCGAATCGACGCCCTCGAAGCGCAGGCGGATCTGGCGCCCGTCCCAGTCTTCGTCGACGTAGAACGTCCGGCGATAGGACCCTGTCGGGTTCTCGGTCGGGACCTCGGGCGGGTCGACCGGGAACGGGTAGACGACGTTGGTGTAGTGGGGCGCGCCGTGGCCGTCGAGTTGCCAGTTTAGCGGCACCTCGATCCGGTCGAATGCGCTTGCGTCGAACTCGTCGTCGAGGAATGCGTCCGGTGCTTCGCCGGGCGTCTCGGCGAGGTCGAACGCCCACTCGCCGTTCAGGCGCCGGACCCACGGCGACCCGGTCGGATCGTCGTTGCAGGCCGATCGTTCGTCCGGGAACGGGAACACGTCAGTGTGCGCGTCGAGTCTGTTGCGACCGACTACGCGGGGTTCTGTCCAGTCTGGCATCGTAGGCTATGAGTCCCACTGCCCGGTATTCATTCTTTTGATGCCCTGTTTCGACCGCTTCATCGTCACGAGAGCCTGCCTGTAAACCGGAGGTGCATATCGACTGATATGGACAGTTGTAGACCTGTTCCCAGTCGATTGCACGATTACGGTCGGTCGACTGGGACAGACCGATACTGTTCCGTATGAGTGGTTCGTGGCCGAATGCACTGTCAGTGATGTCGGCGACGATAGCTGGACCGAGAGCGGGCTGACGTGGGACACGAAACCCACAGTAGATACGAGTTGGTGTCGGGACCGTTCGAGGTAGTTCTGATCGCACAGTGCCGTACGATCGGCGTAGCTCTCGGTTCGTTATGAAAGGGGGGATGCCACCTCGATGGTGTCGAGATGGCTCGCGGAACACTGGCAGACACCCCTGACAGGTCGAACGGTTCGAGTGGCGATGACTGGGGTGAGTACCAAGACTGTCTGCGTAGTTCGACCTGCAAACGACATTATTGTTCGGACCTTATTAAATCCCTCGAAAAGGCAGTTTCGACGGTGCTGACGGTGTCTCGCTGCCGCAGCCGATCTCGTTCTAGTCGCCGATATTCTGCACTGCTGTAACTTCGTCAGCCAAGAACGAACAGACAGCCGATACTGCTAAAATAACTATCGAAGCGGTGTGTTCAGAGCGGCCACAGAAGAGGTGGTTTGATAGTACAGAACAGTCGTTCCGAATCCCTCAACAGTCCCGACTGCCTCTCGACGGATGAACACCATACTTTCTTTACAGAGTTAACCGTGTAACGTTTGTTCTCGTCTATTCGCTGGCGGCGGGTTGGGCCGATGATTCACACGCACAGCCACCGTTCGACAGCAGTTCGTCCACGCTGTGCTGTGTCTCGCAGTCCTGGCAGAACACCTGCACGTCGACTATGACCGTGAACTTCCCCAGCGTAATCCGGCCGGTGTTCCGAAGACTCTCCAGATTGTTCGTCACGACTGCGTTCGTCCGGTTCACCAGTCGCTGGATCGCTCCCTGTGTGTTCTCGATCCGGTTCTCGTCGGAGTCGTCGGGCTCGGGCTGGGAGACTTCACGATATTCGGTCAGATACGTGTGGATGCTCTGGTGGGAGACGAACGAGGACTTGAGCCGCTCGACATCGATTCCCTGCTGTTGCAAGCGGGCTTCGACTTCCGCGCGTGTCGCCCCGCCAACGTCGTCGGTGAGCAACTCGTACGTGTTCTCCAGTTCGCCTTCGACGTACGACTGATCCTGCGCTTCGAGAGCCGCCGCCAGCACTCGCTGATTGAACCAGTCTGCAAGCGTTCGGAGGCTATACTGCTCTTCTCGTTCGCCCAGCCAGTATTCTTCGAGGTCCTCGCCCACACCCTCTAGTTCCCACTCGTCGATCAAGCGTGCGACCTTACTCATCGTCCACCTCGCCGTAGACTCTGGTCACTTGTATCGCCATACTGGTAGTACGTCGCGCACCATATTATAAATGTTTATTTCGACCCGATAAACTACTTCAGCAGCTCTCTGAACTCTCTGTTGATCTCGGTCCACGTGTCGGTACAGTTCGAATATATGAACTGTAATATCCACCCTCACAATGTTTTCACGAAACAGTATTTATTCGTCTTCGCAGAAACTATCACCCCGAAATAGCCTATTCTGACAGTTTTTTCAGGCCACTCGACAGTCTATGTTCACTTTGGCTAAAATAGCGCTCAATTTTGCCCTATCTAATCATATATCAGTCATCCTACGCCCAAAAATTCCTCAATTGGTAGATTCTACAGATATTCATCACCTGAGTATGTCCGAACAGGGCGATCTGTTCTGTTGAATCCGAAAACGGCACCAGACTAATCGGGCCCACCGACAGCAGGCTGAAGTGAGCGTCCCTCGGGGCTGGTACTCCAGTCACTCGATGTCGAAGGCACGACCGCTCCATTCGTTGATCTCCAGTTCGAAGGGCGTCACGGTAGCCGAGTCGCCCCACCGGACCGGGTTCGGTATGTCCTGCGTGTTTCGGGCGATGACGGCCAGTGCCGGTTCCGCAGCTTCGAAACTCGTCTCGGTCAGTTCACCTCTGACCATGACGCTCTCCCACAGGATCCCGGTGTCGGACTCCTCGTAGACCGTGAGCGAGACGTTGCGGTCCCGCTGGAGACAGCGCCGCTTGTGACTGTTCTCGTCGCCTTCGAGTTGCATGGCAAGTAGATCACGCTCGTCGTCGTACCCGAATGCGACCGGAACCGAATACGGGTTGGGCCCGTTGCAATCGTTGAACGCGAGTACACCGGTCTCGTTCGCCTGCAACACATCGACGATCTCGCCGTCGGTGAGCTGTCGCATTTCTGTTTCAAACGTCCCAGTTCCAGATCAAGATAGTTTCGTTGCGCAGGGAATCTTCTAATAAATGTGACCCCGCCTACCGGGAACTGCCGCGTCATGACGAGAGTTTTCAGAAACCGAGAACGCATTCGGATGCTTATACGACATCTGTCCTTGCCGTCGATATGGGCAGCAAGAGTCGGGAGCGGTTCGCAGAGTGGGACGACGAACGGTACAGCGTCGACATCGAACGGTTCGACGAGCAGCACAAGCGGCTCTTCGGGCTCCTGAACGACCTCCACGCGGCGATGGACGAGGGCCACTCCGAAGAGAAAGTCGGCGACATCCTGCGCGAACTCGAGCGATACACGGACTATCATTTCGGCGACGAGGAGGAGTTCATGCAGGACTGTGGGTACGCAATGGACTGTGCCGACTGTTTCTACAACCATCGGGAGACCCACGAAGAGTTTGCAGACCGGGTCACGGAACTCCGCGAGAAACACGAGAACGGCGAGTACATCACGATGGAGGTCCTAACGTTCGTCCGTGACTGGCTCGACTCGCACATCGGGGCGACTGACGTAGATCAGAGTTACTCCCAGTACTACAGCGAAGAGCTCACCGACTACGAGTACAGCCCGGGGCAGCTCAGACAACACCGCCGAGCGGACGACAGCATCGCCAGCGATGCGGCGGGTGCAGACCAGACGGACACCGACGCCACCGCGTCCGAGTACTCCGTCACGGTCAACAGCGAGATCCACGACGGCGGTGAGTTGACCGTCCCGGACGAGCCGATGGCTGCATGGTTCGAAACCCTCGCCGACACCCACGGCACCCGGACTGCGGCCTTCGTCGAAGCCGACGACGAGTACGTGTCCAAGAGCTTCGACGAGCTCTACGACCGGGCGCGAAGCGTCGCAGGCGGCCTTCTAGCGACGGACCTGCGACCCGGTGACAGGGTTGCAATCGTAGCAAAAGCGAGCTACGAGTGGTCCGTGGTCGATCTGGCCTGTCACCTGGCCGGCTTCGTCTCGGTGCCGGTCTATCCGCAACTCGACGACGAGCGGATCGCCGAGATCCTTTCGAGCCTGGCGGTCGATGGCCTCGTCTCCGAAGTCGAGACCGCCGTCGAGATAGAAGAAACCGCGGGGACGGTCGTCCAGATCGATGACCTTCCGACCACGGAACCACGTGCGCTCCCTGGGTTCGAGGCCGATCCGGACGACGTGACGACGATCGTCTTCGACGCCAGCCGCCCCGACGATCACTCTGGCTGTGCGCTGACACACCGAAATCTCCGTGCAGGCGTGGCGATGCTCCGCGAGGAACTGCCACTCGATCCCGGACAGACTGGGACCGCCCTCCTGCCGCTCGCGCACGTCTACCAGCGCGTCGCGACGTACTATCTCTGGGGCGCAGGCAGTGGCGTCGCCTACCTCGGCGTCGACGACGTCACCGACGACCTCGGGACAGTCAAACCAGACGTCCTGGTCGGCAGCCCGCACGTCTACCAGGAACTGTACGGCGACCTCCAGGACCGCATCGGAGACCTGGGCTGGATGAAGCGCAAACTCGCCGGTCGAGTCGCCTCCTACGGTCGCGGGATCGTCGACGGGAGCGGAACGCCGCTGAAGTACAAGGCCGCAAACCGGGTCGTTTTCGGCCCGCTCCGGGACGAGTTCGGGCTCGACGAAATCGAGTACGCACTCTGTGGTACCGGTCGTCTCGACGACCACCTCGTGTACTTCTTCCGAGGGTTGGGCGTCCCCGTCTCCGAGATCCATGGGCCGATCGAGTCGACTGGGGTCGGGGCGTTGAACTCGGCGTCGGCGTACGTGCCCGGGGCTGTCGGCCGGCCCATGCCGGGGACCGAATTCGCAATCTCCGAAGATGGAGAGGTCCTCCTCCGGGGACCGAACGTCATGACGGGGTACCTCGACGAGCACATGACTGCGTACGCCATCCGCGACGGGTGGCTCATGACCGGCGACACCGGTCGGTTCGATACTGCCGACAATCTCCAGGTCGACGACGATTGAGTGTCAGTCGCGCCGTGCAACGCAGGAAACACTGACGATCCAAAAGACATCGAGTACCGAGTCGAAGACCGCATCGAGAAACACAGCGAAGACGTTCAACTGAAGCAATCGACGCTGAACGAGACGTACAATCGCCGCACGGGAGTTGTACGAACCAACGAATCAGCCATAGACTGCGGCATCGGGCCAACGCACGCCAGAGGCCGCGTCACCCACGAGCGCAAGTGTTCTTCGCGCTGGGCCTTCGCTTCGTCGTCCCAATCACCAACTACGAACGCGGAGACAATCCGGGAAGCACGATCATCACGTGTGAGAACTCTTCTACAACACCCTCTAAAAAGGTGTGAAGTACTAGTGCTGTTCGGGTCGGGAACGTCGAGCGCTCGGCCGAAAGTCGGGTGTGAAGAGTGCGAGTACACTCATACCGCCGTGCTCATCGGTGAACCAGACTGACATTGTCCATGACGGCACCGGCCAGGGTATGGAACGCATGACCCCTTTCCGTTGTGTCTCCCAGTGCGACCGGTCGTCCGTGATCCCCTCGTGTCTGTATCTCGGGATCCAGCGGGACCGAACCGAGGAACGGTAAGTCGAAGTCCTCGGCAAACTCCTGACCGCCACCACTGCTGAAGATATCGTGTTCGGATCCACAGTCGGGACAGACGAATCCAGACATATTCTCGACGATACCGAGGACGGTAGTGTCGTACTCACTGAACATCCGCATCCCCCTGTCCGCGTCGTCCACAGCGACCGCTTGCGGCGTCGTGACGACGACCGCCCCGGTCACCGGCACACGCTGGAGAAGCGTCAACTGTGTGTCGCCAGTCCCCGGCGGGAGGTCGATGACGAGATAATCGAGCGTCCCCCACGCGACGTCGTCGAACATCTGTGTGAGAACTTTGTCGACCATTGGGCCACGCCAGATGACCGGTCCGTCCCCTTCGGTGAGGAACTCCATACTCATGATGGACATCCCGTGGCGTTTGACTGGGACGAGACGTTGGTTCTCAGTTACGTGCGGGCGTTCACGGGCGTTCAGCATTCGGGGGATGTTCGGGCCGTACACGTCGGCGTCGAGTATCCCGACGCGTGCGCCACGTCGTGCCATACTAGCAGCGAGGTTCACCGCCACGGTGCTTTTTCCGACCCCACCTTTGCCAGAAGCGACGGCAATAACGTTCTTTATACCAGACAGCGGCTGGCCGTCCCCTGCCTCCGTGGTTTCGGTATCGGTCGACAGTTGCACTTCGGCGTCTGTTCCCTCGAAGGCCTCCTCTATACGACGGCGGAGTTCCTTCTCGACTGGGGCGTGCGGTGCCCCGAGTGCAAGCGACACCGACACGACGTCGTCTTCGACCGCCACATCCGTTACCAACCCGAGGGAGACGATATCGGTTCCGAGATCGGGATCGTCTACGGTTCGCAAACGTTCGTGGACGTCGACATCAGTCATTATCCACCAGAGAGTTACACGTAACTATCGGTACCCCGCCGTCGGCTGTCGGATCCAGGGAAATGGCTGCCGGTTCCCAGAGATGTGTTGTGAGTGATTCGGTCATGGTCTGCAGTCGTTTGATACGTTGCTGGTAGGACTCTGATTCGACGAATGCTGCCCAATCGTCGCGCGTCTCGAATTCGAGACGGAGTCGCGTTTTCGAGTCCCCTTCCATCACACTCTGCTCGCTCCTGAATCCGCTTAGCTTCGCGGTTGCGATCCACCGTTCTGTCGTCTTCGAGAGCCACGTCTCGTGCTCCTCTTGGTGCTGGACGGCGACGTTGTACGTGACTTCGAACACGTATCGTTCGTGAGAATTCATGGGAAAATCCATCTGGTTGCCTCTGTGACCTCGGTGAGTACCCCGGAGGCGGTCTACTGGCGTAGCACCTCCCGGGTCGTCGCTGCCAGCGACGAATAGAACGCTTCGCTTGTCTCTGCCTTGACCTGCGTCAGAAACTCCTCAGCCCAGACCGAGAGATGTTCCTCGAGGAACTGGTCGAGACGTTCGTCGAGGCCCTCCTCTGCAAGGTAGGCGGCGAACTCCAGTTCTGTCGCGATGTGATCCGGGAGATCCGGGTTATCCGCTGCGGGCTGGACGCCAAACTCCCGGTACCAGCGCACGACCGCCATCGTGGTGGATCCCTTGACCGGGCCGAGTTCGTCGGGGTCGTCACCGTCGCGATAGACGCTCTCGTAGGGTGGACACGGTGGTCCCGCTGGGCCGATGAACAGTCTGGTGTACTCGGTTCGGAGGTCGTGGAAGTCCACCGAATCGAGGACGCCGACCACCGGAGCCAACTCACCGGCCTCGGCGACTTCGACCAGTTGCTCGGTCGGTTCCCGCCAGCACTCGGCGAGGACGGCGTAGGTCGCCGCGACGTCTGACCGAAGCGTATCGCTCTCGGTGTCGAGATCCGACGGTCCTTCGCGCTCAGGGGGTACCTCAGTCTGCTCGGTCATTGGCGTTCCTGTCTGCCCCCGTCAGTCGCGTACGATTGCTGTGCGTCGGCTCGCTGAATCGGCACGTACCTCAGTCCGATAGTGACGATAAGTGCACCGAAGGCGACGATGCCGAGGGTGACAGCCACTTCGACCAACGTCGGGGTGTAGGCCCCTGAAGTCGCCCAGATGTCGGTCGTGATGCCGCCATACTCGCCACCGAGCGAAATGCCTGGTGCGAAGTCGATGTTTGCGACATCGTACCCAGTGAACACCAGGCGGATCCCTTCGAACATCGTGCCGAAGACCGCGAGCAGGCTCGCGATGAAGATGACCGACACGCGCTTCCGAAGCGACGGAATCATCAGCATGACGAGCGGGACTGCCCCACCGATGACCGTCCACAGCCAGAAGTAGACGGACTCTCCGATGAGGAAGCTACTGGTGATGTCCCAGAATTCGAAGTGATCCGCCCAGGCGTGGGGCAGTCGTTCTGCCGCCAGCAGGTACACCACGTGGAACGCGAGGAAGATACCGAGTATTTTGCCGAGACTCGTGAGTTCCTCGCGGTCGACCTCGTAGTTCGTGAGCCGATCTACCAGGACCGCCACGACCAGTAACAGCCCCAGTCCGGAGACGAGCGCCTTGGCGATGAACACTGGCGCGACGAGGGGGCTGAACCAGTCGCCGCGACCGATCTGTGTCGCGAAAATCCACCCAGTCACCGAGTGCAGTGCGACTGCGGTCGGAAGTGCGAGTGCTGCGGTCCAGAACATGAGCGTGCGGTCACGCTCGCGTCCCGGGTCGCTATCTTCGACGCCCAGTGCGAGTGGCGACCCCCGCGCAGCCAAGTCGCGGCGGGTCAAGAGCCACAGATACCAGAGGTTCAGCGCGCCGTACAGGATGACGATACCGAAGTCCCACACCATCGGCGAGCGGAAGTCCGGCGAGGTGAAGAACTGGTAGAGTCGCTCTGGACGGCCGATGTCCGGCAGGATGAGCAGTCCCGCGACGGTGATACACGCGAGACTGACCAGAACTCCGAGCCGTGCGAACCCGTCGTAGCGGTGTGAGTGGAAGAACTTCGGTGCACTCGAGATGATGAGTCCCCCCGCGGACAGCCCGACGAACAGGACGAACATCATGATGTACAGTCCCCACGAGAAGACGTTTCGCATCCCCGTGGCGACCAGTCCCGTCATCAGTTGGTAGCTCCAGGCTGCCAGTCCAGCGACCATGAGAGCCGCGAGCAGGCCGAGCCACAGTTTTCCTTTCGTACCGAACGTGGGGATTGCGATACGGGACGATTCGGATTCAGCAGTCATCAGTCGTCACCTCCAGCGCCGACGGACGGGACGTGTGGAAGTGCGTCACCGTCGATAGAGTGGTGACCACCGCTCGATTCACCACCGTCACTCCCATCCGGGTCAGACGGAACGTTGTCGTCCCCGTCAGACCACGGCTGGACGTCGTCGAGTTCGCTCTCCAGTTTATCCGACGTTTGTGGACGGCCGGGACTCATCTCACCGCTGATGTAGTGGGTCTTCGGGTTCGTCCCACGGTCTTCGAGTAGCTGGTTCGTCTCGTATTCGTTGATGTACTTCGAGACGGTGCTTCCCTCGTCGTCGAGGTCGCCGAAGATGCGTGCGTCGGCCGGGCAATTGACGACACAGGCCGGGTCGAGGCCCTCGTCGACGCGATGGCTACAGAACGTACACTTCTCGACGACACCCTGTGGCCGGGCGGCAACGTCGCCCGTTCCTTCTTCGGGCATGTGTTCGGGTTCGTCCCAGTTGAATACCCGTGCGTTGTACGGGCAGGCGGCCATGCAGTAGCGACAGCCAATACACTTGTCGTAGTCGATTTCGACGATTCCGTCGTCCCGGGTGTACGTTGCGTTAACCGGACAGACCTTCACACAGGGAGCGTTTTCACAGTGTTGGCACGCCGTCGGCTGGTACTGCATGTCCAGCGACCCGCTGCCGCCGTCTTCGGGGTAGCCACCGGACGGGGTGTCCATCTTGTCCCCGCCCTCCGTGAGAACGCGGTTCCAGAACTGCCCCATCGGAACGTTGTTCTCCTGTTTACACGACACTGCGCATGCCTGACAGCCGATACACCGCTCCTGGTCGATTACTAAGCCATAGTCCGTCATTGTCAGTCACCTCCTGCGCGTGGTGCTTCAGCGTCAGCCGCGCGCGGGTTGTCCGCTTCGTACTGGTCCGTATCGATGTCGTCGGGGGCTGGCTCGACCTCGACGCGGACGTCGTAGAACGCCATCGTCTGGCCGACTTCGCTCACTTCGTTGTGCGTGAGGTCGTTGTGGTGACCCTCGATGTAGTCACGCGACCACCAGCCCTGGTCGGTGTTGATCAGCCCTGGCTGGAACGCCTCGTTGTACTTCGCCTTCACGATCATCTCGCCGCGATCGTTGTGCACCCGGACGTACTCGCCGTCTTCGATACCACGTGCCTTCGCGTCTTTCGGGTGGATGTCCAGTTGCGGTTCGGGGTTGATCTCCCGCACCCAGTTCACCATCTCGTACTGAGAGTGAATGCGGAACCGACTGTGTTTCTGCATGAACATCAGCGGGTACTCGTCGGCCTTCTCGTAGTCATCGGCCGTCCGGTCTTCGAGGGGCCGTGGGACGTCGAACGTCACGCCCTCCTCGCTCGGGGCGTCGTCGTCGTACATCTTGATGCGCCCCGTTTCGGTGGGGAACTCGTCGGTGTACTTGACAATGGGGACGTTCTGCTTCTTCTGCGTACCCTGTTCGAACAGCGTATCGAAGTCGATGGCGTCGTCCCTGCTGGCGACTTTCCGGAGCATATCGCGCTTCGTCTCCGGGAAGCGGTCACCGAACCCGAATCGCTCTGCGAGCCCGCGGATCGCGTAGTAGTCGTCCCGGGCCTCCCACAGTGGTTCTTGCACCTTGTGTCGGTACCCGAGATGTGGATGGGAACCCCAGCCGGAGGTGATGTCCTCCTGTTCGAACCAGTGTGGAGCCGGGAGGATGATGTCCGCGTGCTGAACAGTATCCGTGTGGTGCATGTCCGCGACCACGTACATCTCGAGGCTCTTGATGGCCTCGATGAATCGCTGGCGATCCGGGAACTGGTTGCCCATCATGTTCGACTCGATAGAGTAGACAGCCCTGACCTTGTGCGGGTCACCGTCGATCATCGCGTCCGGATATTCGGGGAAGAACAGCGACGGTCCGGGGTCTGCGTCCTCCGGAGCACTCCAGTCACCGGCACTGAGCGACGCACCGCCGGCGTGGTGGGCGTGGATGTTTCCGTGCCGACCGTAGTCACCGGTCAGCCCCATCAGCATCGCGTAGGTCTGGCCGAAGATGTGTCCGTGTTTGTACCGCCCGATCGCGTAACTCGGAGCGATGCCACCGGGGCCGCGGGTCGCCAGCCACCGGACTGCAGTGCGAATGTTCTCCGCGTCAACGCCGGTCTTCTCGGCGACTTTCGCAGGGGCGTAATCAGCCACGTGGTCTCGGAGTTTGGTCAGTGCCGTCTCACATTCGATGCCGTCGACGACGAACTCCCCGAAGAGCGCGTACGGGCCGCCGGTCTCGGGTTCGAGTTCGACGAGACTGCCGCTGCCCTGTTCGACAGCGACGACCTGCTGCTCGCCGCCGTCTTCGACGACCTCGCTCGCCTTGAGCAACTCTCCGGTGTCTTTACGGATCAGTGCCGGTGCGGTCGTCCGCTTCCGGAGAAAGTCCTCGTCGTACGTCTCGTCCTCGAAGACGGTGTGCATCATCGCGAGTGCGAGGTGCACGTCTTTACCGGGCTTGACCGGGAGCCACAGGTCAGCTTTCGACGCCGTCGTCGTGTAAACCGGGTCGATCACGACGAGCTTCGCCCCGTTCTCGACGGCGTCGAGTATCTTCGAGGCGTCCATCTGGAACTGGCTGGAGAAGATGTCCGATCCCCAGACGATGATGGTGTTCGCGTTCTCCCAGTCCTCGGCTTCGTTCGTCGGTGGGAGGAAAAACCCGGTTCCGGTGACCCGATTGAACCCGCGACCGACGTTGGCGTCGATCCCCCATGCGGACTGAGTCGCGCCGAACAGCGAGGCGAGTCGCTTAAACGACTTTCCGGACTGTCCGTAGTTGCCTGACCCCTCGTGGAAGAGGACGCTCTCTGCGCCGTGGTCCGTTTTCAACGACTGCATCTTGTCGGCAACGAGGTCGAGCGCCTCGTCCCAGGAGACGCGCTCGAACTCGGCATCTGGACCGCGTCCTTCAGGATTGGGGTCGTCGGGCGACCAGTCTGCGCGCTTCATTGGGTACTTCAGTCGCGTCGGGTCGTAGACGCGCTGGGTGTGTGAGAGGCCGAGCACACATGCCCGTTTGTACTGCTCGTCTTCCGGCGGATGTGGCTCGATTTTCTTCACCTGTCCGTCGCGGACGTGGACGTCGATGGGACACTTCCCGCGACAGTTGGGCGAACAGACGGTCTGGATGACGTCGTTTTGCCCGACGTAGCTCCCGATGCCGGGGTTGGACGCCACGGTGTCGTCTTCGACCAGCGTCTGAAAGAACCCACCCCCACCGAGACCCAGGGCGGCAACCGCTCCGCCGGCTTTCAGTACCTCACGTCGATGAACGCCATCGTCGTCAGTCATCGTCGAATCCCTCAGGTTTGGTCGGTCGCTCGTCTTCACCGAACTCCTCCATTATCTCATCGTGATACTTCTCGTGGAATTCCGCGTCGGTCAGTTCACCGTTCGAGACACGAATCGCGTCGCGAGCCATCCGTAGTCCCAAATCGGTGTCGTACTCGACGCCGTCAAGCATCCCTGCTGCTTCCTCTTCCCACTCGTCGATCGGCGTCAACCTCGGCTGCTGTGGGTCGTTCATGGCTCTAGTTACTGCCTGTCCCCGGCAGTCGGTAGGGGTAACGCCGTATTATCAGGCGGTTTAAATCGGGGTAGGAATCTCCCCGATTCGACCGGCCTCATGGCCGGAGAATCGATGCAACTGGTTTCCGACTGGCGGCCAGATCTCACGGACGGTTGTCGACAGACTGCAACGGGCTGCCGATCAGTGAGGACAATCTCCCGGGGGTCTACGCTCAACGTCGATACCAGCTGTGACTACGTCGTCGATATCCACACGGCTGTCGCTTCAGCTATCCTAGCGATACTGGTCGCTCGCGTCCACCAAGAGATGCCTCGGTCACGCGCCAGTGTCGACGACGGCGAGGAGCGTAGACCACGTCGGCCCGCGGTTGCGACGACTGCCCGTATCGAATGGATGCACATCCCGACCGCGAACGGATCGATAGTGAGACCAATTACTGGATGCCCGATTGAAGCAGTACCTTCGCACGCGAGATTGGTCATATTAAGTCGTTCGACGGAAGACCGCAGTCTCTATCGCTGCCTGCCAATCCTAAGTGAGAGGACGAACCTACGGGTCGAAGGCGGCTGTTGCGAGCTTCGATTCGACGGCGCTCAAATGCTGAGAGACCGTGGATTTCGAGACGCCGAGCGCAACCGCGAGTTCGTCGAGAGTCGTCTGTCGGGGCGTCTGATAGTATCCTTCACTCACCGCAATCATCGCTGCCTCCCGTTGTTTTGTGGTGAGACGAGAAAGGTCGACCGTGGCCGAGTCCGACCCGTCGGCGTCGTCTTGACGGGTAGTCAGACATCGCAAACTCACTCGTTCGGCATTGGATTTCAGCTGGTCGACTAGCTCACTGATGACGCTCCGGTCTGAAATGTACGTCTTGACGAGAATTACGCCGTCGTCTACACTCTCGATTCGTGGAACACAGTCGACCTCACTAAACGCGAGACAGAGACAGGAATTCTCGATTTGATTTGTCGAGTGGAGCACCTGTGTGGCATCGGTATCGTCGGTGACGGTCACCTCCGCGTGACAGACCCCGTCGTCGATCTGGTTGTGAACGTTCTCGACTTCCGAATCCGGATCCGAGAGAGGGCACGTACAGTCGTCGGGAAGTTCAATTTCGAACAGAACCTGGAGGGCCCGTTCCTTCGCAGAGTCTGTTGTCTCCCTATTGAGCCCACTCTCTGAGTTCTTCATCAGATCACATTACCAAATCTCTGGGTAAATAGATTTTGTTGTCGGATGTGGACGTCCGTTGTGATTCCTGCCACAACAATTTAAATTTCTTCTCTAAGTGGCCCTAAACGGGCCTGGTCTCGGAATGCTCATTCAACCAGGTGGCAAACAGAAACCGAGCTATTGCGGCTAATCAAACGGGTTTCTGACTGTTCTGCGAAGATTGTAGACAGCACATTTAGTCACTTCATCGCACGACGGTGTTCATTTCTGCTCACCGAGTACAGCACGAAAAAGCGTCGTCCATCGTACCCGCCCTGAGTGAATAGGCAGGCGATCAGTCTGTCAGGTCTTCGATCCAACTCAACGTCGCCATGGCTTTTGGGAACCCGACCGTGGGAATAGAGAGAATCGCCACGTGACGGAGTGCATCCGGATCGGCTCCCTCTTCGAGTGCTCGACGCACGTGTGAGTGAACTGCACCCTCCGACTGGGAGCCGGCCGCCAGAGCGAGTTTCACGAGTCGTTTCGTCTCGTCGTCGATCGGACCCGACTCGGCACAGGCTTTGCCCAGATTGGCGTACTCGCTCCACACGTCTGGGTACTGTTCCGCCAGCTTCCCCGCGGTCGAGGGGAGTTCATCAGGATCCGTGACTTCATCGGACATAGATAGCGGTTCCGCTGTTACCGTAATAATGGTTGTGCCGATTGCTAACAAATCTTCTATCAAAAAAACGTGTATAATGGCAAATAAATTATAATACTCACAATGGACAATAGTTGTGAAATATCGCGGCAGAACTACTATGGCTGGTGAGTTCCTATAAATTGGGAATCGGTAGAACTCTTTACCATCTCAGCAGTCAGACATTCAGTTAGAAGGAGACAGGGGGATACAAATATTCCACCCCGGCGGCGAGACGATACGGTAGCAGTTAAAGATTGAACCCGATATAAATGATGGAATAGTTGGTAAAAAGTCACATACTGAACGAAAGACACAGTTCTCCCACGAAGTCTCCTCCACATCATGACAGACAAGGACGCGATCAACTCCGACAAACAGTGCTCCCCTCAGCAGTTGTACGCGGAGTTCGAAATCGACATCACGTCGGGAACCTCCTGCCCACTCGAGGGGTTTGCCGATGAACTCTCGAAATCCGTGCTTTCCCAGCAATTGAACGCTGTCGAGTCGAACATCGCGGTGTCCCGCTTAATTGAGATGACAGAGGATGCGCAGCGGAAAACACGAGCTGAGACGCCGAACCGATCTTCGTACTCGGTAACTCGGATGACGTCGGAGAGAAATTCTAGCACAAAGGTATTACAAGCGGTCCCCAATAGACGATCAAAGAGAATTCCGGAGCGGCTCACCAGAACATGACCCCTAAGGAAGACAGCGGGGGTGCTCCCCTCGAAGACGACTACGGCCGGGAAGTGACGGGGATACGCGTCTCGCTGACCGACCGGTGCAATTTCGACTGCGTGTATTGTCACAACGAGGGACTCGGCGATACGCGCGGCCCGATGGACGCACAGGACGAGGAAATGACGACAGACGAAGTCGTGCGACTGCTGGAGGTTATCCGAGAGTTTGGCGTCGACAGGGTAAAATTCACCGGTGGGGAACCGATGCTCAGAGGTGACCTGGAAGAGATCGTGCGGCGGGTGCCAGAGGGGATGTCTGCCTCGCTCACCACGAACGGGACGTTCCTCCCCAACCGGGCAGACGACCTGGCTGACGCCGGCCTCGGACGGGTCAACGTCTCCCAGGATGCGCTCGACCCCGAGGACTTCGCCGAACTCACTCAAAGCGGTGCCTACGCCCGGGTTCTCGAAGGTGTCGAGGCCGCGCTGGATGCGGGGCTCGCGCCCCTCAAGCTCAACATGGTCGTCTTCGAACCCACGGCGGGATACGTGCCCGAGATGGTCGACCACGTAGCCGAAAACGACGGGCTCCAGTTACAACTCATCGAGTACATGCCCGAGATTGCCGGCCATCCGGAGTGGGCGATCGACATTGACCGCGTTCACGACTGGCTCGCTGACCGCGCCGACCGCATGGAACACCGAAAGATGCATGACCGCCGCCGGTACTACGTCAGCCCCGAAGAAGATAGCAACGGTGGGACGGGGATGATCGAGATCGTCGATCCAGTCGAGAACACGGAGTTTTGTACCAACTGTCATCGCGTTCGCGTGACACACGAGGGGGAGTTCAAGGGCTGCCTCAATCGCCACGACGACCACCGCTCGACGGGCGAGATGAGCCGTGCGGAGATCCGGCAGGCGTTCCGGGAGACAGTTGCGAACCGCGTCCCCTACTACGGCGAGTACCTCGTGGAGGAAGACGGAGAGTGGGTTCTCAGCGAGAACTACCTCGACCAATCGCCGATTCCCGACGACGACTGAAACCGAAGTGTATCATATATTAGATTTCTCGTACTACCAAACGCTACAGCAACGCCGATACGGTAATCGAGCTCAGATGATTGTTCCAGTATTGAAGTACCGACACTGCGGTGACATCCTCCTCGCCGTGAACGGCGCGGCACTCTCGTCATCGAAAACTAGTTCGAGTGAGCTCTCGAGCGCTAGGCCAGTCCGACGAGACCAGAGGTCTGTCACTGCACGCTGGTCGTAGGATTTGAGGATGCGAACGTCGAGCCGGGGTGGGATGTCAGGGGGGGCGTCCATACGATAATCCGAGCCACAGCAACTTGACGGCACTCACTCTTACCCTCTGTCAGGAGGGGATTTCAGATCAATTCCGAGGATGCTCTCAAGCGTGGGATGGACTATATTTCTGGGTGCGTGGATATGGCAGGTGGAACAAAACCAAGCGAACGCCGTCGCTAATTACTCTCGTAGTAGGTGTAGAACGAGGAGCCACACTGTTGGCAGGTGTTTTCAGAATAGTCGACACTCGAATTGCTCCCCGAGTAGTCTTTGTGAACACCAACCAATTGACTCCCAGTCGCTGTAGTGCCGTTTGTCTCACGTCCACAGTGCGGGCATGCTACTTCTACGACAGCCATATTCCACGTCAATGCTGCTACCGATATAATATTACCGACGTATCAAGAATCGCTAATACATTACGATCCCGATGGAGAGGTCGGAAACACTTGCGTTGACGATAAATGTGACCGACGAACGAAGCAGACGATTTCACCACCCTATTCTTGTGAGAACGATGGAAAGACCATGCCGACGATATTGACCGCGAATATTTTCGACGTGTCATTGGGAAAATATTTCGGGAGGTCTGGAAACAGTCAAATTAACCCGAACCCCTCTTTTGTCCACGTAACATCTTCCTCCAGTTACAAGCCTTCACGAGTTCCTGATAGAATCAAGACGTTCGATTCTTGCGGTTGGTGATCAGTATGTCAACCAGACGATAAGACTCCGTGACGAAAGTATAATTAGCTGTTAATTCATCAAGTTATGAAAGAGCGGTCAGTAAGCCTCATTTAATCGAATATGAAATCAGGCATAAAAGACAGTGTTACAAAAGTTGTGGTATTTGTTACAATATCAGCGCTACTCATGTCGCTTCCACAGGTCGGGCTAGTTCAGACGGCTGCAGCCGACTGTGGTGACGAAGAGAGGGTAGATATTCCATGGGAAGAAGGGGGGACCAAAGAGAGCCCGGTAATTATCGAAGATTCAGATACGATTGGGTTAGATACGTATGATACAGAATACACCTGGTTCAAAATCTACCTGTCTGAACCAGGTATGGCGATTTACCCTGATTCCTGGTGTATTAATTCTGGAGTCGACAGTCAGGTGAACATCTACAATGCTGATACAGGGGCGAAAGTTGGCAGCTGGGAGTACGATGAGTTCCAGGACGAATACAAATCGAATTTACCAACGATGCAAGAGGAAGGCTGGTATAAGATTTCGATTAGGACAAGAGAGAGTGATGCCGATAATTACATATCTTTTGTGTCAGAAACGTCTTCTGCGGAAAAATTCTCTATCGAGAACGTCGATACGTATCCGGCCGATCCCGAAGCAGGTGATGAAATAACGATCAACCCAACTGTCAGAAACGAAAACGACGGGGTGAACAACTGGGATCAAGTCGGGGACTTCAGAGATACAGTTGAAGTGTCGGTAACGTTGAATGGGGAGAGTATCGGGACGAAAAGGGCGAACCTGTCTGCCGACGAGACGACTAGCTTCCAGTACACGCACGAATTGACATCAGTCTCGTCGAGCGGCGATGCAGAGATAGAAATCGAAGCGAAACCCGTCTGGGCAGATGATGGTACGCGAGTTACCGAGCAGTTAGATGTCGAAGCCTCAGATCTCGATTCTGATGGGTTGCTCGATTATCGTGAAGAAGAGATCGGTACGGATCCGGAAGACAGTGATACCGATGGCGATAACGTAAACGATCGAAAAGAACTCCAATTGGGGACTGATCCGGTCGATAGTGACTCTGATGGCGATGGATTGTCAGACGGCGCAGAAGTGAATGGCCAATCCGACCCACTCGCATCGGATAGTGACGGAGATGGACTCGATGACGGACGAGAAGTGGAACTGGGGAGCGACCCGACAGTCGAAGATACGGACGAAGACGGGCTGGAAGATCGTACCGAAGTCGAGGAAGGAACAGATCCCACAGCAGCGGATAGCGATGGTGATGGGTTACAGGATCAGACGGAATTTGAGAAAGGAACGGATCCAGTAGACGAGGACACCGACGGTGACGGTTTACCGGATGCTCGGGAGATCGAGATCGGAACAGACCCGACGAAAGTAGACACCGACGGTGATGGGATCTCTGACTTCGATGAATATCAGGAAGGGACGGATCCACTCAGTCAAACAAAAGACGAGAACAATATCGGACAGAATCAGTCGGATATTGTTAAGGACCGAACACTAGTTGTAGAATCGGAAACCGTTTCGATCCAGTTACGCAGTGAACGGACGCTCGTGGAGCAGGACACTCCAGCTGCACTTACCTTCAGTGCTGCCAGTTTCATCAGCGCAGAAGAACCGGTCAATATTCAACTGGTTATCGAGGTCCCGAGTGGAGTCTCTGTCAGCGGCACCTCGTTTACGGAATCGGGTATCGGGCAGTACACCACAACGATGCAACTACAACCCGGTGAAACCAAAGGAATGAGGATCACTCTTGATGCAAACGAGCAAGGGCGATTCGGTGTGACTGGCCGTGCGATATACTTCCTGGGCGACGATAGAGAGAATGCAACTGTCGACTCAGTGCGGATACCGGTGCGCGTCGTCGGTGAAGAGAATTCAGAAGACGTGACGGAACAGAATAGTCAGGCGACTAGTGCTACGAACGAGAATAGTCCGACTACTTCCGGTTCAGGTCCCGGTTTCGGCGCGCTTGGTACGGTAGTTGGCACGCTCGGAGCGCTTTTGCTACTGAAGAAAGATGCATTGTGACATCCAACTGCAGATCACGTCCGCTGAATGAGGAGTGTGTTGTTGTGTCTCAGTATGTTGCGGCGGTAGCGTATCCCTGACCGGGTACGTGATCAATTTCGTCTTTACATGGGATGAACGCTGGATCGACGGTACTGAGTCGGTTTCTGCTCTCGAAGTGCTGGTAGAACGAATCGTAGCACTCCGTACACTTGTCGGTGCTCTCGTACCGGAGGGTGTGCCAGTCCGCAACGATCGCACAGTAGCGCTGGGCGCGTGTCAGAGCGACGTTCAGGCGGCGAGGACCGTCAACCGGCCGTCCGAGGAAGCCGATGTCTCCATCGCCGTTACTGCGCACCAGCGAGAGGATGATTGCGGTACGCTCACTGCCCTGAAACGAGTCGATTGTGTCCACAGTAATTGCAGTTGCGTCGGCGAGATGCGCCGCCAGTGTCTCGCGGATCTGGTCACACTGTGCAGTGTAGGGCGTGATGACACCGATCTCTTCTGGTGGCACGGTACTGATGAGATCGTCGACGATGTGTGTGACGAGGCGGGCCTCGGTGGCATTCGCTTTCGAGTGATCGACCGTCTCGACCGACCCGCCGACGTTGAATCCCTCGATCGGCGGGCGATCCGGGAGCGGGTCCACGGAACGACCGTTCCGCAGCGTGCGGTCGTAGAACTGTTTGTTCGAGAAGTACGCGATATCGCGGTGCATCCGGTACTGCGTCTGGAGTTGGAGTCCGACACCCTCGTAGACACCGCCGTCAGCGTAGAGATGCTCGAAGAGTGAGTGCCCGTAGGTTGACGCTGGTGGAGCCTCGTGAGCGCTGTACGGCGGGAGTTGTCGGTGATCACCAGCCAAGACGGCCCGATCGGCACGAACAAGTGGGATACACGACGCGGTACAGGTCGACTGTGTCGCCTCGTCGAGGACGAGCAAGTCGAAATCTCGGGCCAGTGTCGCAGCGCTATTGTTCGTCGCTGCAACGACATCGGCGCGGCCCGAGACACTGCTGTAGCGGCCGACGAGGTCGCGATTCGCGTTGCCGGCGTTCACCCGATTGAGGGTGAACTCGCCGACACCGTGCTGGCCGTAGGCGTGCAGTGATCGCTCATCGGTTTCGTCGGCCGTCGAGGACCCGACGAGAAGGTTGTCGACGGCCTGATTCGAGTCGGCACAGACGAGTACCGATTCACCAGCTGCCGTGGCTCTGCGAACGATCTCGACGAGCGTCCGTGTCTTGCCCGTCCCGGGCGGGCCGTGGATACAGAAGAGGTCGTCGGCAAGCAGCGCGTGTTCGACGGCCAGTTGCTGTTCCTGGTTCAATGCCTCGTCGAGCGGTTCACTCTGAGCGGCTGCGCCGTTCGAGAACGTGATCGGCCGCGTCCCAGCGAGGACCTCTCCCAGTCGATGATCACTGAGGTCGTCGATCGCCTCGCGCTCGCGGTCGAACGGGACGGGATTCAGGACAGCCGTGACACCGAATATCGTCTCGTCGCCAACGCCGTTTCGCAGTTGCCTGATACCACCGACGTTGCGCTGGTCGACGCCGAGCCAGACGTTCAGTCCCCGGATCCGTTCGACCGTCGCATCGATCGGAAACCGGTCGTTCGCGTGACCGTCGACCACGTGCAACAGTACTTCGTTCCCCTCGTGGACGCCGAGCTCCGACTCGACGAAATACGCCCAGTCCCCGTCGCGGCGATTCTGGAGGTGTGACGGTAGATCGACACGGAACCGAAATTCGCCGTCTCCTTCGGAGTCGACGAGGTGGAGCCGTGGGATCGCGTCGCCGCCCGATTCACGATGTGCTAGGGGCGACCTCGTTTGGGCTCGCTCGCAGTTCTGTTCTCGCGTCACTGATCGTTCGTTCTCGACGAACCCTCGAAGGTCGTCGATGAGTGCCCCCCGATCACGTGGGTTGCGAGCGGGCTCGCTGTCTTCGATCGGCGTATCGTAGGTCGGTGGGTAGGTCTCCGGAACGAAGTCCGAATGCCAGAAGCGAATCCGATTCGCCAGGTGGGTTTCGCCGAACTCCTCGGGCGAGACGAAGTCACGTTCGCCGTCGCGCCTGAACACGAAGATCGGCCCGTGCAACGAGTGCTCTGTGAAGGCCACGAACGAGCCTGTCGGTGTTGCAGACGAGGGCTCGTGGAGCGGGATACAGATCCAGTCCTCGTCGGGATGTGAGAGCGAATCGTGGTGGGCCGCAAACTCGGCGACTGGTCGTGCCGGCACCGATGGGCCCTTTTGATCGAGATCCCCACTGGAGACTGCATAGAGTGATGCGTCATCAAGATCGAACTGTCTGATGACGTGGTCGAACAAGAGTGACATCTGACAGTAGTTTTTGCTCGTTCGGGTATAAATCTCTGTACTGGTCTGAGGAAAGATCGCTGTGGAGTCTGTCAAATTCGTGGGATATTTCGGACAGACTAATGCGCCTGCTAACAAAACGATGTAGTGATCGTATGTATCGGAAAGGTCACATCGGGATCGGATTGCTCTTCTATGCGCCGCTCGCGTTTGTTCTGGTGTCTTTCGACATGGCGTCGATCATGGCGTTCGGTTTGGTCGGCACGACCTTCTGGAGTTTCGCACCGGATTTCGACATGGAGATGCCATTCGTGTCTCATCGTGGTATCACGCATACCTTCCTCGCCGCAGGTGTCGCGGGGCTTCTCACCGCTGCTATCAGCGTCTACCTTGCGCTAGAGGGACTTGGAGGGAGCAGTCAATTCGTCCTGCAACCGAATCTCTTGGCCGTCCCAGCAGCCGCAGGCTTCGGGTTTACCGTTGGTTCACTCGGGGTCATCTCACATCTGGCTGGGGATATCTTGACCCCAATGGGCATTCAGCCCCTCAAACCGTTCTCGAATCAGAAATACACGCTCGATCTCGTGTATGCGAGAAACGAGCTTGCGAATCAGGCACTCATGGCGGTGGGAAGTGGAGCGTTGATCGGTGCATTCATCCTAGCCACGGGTGCGATCTAAACGGTTTGTAGGAGCGAATAAACCCGTGGAGTCCCCTGATTGATCGCGCTCTATAGCTAGGTGCTTCTGGATTAAAAAAAAGCGGCCGGAAATTGCGTCCTATACCGTCGCAGCCACGTGCTCAACGCCACTTTGTGACGGCGTCGGCTGTAGCGTCAGCCCTTCGAGAGCAAGCTCCCGAAGTACGGCCGGTGGCACGCCACGGCGACCTTCTAGCACAGCGTCAATTGTCCACTGGTCGTATTGGCTCTCGGCAGGAGGCAGGATATCCACCGAAATCGCCGGCGCGCAGCCACGGATCGCTTCCGCTGCCCGCCGAACCCGTTCGCGATTTTTGATATTGCAGTTCATGAATCCACCTCCAGATTCAGAGAGGGTGTATCGTCTCCGTCGCGATGAGCGGTACGTTCTTCATGATTGGATCGTGTAGTTGTCATTGGTTCTGTTAGGAACCACACGCTTCGGTGTCACAGCACCGGGGCAATTCCTTACAATCAAGGTTTACCCAGCAACGCGTGCGTTCCTACTCAGTTATGTTACGCCACCCTCATAAATCCTTTCCATGCGGAAACTAACTGTGGCGTGTGTTATGACTGAAAAGCATGGCAATAAGAGAGTTACAGATCGAGAGCTACTGGAGGCTTTTGAAGAAATCGATGGTCCATTCGTTACCGCAGGTGAGCTTTCGGATCAGTTGCCCATTAGCCGCACAGCAATCAATAACCGGCTTAAACAACTTTGGGAAGAAGACAAGGTACTCCGAAAAAAGCCAACGGCAACTATGATCGGGTGGTGGCTACCGGAAAGTCAAGACTGTTCAGATAGATAACTCCGTCCGGCGTCCGTGATCCACCAATTTCTGGTCCCACCCGTGAGTTTGCTGTCGAGATACCCCTGCTCCTGAAGACCCTCAAGACGATTGTGGACGCCCTGCCGAGACATACCCAGGGTCTCAGCCAGCTCTGTGGCGTGCATAAATGGGTCCGGACACAAAGCGAACTCTCGAAGTATCTCAACATCAGAGACAGTAGGATTTCGGCCCGGTTCAGTCATACTCTGTCAGAATCTGCCAAATCAGAAAATATCAGCGGTCTGCTTTGGTTTGCATTCGGTAATTAGTTGCTGATCGGAAAGTATTAAGTTGGGCCAAGATAACAGTGTGAGATAGGCGGTGAGGACACCGCCATGGAATTTAGGTAAAACGATGAAAGAGACCGAGTGCACTCCCGAACAGAGGCATCGCCATCCACCAACCGACAGCCAGCGAACGCGGGGCGATCACCCATGACTAACTGGTACGACTGCACGGGCTTCCAGCGAGACTGCCTGCACGCGATCGCAGTCTTCGAGCGTCGAGACAGACGTCCGTTCGGACTCGCCCTGAAGCGATGGCTCGACGAGCGCTACGACGAGCCGATCGACCACAGTCGCCTCTACCAGAATCTCCAGCGACTCGCCGACATGGACCTCGTCGATCGCGAGCCCACGGACGGCCGGGAAACCCACTATCGACTGACGGACACCGGCCGGCGAATGCTGGCGACGCACGCCAGATTGCTCACGAGCTCCTGCGAGCGATCCTGGCTGACGGCCGACCGGAGCGGTGGTACGATACGCGGGCCGTAGCCAGACGCCCCGCAATCCCGCAGTAGCGACGCTCGCCAGCGACGCGTAGCGCCAGCAACCCCACCGAGAGCCCGTGCTGTGGTCAGCGTGGCCGGTTCGATTCCGGACACGGGCCTGTGGTACCTATGCCACGAGACACTGACGACATCGACGTTGCAGCGTTCGACCCGACCGACCAGCCCGACGCCGACGACCTCCGGGCACTCGTCAATCAGCTCGACGCCGAGTCACCACTGATCGCATCCGTCCTCGACACGCTCGTCGAGGCAGTGAGCGACCTCCAGACGCGCGTCGAGCAGCTCGAAGACCAGCAGGAAGCCACGCATGACATTGCCACGACAGCGGTCGGCAACGCCGCGCGCAACGAGAATGAACTCGACACCGTCGAACGAAAAGCGCGCAAGAACCGACAGATCGCAAAAACGGCCGTCGGGAAGGCCGAACAGGCGATCGCCGATCCCGACTACCAGGAGGACGCCCAACGACTGCCAGACGATGTCGAGCCCAGCAGTTCACCGCTGGACTTCTTCGCCAACTGCGAAGCCGAGACCATCAGGGAGGTGTTCGTCGAGCAGAGCAACCGCACCAACACGTATCGAGCGGTCGCCGCCGCAAAGCGCTGGCCGGAGTTCGCCACGATCAGCAACACCACCGGCGCAGTCGCGTTCGAGCGCGACGACCTCCAGCATGCGCTGACGGCCGAGCTGGGCGAAAAGCCACACCGGCAGACGGTCAGTCGCGTCTGGGACAAGATGCTTGATCTCGGCGGGACCGATCTGGAACTGCGAGACCGGCAGATCAGTAACCAGCAGGAGCCCAGAGAACTGCTCGTGATGGAGCGAGACACCGCCGAGGGGCTGCTGGAAGAACGCTACGCAGGACTGGCCCTCCTCGACGGAGCCGACAAGAAAACTGTCGCTGGCGGCGTCACGCCCGTTGTGACAGAGTCCGAGGAGTAGCGCTGTGACGAACATCGGCTGACGAACGAATCGGGACGATCCACAACAGAGAGGACGCGGTGGCACGTGCCCTACCGCCGCCGACGCCTCCCTTCTCTAGCAACAGCAATCGGTAGCGACCCCTCATTTCTAGAGTCGATGCGTGTCGTCGTGACACGCTGGAGGCGATTTCGGTTGGTCCCCCATCACAACGTGTGTGACGCTCGAGTGTGAGAGGACCTGTATTCAGGAGCTGGAGAAAGCGAGCGAGCGACTATCTTAACAAACAGCGTCTTCTCTTTCGGTCCTGATAATGGATAGACGCCCGCATCAGTGGTGTTATCGACTGGCTGGAGTTAGATTTTGTGGAGCGCGAGCGGACACCGCGTCGGCTGATGAAGCTCGGTATTCGACTGCATCTTGCGTGATTATCGCTTTCGAATACAGTCTTGGGAATTGAGGGTTTCGGTGTCCAACGCAGTCGCAAAGCCGTACACGATTGGATTCAAAATGCCGATCTACAGCCCGCCAGCGATGACTACCCGAATCACGTTGCGCTTGACGAAACCGTGATTCGAATCAGCGACAAGCAATTCTGGCTTTATACTGCAGTCGATCCCGAAACGAACAGAATCCACCATCCACGGCTTTTTCCGGCACAAACAACCGCTTTGACAGAACGGTTATTGCGCGAACTGTAACAAAAACACGACGTGGCTGAGTCGCTCTTTTTGATCGATGGTGTACCGTGGTTACAAACTGCACTCCATCGACACAGCCTCCGATTTCAGCACGTCACCCATGGAAATCGGAACGCTGTCGAACATATTTATGGTGAGGTAAAGCGATAAACCACTTCGTCTTCGAACTGTTTCAGTCACGTCTAGACCGAATTGCTGTCGGAAGATGGGGCTGGAGAATCCGCTGCACAGATGATCCTCGTGTAGTGCATGACGGAGGAGCGAACCCGAGATGGTTGGTGGAGACGAAGCACTCATCAGACTCGTTATCGTGTCTGGAACCAGTGATGCAGGAGATCGTCGACGCACTATTCGTTGACCCATTCGCCGTAATGAACACGATCGGGCTCGTCGCGTTCGCCCTTGTCGGAGCGACCAAGGCGATCCGCGAGGAGTTCGATCTATTCGGTGTCACGGTGGTCGGCCTCGCGACGGCATTCGCAGGCGGGATGACCCGTGACCTCCTCGTCAATCGGATTCCGCTCGCGCTCAGTACACCCACCGAGATCGGCCTCGGCTTGCTCGGTGTCGGACTAGCGGTTGGAGTGAGTGCTGTGCTCGAGTCAGCCGACAGGCATCCAGTGACACAACTCTCGGACGCAATCGGGCTCACCGCGTTTACAACGACAGGTGCTATCGTCGCAACGCAGGCCGGAATCCCCGCCTTCGGTGTCGTCGCGATTGCGACGATCAACGCGGTCGGAGGTGGTGCTGTGGCCGATATCCTGCTCGATCGCTCGCCATTTATCCTGCTGGACGATTTCTACGCCAGCTGTGCGGTACTGGGTGGTAGTGCATACTGGGTGATCGTTACTGTCGGAGGGGCGAGCGGAACCGCTGCAGCGGTTTGCGCAGTGATGGTTGTAGGCACACGAATTGTGGCACTTATCTACGGCTGGTCACTTCCGACTGCACAGGGACTGGGACTGACGTAAGATCACTCGTTCCGGGAAGCACTGGTTTACGTCTAGCCAGAGGATTTCCCCGATGGTCGAACCTGCAGGCGCGACGCCGATCGCAGTCATCCGCGGCGATCACCTCGACGTGCGCGGCGAGATCGTCGTGCCGATCCTCATCGGTCGCAATCTGGAACTGGCGGACCTCCCGACGGTGCTTGCGCACGGCCTGACCTGGTGGGACCAGTTAATTCGGCAGTGAGATCGCATATCCGACAAACCCTGTGAGACGGTCCAGGTTTCCGACGTGATTGGCTCGCAAGACGTAGACATCGACAACGTTAGCCAGGACTGCTCTACGGATCAGCTAAACGTCGGCGATGCGTATCTATACTGCCGGCTGGAGACGATCGCTTTCGAACAGACCACTCGTATACTCTCGGCGATACGCGACGCGAGATACGAGGTCAAATACGTCGAGAATTGAGCCACAGTAGCGGTGCTGGCTGGCAAATACCTACGGAGGAGAAAAACTATTGATTGTTGCGATGAAAGTCTCTGGTCGTGGACGAACAGCTATCGCCACTTCACGAGCGTCACGAGGCTGCAGGGGCGGATTTCACCGAGTTTGGCGGGTGGACTATGCCAGTCACGTTCGACGGGATCCAAGACGAACATCTCGCGGTCCGTAACTCGGCCGGTGTCTTCGACGTGAGTCACATGAGCGAGGTTGACGTTCGGGGACCGGACGCGTTGTCGCTGATGAATCGGCTGACGACGAACGGCGTAGCCGCACTCGATCCCGGTGACGCGCAGTACACCTGTATTCTCGACGAGGACGGTATCATCCTCGACGACGCTGTCGTGTACCGGTATCCCGAACAGGACGGGTATCTCTTCGTTCCCAACGCCGGCCATGGCGCGTGGATGACTGACCGCTGGGCCGAGCACGCAGCGGCGTGGGACCTCAACGCTACCGTCACTGACCGGACCTCCGAGGTTGGCCTGGTCGCAGTCCAGGGGCCCGACGCGGTGTCGCTTGTGGACGATGTCGCCGAGGCGAAGATTGACGACATCGATCGATTCACCTGTCGACGCACGACGGTCGCTGGGGCGTCCTGTCTCGTCGCCAGAACCGGGTACACCGGTGAGGACGGCGTCGAGATCGTCGTTGACGCGGGCGAAGCGATGGCGGTCTGGGACGCGTTCGACGGCGTCAGGCCCTGTGGGCTCGGAGCCCGCGACACGCTCCGCATCGAGGCCGGCCTGCTGTTGTCGGGGCGCGACTTCGACCCGGACACCGAGCCACGCACGCCCATCGAGGCCGGACTGGAGTTCGTCGTCGATTTCGCCACGCCGTTCGTCGGACGCGAGGCACTCGAAGCACAGCGTGAGTCGGGTGTCGACCAACGACTCGTCGGCATCCGGCCGTCGAGCCGGGCGATACCGCGGAACGGATACGCGATACACGATGATGGTGACCAGATCGGTCACGTCACCAGCGGGACCAAAAGCCCCACATTTAATGTACCGCTGGTCCTGGGATTTGTTGACGTACCATACGCAGAGCCGGGGACCGAGGTGACGATAGCGGTACGCGACAGAGTGGTGGATGCGACCGTCGTCAGCCAGCGGTTCCTGGACTCGATGGACTGAACAATGGACTTCGATTTCCCAAGCGACCGCCGATACGCAGAATCGCACGAGTGGACAGAACGACGCGACGACATCGTTCGGGTAGGTATCTCCGACTTCGCGCAGGACGAACTCGGCGATATCGTGTTCGTCGAACTTCCTGACGTGGGCGACACGTTCGAGCGCGGAGACTCGTTCGGCGTCATCGAGTCGATCAAGGCTGTCTCAGACCTATACGATCCTGTTGCCGGGACCATCGTCGAGACCAACGACGCCCTCACCGACCAGCCGGAGCTCGTCAACGACGATCCCTTCGGCGAAGGCTGGCTCGTCGAGATCGACCCTGACGAGGGACTGGACCACCTCCTCACCACCGAGGAGTACAAAGCACAGGTGTGACTATGGCTGAAGAGCACACACGAGACCTGACCCCGCTCGCGTCCGAAGGCGCGGGGGAATCCAGACTGTTCGCATCGGAGGACGGAAGTCCATACGCATCGGTCTCGAACGAAACGGCCGCGGCGATGCTCGATGCCATCGGCGTCGACGACGTAGAGGCCCTGTTCGACATCCCCGAGGCGGTCCGCTTCGAGGGGTCATTCGACATCCCCACTCGCTCTGAACGGGCGGTCAGCCGGCGCCTGTCGGACGTACTCGAGAACAACGACATGCTGACCGAGTTCCTCGGTCGGGGCCACTACACGCACGCTGTTCCCTCAGTCGTCGACCACCTCTCGCTTCGCTCGGAGTTTCTCACCTCCTACACGCAATACCAACCCGAGGTGACACAGGGCTTCCTACAGGCCCTCTTCGAATACCAGTCGCTGCTGGTGGAACTGACGGGATTGAGTGTCGCCAACTGCTCGATGTACGACGCGGCGACGGCGCTGGGCGAGGCTGCGACCCTCGCGAGTCGCCTCCGTTCGGTCTCGGGGAGTCGCGTGCTCGTGCCGTCGTACGTTCGCCGGGAGTACCGTAACGTCCTGGAGAACTACGTTTCGGGTACCGACCTGTGCGTGGAGACCGTCCCTGTAGTCGACGGGATGGTCGACCCGGGCACGCTGGACGAGGCGATCGACGACGACGTGGCGATGGTGTACGCAGAGAACCCGACGGTCGAGGGGGTCATCGAAGAGCACCTCTCAGAAATCGGCACACTCGCTGACGCACACGACGCACTGTTCTGTCTCGGGAGTGATACAGTGGCGCTGTCGTTGCTGGAGCGACCCGCCGACGTGGGGGCCGACGTGGTCATCGGGGACGCGAGTGTTCTCGGACTGCCAGCCGCCCACGGCATGGGACTGGGACTGTTCGCCTGTCGAGAGGAGTTCCTTCGGCAGGTCCCGGGCCGACTCGTCGGAGCGAGCGAGGACGCCACTGGTGCGCGAACGTACACTTTGACCCTCCAGACTCGGGAGCAACACATCCGCCGCGAGCGGGCAACGTCGAATATCTGTACAAACCAGGCCTGGGTCGCGCTCCGGGCCGCCATCCACGCGACCTGGCTCGGCCCCGACGGCCTCGTCGAGACGGCCGAAACGTGTCACCGACAGGCAGAGGCCTTGGCCGCCGACCTCGACGACATCGACGGCGTGACGGCCCCGGTTCGGGACTGTCACCACTTCCGGGAGTTCATGGCCCGCGTCGACGCGGACTCCGAACGGGTCGCAGAGGCCCTCCGGGAGCGAGGATTCGTCGTCCACGTGCTCGACGAGGAGACAGTTCAGATCTGCGTCACAGACGCGAACGCCCACGACGCTGACGAACTCGTGGCGGCTACGCTGGAGGTGGTCGCCTGATGGCCGACCACCGACAGGCCCTGTGGAACGACACCGACTCCGAGGGTCACGAACCGCTGCTCACGGAGAAGGACACGACGACCGTGAGCACTGAGGGTAGCGATCTCCCCGATTCGCTGACCCGCGAATCCGTCGAGTTGCCAGCGCTGTCGGAGCCGGAGCTGGCTCGCCACTACACCCGCCTCTCGCAGATGAACTACAGTGTCGATTCCGGGCCGTACCCGCTCGGCTCGTGTACGATGAAGTACAACCCGACCTTCGTCGAAGACATCGCAGCCCTGCCACAGGCCGGAACCCACCCGGACCGCCCGGCCGGGACAGTCCAGGGCACGCTGCAGGTGTACCACGAACTGCAGGAATACCTCGCCAGCATCGGCGGGATGGACGCCGTCTCCCTGCAACCGCCGGCTGGCGCGGCCGGAGAGTTTACCGGCATTCTCGTCACGCGGGCCTACCACGAGCACAACGACGAAGGCGACGCGCGGTCGGAAGTCATCGTCCCCGCCAGCGCCCACGGCACCAACTTCGCCAGCGCGGCGCTTGCCGGGTACGACGTCGTGGAACTGCCCGCAGGGGCGGACGGCCGGGTGGACCTGGAGGCGCTGGAGGCGGCGGTGAGCGAGGAGACGGCAGCGCTGATGTTGACGAACCCGAATACACTGGGGTTGTTCGAACGGGACATCGAGGAGATCGCGGACATCGTCCACGACGCCGGGGGCCTGCTGTACTACGACGGGGCGAACCTCAACGCCCTCCTGGGTCGAGCCCGACCGGGCGACATGGGCTTCGACGTGATGCACTACAACGTCCACAAGACCTTCGCCACGCCTCACGGCGGCGGCGGGCCGGGTGCTGGTCCCATCGGTGTCACAGAGAAACTCGCTCCGTTTCTGCCAGCACCCCGCGTCCAGCGAACGGACGAGAGCGACGAGGCAGCCGGTGAAACCGACGCTGCGGGAACTCGATACGACCTGTTCGACCCACAGTACACGATCGGCAAGGTCCACGGAGCGATGGGCAACTGGCTGGTGCTGTTGAAGGCCCACGCCTACATCAGTCGGCTGGGTGACGAGGGGTTGCGCGACGCCAGCGCCAAGGCCGTGCTCAACGCCAACTACCTGGGCGAGCGCGTCGACCTCGAGATCCCGTTCGGTCCCTACCATCACGAGTTCGTCGCCTCCGCGGGCGAGCGTGACGCCATCGACTTCGCCAAGGGGATGCTCGACCACGGCGTCCATCCGCCGACGACGAAGTGGCCCGAAATCGTCTCCGAGGCGTTGATGACCGAACCGACCGAAGCCGAGTCCAAGCGAACCCTCGACCAGCTCGCCACGGCGTTCAACGCTGTCCACGCTGCCGACGAGGAGACCCTGGCCGGCGCGCCGACGGCGACGGCCGCTAAGCGAATCGACCAGACCGAGGCCGCCAGAAACCCGCGGCTCTCCTGGCATACACTCGACGACTGACGGCCGGTAGATAGATTATCGGGCCCAGCGGAGGAACGCCCTCATACGGATTATTGTCGCCGCTTTCCCGGTCGCCCGCACACCGTCGTGCGATCGAGCCGGGAACGAGCTACAACAATCCGTATCAGCGGTACGTCAGCCCGCCGTCGGGGTGGAGGACGCTCCCGGCGATGAACGACGCCTTCTCGCTCGCCAGGAACTCGACGGTATCGACGATTTCCTCCGGTGTCCCGTTGTGCGGGAGGGCCTGCTGGTCGGCGATGGCGTCGAGATACGCCTGGTCGAGTTGCTGGCTCGCCTCGGTGGTCACGAGACCCGGTGCGACGGCGTTGACACGGACTCCGTTCTCGCCGGCCTCGGCCGCGATTGCTCTGGTCAGGGACGGGACCGCACCCTTCGACGTGACGTAGTGGGGGTAACCCGTCGCTCTGCCGTACATCACCGCCGAGGAGATGTTGACGACGCTGCCGTGGCCCTGTTCCTCCATGTACGGCACCAGTTCCTGACAGCAGATGAACATCCCGGTGGTGTTGACATCGAGCACCTCGCGCCACTCGTCGACGGGAATCTCGTCGTACCGGCGGTCGCGCTTCGGGACGAGCGGCCCGTAGATCGCGGCGTTGTTGACGAGCACGTCGATGCTGCCAAAGCGGTCGATGGTCTCCGTGGCCAGGTGCTCCACGTCGTCCGGGTCGGTGATGTCGGTTTTCACTCCGAGCGCCGACGCCGAGAGGTCCTCGGCCGCCTCCTCTGCACCCTCGATGTCGGCGACGACGATGTCGGCGCCGCCGGACGCGAACCGTTCGGCCATCCGCTTGCCGATTCCCCGCCCTGCACCGGTGATTACGACTGTCGAATCAGCGAAGTCCATAGGTCACACTGGACCGACCACCAGATAGGCGTTGTTCTAGCAGCAAATACCGACGCTGCGTGACACGGCGCGCGATCACCACGCTGACGCTGTCCTGGCGCGTGAAGATCCATCGCCTGTGCGTGCAAAGACCGAATCCGGGCAGACATAGATCCATAGTTTTAATCCTGTCGTACGGTACTATACAACACGACTGACCGCATGGGTTACCGAATAGGTACTGACATCGGCGGAACGTGTACCGACTCGACGATCATGGACGATTCGGGTCGCGTGACCATCGGCAAGGACCTGACGACGTATCCGGACTTCTCCCAGGGGATCTTCGATTCCCTCGCCGACGCGACCGAAGACATGGACGTCGATCTGCCCGGGTTGCTGGCGGAGACGGACCTGTTTCTCCACGCGACATCCGTCGGGGAGAACGCCCTCTTCGAGCGAGAGGGTGCGGAGACGGGGCTGTTGACGACGGCCGGCTTCGAGGAGACCCTCCACGCGACCCGCGGGGGCTACGGCCGCTGGTCGGGGCTCCCCTTCGAACAGGTCAAGGACATCATCAACTCCGACAAGCCCGACCCACTGCTCCCGCGGACGAGCATCGAGGGCCTGTCCGAGCGCGCCTACCGGGACCAGATCGTCGAGGAACTCGACGACCAGGAGGTACTGGACGCCGTCGACTCGCTCGTCGAGGACGGCGTCGAGTCGGTCGCCGGCTGTCTGCTGTGGTCGTTCAGTTCCCCGGAGCACGAACAACGCATCAAGGATCTGCTGGCCGAGCACTACCCGGACCTGTACGTCACGGTGTCGAGCGACGTCTCCCCGACGATGGGCGAGTACGAGCGCACGTCGACGACGGTGCTCAACGCCTACCTCGGACCGACGGCCGAGGAGTACCTGACGAACCTCCAGTCGACGCTCTCGGAGTACGGCTTCGACGGCCTGCTCCTCCTGATGTTCTCACACGGCGGGCTCGTGACCCAGCAGGACGCCATTGAGCGCCCGGTCGGGCTCATGGAGTCCGGGCCGGTCGGCGGGCTGTTGGGCAGCCAGTTCGTCGCCAACCGCCGAGGCATCGACAACATCATCTCGACAGACATGGGCGGAACGACGTTCAAGGTCGGCGTTATCGACGACAATCGCATCGAGTACGCCGACGAGCCGATGGTGGGCCGGCATCACTACCAGTTCCCCAAACGCGACATTCACTCCATCGCCGTCGCGGGCGGCAGCGTCATCTCCTTGGAGGAGGGAACCAACGTCCCACAGGTCGGGCCCGAAAGCGCCGGATCGGATCCCGGCCCGGCCTGCTACGGTCGCGGCGGGGATCGTCCGACGGTGACCGACGTCGACCTCATCCAGGGGTATTTCTCGCCGGAGCACTTCCTGGGCGGAAACAAGGAGATGGACCCCGACCGCGCCTACGAGGTGTTCGAGGAACAGATCGCCGAACCGCTGGGCAAGTCCACCGAGGAAGCGGCCGCGGACATCTACAAGCTCACCAACTCCATCATCGCGGATCTGCTCCGGGAGACCACCGTCGAGAAGGGCATCGATCCGCGGAAGTTCACTCTGGTCTCGATCGGTGGTGCTGCCGGGATGCACGCAACGTCGTACGCCCGGGAACTGGGCATTCCCGAGGTGCTGGTGCCCTACACCGCGTCGGTCAACAGCGCGCTGGGACTGCTCTCGACGGACGTGACCCACGAACACATCGACGTGCAGGGAATCGAACCGCCCTTCGACCCCGACCGGATCAACGAGGTGTTCGGCGACCTCGCCGCGACCGCCCGCGAGAAACTCGCCGACGAGGGCTTCGATGCCGACGAGATCACGCTGGAGCGGTCGATCAACATGCGCTACCAGCGCCAAGTTCACGAACTTCTCACGCCCGTCGAGCAGTCGGGGCGCCTCTCTCAGGCGGATATCGCGGCGACGGTCGACCGATTCGAGGAGCTGTACGAACAGCGCTACGGCGAGGGCTCGGCGTTCAAAGAGGGCGGCATCGAGATGACCGAGTTCCGCGTGCGCGGGGTCGGCCCGCTGTCCACGCCCGACCTCCAGGAACACCCCGTCAGCGAGTCCAACCCCGAGCGGGCGCGGTTGGGCACCAAAGATATGCACTTCGAGGCGGCCGGTGGCCGCATCGACGGCGCGCTGTACGACTTCGAGGACCTGACGCCCGGCGACGAGATTACGGAACCGGGCGTCGTCCTGACGCCCGTGACGACCATCGTCGTCAACCCCGGTGACGTGGCTCGGATGGACCAGTTCAAAAACATCCGCATCGGCATCCAGGAGGGCAGCTATGAGTGAATCAGACCCGACCGACGACATCGACCTGCGTGTGGAGGGGATCGACCCCGTCACCTTCCAGATCATCAAACACCGCCTCGCCAGGGTCACTGACGAGGCAGTCGAGGCACTCAAGCGCGTCTCGGGCGCGCCAAACACCAACGAGGGCCACGATCTCATGGTCGCGCTGTACACGAAAGACGGCTCGCTGCTGACCGGCGGCGTCGGCTTTCTGCACCACTACCTCGGCGCGTCGGAGGCGACCAAACACATCATCGACCGCTTCGAGGGCGACATCGAGGATGGAGATATGTTCATCCTCAACGACCCGTACACAGCGGCGCTACACCCGCCGGATGTGTACATCATCTGTCCGATCTTCTTCGACGGGGAACTCCAGGCCTTCTCGGCGAGTTTCGTCCACGTCGCCGACATCGGTTCCATCGACCCCGGCGGCTTCTCACCCAACGCGACGACCGTCTTCCACGAGGGGTTCCAGACCCCGGGCATGAAGCTGATCGAGGGCGGCGAGATGCGCCAGGACGTGCTCGACACCATCCTCAACATGAGCCGGGACCCGGGGATGGTCGAACTCGACCTCCGCTCGGAAATCGCCGCGAACAACGTCGCCAAGGACCGCCTGCAGGGTCTGATGGAGGAGTACTCGCCGGAGACGGTTGAACACGTCGGCGACCAGCTCATCGACCAGTCCGAAAAGAAGCTCCGCAAGCGCCTCCAGGAGCTCCCGGACGGCCGCTGGGAGGAGCGCCAGTACCTCGACTCGGCCAGCGAGGACCAGGCCTTTACCGTCCAGTTGGCCCTCGAAAAGGAGGGCGATTCGCTGCGCTTCGACTTCGAGGGGACCGACGAGGAGAGCGCGGTCGGATTCAACTGCACGGAGATCGGAACCATCGGCGGCGTCATCGCGCCACTCCTACCGCTCCTGTGTCACGACATGACCTGGAACGACGGCATCATCCGGGCGATCGACGTGAACGCGCCCGAGGGGACGATCGTCAACGCCGAGCGACCCGCGCCCATCTCGATAGCCACCATCGGGACCCTCCAGATGTGTAACTCCCTGTCGACGCTGGCGGTCTCGAAGCTGCTGGGGGCCAGCGAGGCGTACGCGGACCGGGCGACCGGCGTCTGGCACGGCGCGCACTGCCACGTCGGCCTGGAGATCGAACACGACGGGGACACCCAGGTGGAGACGTTGACCGACACCTTCGCGGGTGCCGGTGGTGCCCGCGCGTTCGATGACGGCGTCGATCTGGGCGGCGAGGTCGTCAACATCGTCGCCCGGTGGGGCAACGCCGAGCGTCACGAGGCGGTGCTTCCGCTGCGGTATCTCTATCGCCGCTTCGTCGCTGACTCGGGCGGTCCCGGCGAACACCGAGGCGGACTGGGGCACGAGTTCGCGGTGACACCCGCCGACGGCGAGGGGTACGACGAGATCGACGTGGTGACGATGGCCAGGGGGATCGAGGTGCCACACTCGACGGGCGTGTTCGGGGGCTACCCCGGCGCGAACATCGACTTCGCCACCTACCGCGACGGCGACGCGGGCGACGGGCCGTACCCACCGACCGAGGAGTCCCTGCCCGAGCCCGAACACACCCGGTGGGGCGTGAACACGCTCGGCGACGACGACGTGTTCCACGTCCGGCACCCGGGAAGTGGCGGCTACGGCGACCCGCTGGACCGGGACCCCGAACGGATCGCCGAGGACGTCGCGGAGGGGAAGATCACGCCCGAGACCGCCCGCGAAGTCTACTGCGTCCCCGTCGACGACGACGGTACAATCACTGGGTCGGTTGAGGAGGCACGCGAGCAGCGCTACCGCGACCGCCTGGCGACGGCGTCCGAACCGGAGGACACGCCCTCACCGGCGGCAACCGAGTCGACGACCTACCGCCTCGGCGCGAGCGTCGGCGTCGAAGTCGACGAAGACGGGACGCCCTACGCGACCTGTGACCGCTGTGGCGCCCACGTCGGGCGCGCCGACGAGAACTGGAAGGAGACGGCCGCCGTCCGCGAGGAGTTGCTCGACACGGTCGGCGCCGCGACCAACGATGCGGCGGGGTACTGCCTGCGGCAGTTCTGCTGTCCAGACTGCGGAACGTTGCTCGACACCGAGGTCGCAAAGCGGGGCGACCGCGCGCTCATGAGTCGACTCTCGGTGTGAGGCTTCGGTTCGCGACGACCCCCGCTGTCACCCTGTCAACGATACCCGGCACCGCCGTTCTCCTGTCGACGATACTCGCCACCGCTGTCTGACGTGGCGTTGCCGAGATGTTCCGCGCTGTTCTGTCCCCCTTCGCCGGCCCGCGGACTCACATGGCGTCGGCGAGGCCGGACTCGACCGTGACGCGCTCGGCGGCATCGCTCGCCCGCTCCAGGAGATCCGGGTAGGCGTCCGCGATGCCGACCGCTGTGCCGCCCTTGACGACGGTCTCGCCGTCACAGACGACCGTCTCGACCTCGTTGCCCAGCGTCTGGTGGACCAGCGCCCGGATGGGGTCCCGCACCGGCGTCAGGTGGGGGGCGTCGATGTCCACGAGGGCGAGGTCGGCCCGCTTGCCCCGCTCGATGGAGCCGAGTTCGTCCTCCTTTCGGATCGCCCGCGCAGCGTCGATGGTGACCATATCCAGCGCCTCGCCCGCGGTGACCACGCCAGGGTCCGTATGGTGGCCCTTGTGGGCTAGCGCGGCCAGGCGCAGGTCAGCCAGCGGATTGACCGTATCGCTCAGCGTCGAGTTGTCGGTACCGAGTCCGATTGTGACGCCGTTGGCCCGCATCGAGGGTACCGGCGCGAACCCGTTGCCGAGCGCGAGATTGGAGGCGATGTTGTGGGCGACGCGCGTATCCGTCTGGGCCAGCAGGCGAACGTCTCGCTGGCTCACCTGCACGCAGTGGGCCAGGAGAGCGTGCTCGCCGAGCGAGCCGGCGTTGCGGAGGTGTTCGATCGGCGAGAGCGCCCCACCGACCTGAACGGGGGCCTCCGCCGTGTGGATGGTCGTCATCACGTTCCGGTCGGCGGCGAATCGGTAGGTCGCGCCCAGCCCCTCGTCGGTCATCCCCTCGATGACCGCCGGGGCGACCCAGATTTCGTGGCGACCGTTGGCGGTGCCGTGATACTCGTCGTGGAGGCGGTCCAGTTCGTCGAGCCAGTCGTCGATGTGTTCGACGTACTGCGCCTGGTCAGGGGTATCGATGGCCGGTTCGCGCCCGCCGACGCGCTCAACGAGCGCCGCGAACTCCTCGTCCGGCGGGAGGTCACGCACGCCCCGTGCGTAGATGCTACGGACCCCCGCCGCTCTGTAGGCGTCGAACTTCGCCGCCATAGTATCGAGCGCTCCATGGAGCAGTTCGCCGTCGTTCTCCACGAAGGTGGTGACGCCGGCCGACAGCGCCTCGGCGCAGTACAGCGCCGCCGCCAGTTCGTGATCTGACTCGGTCATCGCCGCGATACCCGGTTGCTTGACGTTGAACAGCCAGTCGTACAGTCCGCGGTCGGTCCCGCAACTCCCCCGCAAGAGGATGTCCGAGACGTGCGTGTGGGGGTTTATCAGGCCGGGAATGACCGCCATGCCACTGGCATCGATGCGGCGGTCCGGGTCGTACTTGCCATCGAGCTGTGTCGTCGGCCCCACATTGACGATAGTGTCGCCGTCGATTGCGACGGCCCCGTCTTCGAGAACGGCCCTGTTGGGATTCTGGGTCACCACTGTCCCGTGTGAGATGAGCAACCGTACCATGGTCCAGCAGTTTCGCGTGTCGGAGGATAAAACTGCCGACGAGGGCGCAGCGTGCATTCGTGGAGAGCGTCTCTAGCCTGCCTCTCCGCTCACTGGCAGCAGAGTCGGCGGGGACGGGTCATACGGATAGTTGTCGGTCTGTCCCAGATCAACCGCACGACTGCGTGCGCTCGACTGGGGAAACGTCGACAACGTTCCGTATCAGTCCATCGAGACGATGACGTTTTTCGTCTGCGTGAAGGCGTCGAGCGCCTGCGTGCCCTTCGACCGCCCGATGCCGCTTTCCTTGTACCCGCCCGAGACGGCCGCCGGCGAGAGGACCGGGTAGTCGTTGATGGTCACCGTACCGCTTTCGAGGCCGGCGGCGACCCGGTGGGCGCGTCCCAGTTGGTCCGTCCAGACGGCGTTCAGGAGGCCGTAGCGGCTGTCATTGACCCGCTCGATTGCCTCCGGGGCGGTGTCGAAAGACTGGAGCGTAACAACCGGCCCGAACACCTCCTCGCAGGCGATGGGTGCGTCGTCCGACACGCCGGCCACGAGCGTCGGCGCGTAGAAGTGGCCCTGCTCGCGCGGAACCTCGCCGCCGGTCAGTATCTCCGCGCCGCGTTCCCTGGCACCGCCGACGAACTCGGCCACGTTGTCCCGCGCGTCGGCGGTGATGACCGGCCCCAGATCGGGATCCTCACGTCCCGGACCGACCGTCAGCGCCTCGACGCGCTCGACGGCCCGGTCGACGAACTCGTCATACACGTCGGACTGGACGAACACACGCGTCGGCGCGAAACAGAGCTGGCCGGCGTTGCTGAACGTTTCCGCGACGCTGTCCAGCGCGGCATCCAGGTTGGCGTCTCCGAACACGATGTTGGCGCCTTTCCCGCCCAGTTCGAGGTGGACATCGGTGATTGTCTCGGCGGCCGTCTGCATCACGGCCGTCCCGGTCGATGTCGAACCGGTAAACTCGACTGCCGTCACCCTCTTGTCGCCGATCAGCGGCGTCCCGGTGCCCGACCCGCTCCCGGTCACCACGTTCAACACGCCGTCGGGCAGGCCGGCGTCGCTGGCGATGGCGGCCAGTTCGACGGTCGACAGCGGCGCCGGACTTGGAGCCTTCGCAACGACCGTATTGCCCGCTGCAAGTGCCGGCGCGATGCCCCGAGCCGCCAGCACGATGGGGGCGTTCCAGGGCACGATCTGTGCCGTCACGCCGTATGGCTCCCGGAGCGTGTAATCGAGGTGGTTGCCTTCCGTCGAGAGCGGAATCTGTTTGCCTTCGACCTTGTCCGTGAGCCCAGCGTAGTACTCAAAGTAGTCGGCGGCCGCCCGCGCCGAGGCCCGCGACTCGCTGACGGGACGGCCCATCCCGCGGGTTTCGAGGTCGCCCAGTCTGTCCGCGTTCGCTCGAATCGCCTCCGCAACGGCGTTCAGGATGCGTCCACGTTCGACCGCGTCGAACTCGGCCCAGTCCTTGCTCGCGGCGTCGGCCGAGGTGATTGCCTCATCCGCGCCCGCCGTTCCCGATTCGGGAACTGTGGCAAATGACTCCTCTGTCGCCGGGTCGGCAACCGTCACCGCGTCGTTCGGCCGGTGCCGGTCGCCGTCGATCACGTAGCCGTACCTCTCTACATCGGTGGTCATCGACTGAATAGACCGGAGCCAGGGACTTATAGTTTGAGCCCCTGCCCCGGGCCGGTCGGTGGCGAGAGCGGCGCTCGGTGGTCAATGTCGGTAGTCTCGCGTGTCCGCCGGTGTCGACGATGCAGAATTTCGCCACCCTGAGGTAGCGAATATCCTGAAACAGGTACAGCCGACAGTATCAGTACCGTCGATCGGTCCACTCGGTCGCCCGCTCGAAGGCGTCGGCGACTGCGATGACCGTCTCTTCGTCGAAGTGCTTTCCGACGAGCATCAGACCGATGGGGAGTCCGTCCTCGTCCCGGCCACATGGGATGGAGATGGCCGGGTGGCCCGTCATGTCGAAAGGCATCGTGTTGCGCGTCCGTCCCTCCTTGCCCTGGGCTCGGTTGACCGCCTCCGTTCGGTCGATGTCTTCTTTCAGTTCGAAGGCCGTCATCGGCGTGGTCGGCATCGCAAGCACGTCGTACTCCTCGAGTTGCTCGTCGTACGCCGCCCGCAGCGCCGGCCGGAGGTTCGACGCTTTCCCGTGGTAACGCCCGTAGTAGCGCTGTTTCACGTACTGGCCGAGGATACACTTGAGTTTTACCGTGGGGGCGAACTCGTCGGCCTGTGCGCGGCGGGCCTTGCCGAACGCCGCCGCGTAGTCCGTGTCGTAGTGGCCGTCGGCGAAGTAGCCAGTCCCATCTGCGTCCATCATCACCGCTGTCTCCTCGTTCTCGACGGCGAGCCACACGAAAAAGCCGTCCACGTGCCATGGAATAGATACGTCCTCGGCGGTCGCACCCAGTCCCTCGAGTTCCGCCACGGCGTCGCGCACGCCGCTGTTGACGGCCGCCTCCGCGCCGTCGAACTCGAAGCCCTCGGTAACGACCCCGATGTCCACGCCGTCGATGTCTTCGCCAACTGCGCCCAGGTAATTGCCAACGGTGATCTCGCCTTGGCGCGGGTCTTTCGGGTCCGTCCCGGCGATAGCCTGGAGGGTCCGTGCCGTGTCCTCGACGGTCCGGGCCATCGGGCCGACGTGGTCGTACGAGAATCCAAGGGGGGCGACCCCACGAAAGGAGACGAGGCCGTGGGTCGGCTTGAACCCGACACAGCCACTCCAGGACGCCGGGGTCCGCAGCGACCCCGCCTGGTCGGTCCCGAGCGCCACGTCGACCATGTCGGTGGCGACGGCGACGGCCGACCCGCTAGAGGAGCCACCGGGGAGGTAGTCGTCGTCGAATGGGTTCAACACCGGCCCGAACGCGGACATCTCGCCGCTGCCGGACATCGCCATCTCGCTCATGTTCGTCTTGGCGGTAACGGTCCCACCTTCCGCCAGGACGTTCTCGACCACCGCGGCGTCGTAGGCCGGGGTGTAGCCGGCCAGGACCGTCGACCCGGCGGTCAGTTCGACGCCCGCGACGGCGATGTTGTCCTTGACCCCCACGTCGTAGCCCGACAGCAGTCCCTCGTCGTCGCTCTCGACTGAACAGACCGTGACGACGGCGTTTTTCGGATCCTCCTCGCGGGTCGCCCGGTAGCCGGGGTCCCGGTGGGCCGGTGTCCGCTCCATCGTCCGGTCAGATAGTTCGTCGATACGCTTGCAGTACTGTATTTTCTCCGCCGCGAGGTCGTGGAGGTCCTCGACCTCGTCGTCGCTGAGGGTCATGTGGTACTGTTCGGCGATGTCCCGGATCTCCGCACGCGTCGGTGGCCGGAGGGTCGGCGGAAGGTGTGTCATACGATTACGTGCGGGGAATCGAAATATAAAACCTTCCGTCGGAACGGCTGTCGTCTTCGAGTGGACGCGGAACCCCGAACTAGACGTGATCGCGTTCTGTGGCACCGTCACCGAGTCCCAGATCGGCCGCCGTCCAGCCAGTCGCCCGGAAGTCCGTCCCGGTGATGCTGTCCGCGAGCGTGATCAGCGAGTCCATCACGGGCGTCTCGACACCGGCGTGGTGGCCCAGCGCACTCATCGGCACCAACCCGAACGGGAAGTCCTCGTGGAAGTACCGGTGGTCGGTTGAAGACGGCGCCTTGATGGATTTGTTCGGTTCGCTCTCCCGGAGCATCCGCAGGAACGACTTGCTCTCGCCGGCCGCCTCAGTGGTCGAGCCGATGTCGGCGAACATGGACGGAAACGGCTCGACATCGAGTCCCAGCGCCTCGGCGACGGCCAGTCGCTCTTCGTCGATATCGGCCATGACGTTCGCCACGGCCGGCGTCCCAGCGTCGTAATAAAAGCGGAAGTCGCCCTCGGTGTGTTCGATCCAGGCCGCCGAGAGGACGACGCCAGGCGCGTGCAGGACCGCGTTGACGTTACACAGGCCAGCGTGCAACACGTCCGGGACCGGCTTGATCGACGGATACAGTTCTCGGACCGCTTCGAAGACGCGGTCGCGCTCCAGCGAGGGAACGGCACCACAGCGGACGTTCTCCACCAGTGAGGTGACGTGGACGTGCTCGTCGCTTCGCTTGCGACAGATGTAGGTGAGTGTGTTAGTCTGAGCCACCGGGGGTAGGTCGGAACAACCGGCCTTGCGGAGCGCCTGCCGGACCGCGAGCGCGCCGCCGGTGCCGCCGGGGTTAAGCAGGATTGGCGTCTCGTCGACGTGTTCGGCGAGTTGCTCGGCCAGCGGCCCGAGGGCGTTCGCTGGCAGACAGACCATCACGAGGTCTGCCCCCTCGAGTGCCGTCGAGAGGTCGGTCGTGACGATCGGCACGGACGCGAAACCCTCGTTTTCACTGTCGCTCTCACCATCGCTCCCCTGCTCGCCCTCGTCCCGGCCCCCGCCGAGGACGCCGCTATACGCGATGCCGCCCTCGCGCTTGACGGCGGTGATGGTCGATTCCGAGCGGTTGTACATCTGTGGCGAGTGCCCGAGCGTCGAGAGGTGCGCGGCCGCCGCGAACCCGCCATTGCCGGCTCCCAGTATGGCGACGGTCGTCACGGGTGGTCCCCGCTCACGAGTCCGCCTCGATGGTGTACTTCGCCAGCTTCTCCTCGTCGACTTCGACGCCGAGGCCCGGGCCATCGGGCACCAGTACGGCGCCGTCCTCGTATCCGAACGGCTCTTCGACGATGTCGTCCTCGTAGTAGACGCTGGCGATCTGGTCGTCGTAGGCCTCGGCCGGGCGGTTCACGGGCGTGACGCTGGCGCGGTCGGCGATGGGGACGGCCGCGCCGAGATGGAGGTTAGCCGCGTTCCCGATGCCCATCTCGATCGACCCGCCGATGTCACAGCGCAGTCCGGCCGCCTCGGCCACGACGCCGACCTCGCGTGCGCGGTGCAGTCCGCCGGGTTTGGTGACGTACAGCGCGAACAGCTCCGCCGCGCGGTGCTCGCGCAGCGAGAGGATGTTCTGTGCCGTCCACGCCCCTTCGTCGGCCATGAGCGGCACGGAGACGTTCCGCGCGACCTGAGCCATGTCCTCGACGTCGGACACGGGCTGTTCCATGTAGGCAATGTCGTACTCGTTCATCTCCCGGATGACGCGTGCGGCCTCGCTGGGCAGTTCGTACCCTTCGTTGGCATCGACACGGATGGTCACGTCCGGGCCGAGCGCCTCCCGGAGTCTGCGGATGAGGTCGATGTCACGCTCGGGGTCGAGGCCGGCCTTGACCTTGATCGTCTCGACGCCTTCCGCGACGGCTTCCTCGGCTTCGGCGACAGCCTCGTCGGTCTCCATGATGCCGAGGCTGTGAGCGATCTGGACGCGGTCCCGGTGTTCGCCGCCGAGCAGGTCGTGGACAGGGACGCCGAGGTCTTTCCCCGCGAGGTCGTGGAGCGCGATGTCGATGGCGGCCTTCGCGTAGGGGTGGCCCTTCACCGCCTTGTCCATCTGGTCGTGGAGCGGGCCGATGTCGTGGGGCGACTCGCCCTCGACCTGGGGGAACAGGTAGTCGGTGACGATGTGGCGGGCGGTCTTGGCCGTCTCGCCGTAGTACTCCATGTGGGGTCCGCCCCAGGTGGCGATTGCCGGGGTCTCTCCCCACCCGACGATGCCCTCGTCGGTCTCCAGTCGCACGACGAGGTGCGAGCCGATGGGCGTGTCCATCTTGCTCGCCCAGTTGTGCGTGCGCCGCGGCGGCAGCTTCACGTAGTAACACTGCAGGTCAGTGATCTCCATATCCACGTTAGCCACCCGGGACGACTTAATTGTACGCATAATCAAGAGGTCCGTCTTCGGGACGCCCCGGCTTGGGTCCCCAAGCACACCCTCGATACCCGTACGATTAAGTGACGCTCGCCCCGTCTATGAGTTGTATGTACATGGACGACGCCCAGCAGATGTACGGATCGGACACGAGCCAAGACGGTGACGCACTCGCCGGCGTCACGGCGGCCGTCGTCGGCGGTGACGGCCGAGAAGTCGAGTATCTCAGGGGACTGAAAGCGAGCGGTGCCGAGGTCCGTGCGTGTGGACTCCCACCAGAGGCCGAGGAGGTCATGGGCCACCCACAGGCAGAGACCCCAGGGGAAGCCATCGAGGGCGCGGACGCCGTGTTCACTACCGTCGTCCACATCACCGAGGAGGGAGAGCTCTACACGCCCGGGTGGGACGGTGAGATCTACCAGAGCGCCTTCTCGCACATCGATTCGAGGAGTACTCTGTTCATCGGGACCAGTACGCCAGAGATCGACGGCTACGCCGAGGAGAACGGCTTCACCGTCGTCGAGTACGGCGACGACGACGAACTCATGTTGCTGCGGGCACCCACCATCATCGAGGGCGTGCTGGGAATCACCATCGATCACACGGACGTGTCGATCCACGACTCCCAGTCGGTCGTGCTCGGGTTCGGGCGCATGGGATTCTCGATGGCCAGAACCCTGGAGGCGCTGGGCGCGCACACAACCGTGGTCGCCCGCGACGGCGCCCAACTGGCCCGCGCACGAGAAATCGGCGCCCGTCCGGTCCACCTCGACGAACTCACCGCGGCCGTCAGCGAGGCAGACATGGTGTTCAACACGATTCCGACGGAGATCCTGTCCCGGGAGGTGCTTGAGGGGATGCCACGGGACTGTTTCGTCCTCGACCTGGCGAGTACGCCGGGCGGCACGGACTTCGACGCCGCCGAGGAACTGGGAATCGACGCCGTCCTGGCCCCCGGACTGGGCGGTCGTGCGCCGAAGACGGCCGGCGAGTACCAGTGGATGGGGCTCCGCCGGATGTTGCTCGACGAACTCGGCCGGGCGGACTGACGGTCCCACGGACCGAAAGGCAGGTTCTCACTCGACGACCGGGAGCGTCTCGGCCGCGTCGGTGAGTTTCTCGACGCCGTCCTCGGTGACGACTACCTCGTCCTCGATCAGGAACCCACCCATACCAAGTTCGTTGTACGGGGGTTCGACACACATGACCATCCCCTCGCTGAGGGTGCCGGCCCCCGGCACGATGGTCGGCGGATCGTAGATCTCGACGCCGATGCCGTGGCCGAGGTGGAACGGGTCGAACTCGGCGAGTGACTCCGTCCCGCTCTCGCGGACTGCCGCCACGCCGGCATCGTAGACGTCGCCGGTGGTGACGCCGTCCCCGAGTTGCCCGAGTGCGGCGTCCAGACCGGCGTAGAGGGCATCGTACGTCTGCGTTGCGGCCGGGTCGGCCGAGCGGAAGGCGTAGGTTCGCCCGATGTCCGAACAGTAGTTCTCGTATGTACAGCCGCCGTCCCACCGGACGAGGTCCCCCGCCTCGATTTCGCGGTCCCCGGGGAGCGGGTGCGTGTACGCCGTCCGCTCGCCGAAGCCTACCGTGAGAAAGAGCGGTTCGCCGCCCTTCTCGCAGACCCGCGACCGGAAGTCGTTCGCCAGGTCACGCTCGGTCATGCCGGGTTCGAGCGCCGCCATCGCCTCCTCCATCGAGGTCTCGGTGATCTCCGCCGACCGACGCAGACGGCTGATCTCCTCGTCGGTCTTGACCCGCCGGAGGTCGTGGAGCACGTCGGCTGCCCGGTCGAGGTCGTAGCCGTCGAGCGCATCCGAGAGCCGCACGAACCCGTCGGGGTCGAACCCGGCGCGTTCGACGGCGACGGTCGGCCCGCCGGCGAGGTCGTCGATGGCCGTCACGAGTGCGTCGATGGGGTCATCGAACTCGCCGGCCTCCTGCACGTCGAGGACTCGCTGATCGGTCGCCGAGAGGGATTCCCCGCGGTAGATGTTCGACGAGCCGTACGGGTACACGCCTGCGGGGTCGACATCGTTGTCGGCGAGACTGCTCCCTTCACGCGCCGGCATCACGAGATACGGCCCGCCGGCGTCGGCCGACCAGAGACAGAAGGACGGTTCGCCAAGTCCCTTCGTGGCGACGCTGTAGGTCCCCGACGTGTAGTAGACGTTTTCGAGTGACGACGCGACGAGGAGGTCGAGCCCGCCCTCGTCGAGTGCACGCTCGACCCGGTCAGTCGGCATCATATCGCATTAACCGAGCGAGGGAGCGAATATAAATTGTCGGATGCCCAGCCGGGCCGACAGTTCGAGTCGGCGATGGGAGTGCCCGGTCGAGACCGCCCCGCCGAAGGCAGCGTTAAGCTTTTGTTGGTCGGAATCCGGTTTTCGGTAGCGAGGAACACACAGATGCCAGTAGTCACCGTCGATATGTACGAGGGTCGGACGACCGAACAGAAGCAGGCACTCGTCGAGAGTATCACCGACGCGATGGTCGAACACGCCGACGCGTCACCCGACCATCTCCACGTCATCATCAACGACGTCCCCAAGGAGAGCTGGGGCCGAGACGGCAAGCTCGGTATCCACCGGGAGGACTAATCATGAGCGAAGAGCGGGGCACAATCTCGCATCTGCTCGTCCAGGCGACTGATCTCGAACGGTCGGTCGAGTTCTACACCGATGTCGTCGGCTTCCACGTCAACGAGCGGACCGAGTTCGGCGACGGCCGACCGCTGGTCATCCTCCAGGAGCGACTGGGGCTGACCGAACTCCCCGCCGAGCGCGCCGAGGACGGGCAGGCGGTCGAACACGTCGCGTTCCAGGTGCCGGACATCGACGCGCTGGTCGATTCGCTGGAGGCGAACGACGTCACCATCGACGACGGCCCCAAGGAGACCAGCTACGGCACGTCGGTGTACTTCTTCGACCCGGACGGCAACCGGATCGAGTGTCACGACTGAGACGGAACGTTGTCGGTCCCTCCCAGATCGACCGCATGCAGTCGTGTGGTCGACTGGGGAAACGTCTCCAACCGTCCGCATGACCGGCTCCGGACGGGTCCCGTGAAAACCACGTCCCGATGGAGCCAGCGGTGAGGATGGCTCCGACAGTATCATTACAGATGCTCCTGAATCACACTGACGAGGCAGATGGAGTGTCCACACGATGGAAAATCTACTGATAAAAGACGTTGACATCGTCGTTACCGTTGATCCCAACGACAGTGTTCTCGAGGACACGTCGATCGTCGTCGAAGACGGAGCGATCGAGGAGATCGCTCCCGCCGACGAGATCGACGACAAGTACCGTGAACCGGACTTCGACCGCGTTCTCGACGGGAGCGGCATGCTGCTCATGCCCGGACTGGTGGATTCGCACTTCCACCTCTCGGAACACCTGAGTCGAGGACTGTTCCCGGACAACATGTCCACCCGTCCCTGGGTGTTCAACTGGGCAAAGCCCTATTACGCGTCGGTCGACGAGGAAGCCGAGCCCTGGAGCATCCGGATGGCCTGTCTGGAGATGATCAAGACGGGCACGACGTGCTTCCTTGACATGGGCTCTCAGACCGACGCCGCCATTAGCGTCAAGACAGCGGCCGAAACCGGCATGCGCGGTGTCACTGGCCGGCACGCGGCCGACGTCATGCCCGACGAGATTCCGCCCTACTGGTCGGAGGAGATGGTCGACCACCACTTCTTCGACGACGCGGATGAGGCGCTGGCGGCGCTCAGGGACAGCGTCGAGCAATGGAACAACTACGCCGACGGCCGGATTCGCTGCTGGGCCAACATCGAGGGGAAAGAGCCGTGCAGTGCCGAACTCCACCGCGGCGCGAGCGAACTGGCCGAGGAACTGGGCGTCGGCACCACCTACCACGTCGCCTCCTCCATCGAAGAAGCGGAGGGGAGTCAGGAGGAGTACGGCAAGTGGCCGGTGAGCAGGCTCGCCGATATCGACGCGCTCGGGCCGAACGTGGTGCTGGCCCACGTTGTCGCACTGGAAGACCACGAGATCGACCTCCTCGCGGAACACGACACGAAAGTCGCGTTCAATCCGGGCACGTCGTTCAAACTCGCCAAGGGCGCGGCGAACATCGGCAAGTACCCCGAGATGCTCGACGCCGGGATCACCGTCTCGCTGGGCTGTGACGGCAACTCAGCGGCTGGCTCGGCCGACATGTTCAAGCAGATGCACATCACCGCGGGTCTGTTCAAGGACGCCAGAATGGACGCCGAGATGGTGCCCGCTGAACAGGCCGTCCGTATGGCGACCATCGACGGCGCGCGCTCGCTGCTCTGGGACGACCAAATCGGGTCGGTCGAGGAGGGCAAGCGCGCCGACATGATCATGCTCGACCTGGACGCTCTCGAGTGGACCCCGTTCCACCGGCCGGTCCAGACGCTCGTCTACTCGGCGAACTCCCACAACGTGGCCCACTCCATCATCGACGGCGAGATCGTCATGGAAGACCGGGAGGTCACGACGATGGACGAGGCGGAAGTGAAAGAGCAGGCACGCAAACACGCCGTCCGAACGGCCGAGAAGTCCGGCCTCTCGGACGCAGTCCCCACGACAACGACGCTGTACGACTGATCCGCGGCGGGCCGAATCACACTTTTTGTTAGGCGAGTGATGCTGTTAGCCGGCTGTCGACGCGCAAAGTCTCTTTTTTCCTCGTCCAAGGAGATCTGTACGTTTAAAGCGACTCTGAAGGGTAAGCGTAGAGTTTTGGGTTCCGCCGGCCGGACCCGACCGCGTCCCAGTGGCATCTGCTCTCCTGCTATCTCGAACTGATGAGAGCGAGTAACGTATTATGCTTTCCAACCATGAACGTCAATGACGGATAGTTGCTCGCTACCGTCATGACCCCCCGATCGTCGATATTTCGGGATGACCTTGGCCGGACGACTGGCCAGTCGATTCCGAGATACTGCACAGCGCACTCGCTATCGAACTCTGTTCAATGAGAGTGAACGTAGATATCGGCAGTTCAGGTCTAGATCACTTCCCAGTTCACACCCGGAACGATCCGGATGGGAGAAGGGTGATTCTGAGTGTCACATGCTTTCTGAACTGTTAGTTAGATCAAGATATGTGCCGAAGTTTGGTACCGTGCAGTATCTCGGGACCACCCCCAGTTGTAATAATAGTACTTCTGTTATTTCAACCCTTTGGCTCAGGATATCGCCAGACTGTGTGAATTGCTACCACGAAGTACCCACTCTGTGGGCACTGTAGTGCCAAAGTTCAGTACCTCGCAGTATGTCTAATCCATCCCCTACAAATAATGCCAGTACCTTTGGTATATATATCTCCGAATCGGGAAATCGTGAGACTATGTGACTCCCTACTACGAGGTCCCCACTCTGTGACCACTGTAGTGTCGAGGTTTGGCACCTTGCAGTATCTCTGTGCCACCTGGCTTCAAATAATGACAGTACTATTATTATTAAAGATGGACTGGGTCAGCACATCGGGCTGTCTCCTGCACGGTTGACGGTGCTGACCAACCAGAGACCGTCACCCGAACGTCGGTTGTTCTCGATCTGGCCGAGAGGAATCCATCTAAACGAACCGGCCAGGCTCGAAGATTCGTTGCTCAAGCGATCCGGGTGAGAACTTCCGCTATTTGGGCTAACTCTGGTATAATACGACTTTGCGAACAGAATTCTATGCTAATTACGTCGTCTATTCAGTTTTGTTCATCAGATGTGAACGGAGGTCTCGAGCGAATTTTCGGACTGTGCCTTCGAGTAGAAGCCCAGATAGCCCACTCGAGCTTCATTCACAGCTCCACTCAAAATACCAAGTATAAATTGAAAAATACAGGGGTTTGTGGGTACCCAATTTACGGATCACTGATGACTCAAACAGAAGTTCCGCTGTCGAATAGAGGTATCTCGCACAAAGCGTTCAACCATGGTGAACGAGAGTCTACGAATGCTAACCTCCTGATTTTGCCACTGCTCGAAGTCAGTTGTTGCAGTTCGATGGACTGCTCTTGATGGATCTACCAGCACAGAATTGTCGATAGTCAGTTTGGCTCGCTGTATCGGAGATGACGAGGGTGTAACCGTCCGGAGAAAATTATCCGTATTCGACGCTGACCTCGATGAGGTTCGCCGCGTTCTGAAGCCGTTCGTAGATTTGGTCGACAGATTGAATTCGGCTGACCGGCGCGGAGACGCTCAACGCCCCGAGTACTCCCCGTTCGACGACGATTGGTACTGCGACACAAGAGACTCCCCGGAGGTTCTCTTCATCGTCGTATGCGTACCCCCGTTCTCGGATGGTTTCGAGTTGTTCCATCAGTTTTTCACGGTCCGTTATCGTCTTCTCGGTCTCGGCTCCGAGACCGTGCTGGTCGATGATTTCATCGATTCGGTCTCTACTCATCTGCGAGAGAATAGCCTTGCCCAGGGCCGTCGTGTTCAGCAGTTTCCGTCGTCCAGGAGTCGTTCTGAGGTCAACTGCTTCGTCCCCCTGTACAGAGTAAAGATACACCCCGACTCCCTTCTCTTCGACCATGAGATTCACGAGCTCATTCAGATCGTCCGCTACCGATTCGACCGCGGCTTTGGCATGGTCGTAGATTGTCTCAGAGCGAACCAGCCCCCCTATCCTGAGATACTCCAGCGAGAGGCGATACTGGGCACCGTCGTTGATTACGAGTCCCTCATCGACGAGCGTCGACAGGTGCACGTGGACTGTGCTTTTGGCCATCCCGAGGTCGTTGGCGAGTTCCGTGACGCCACTCGGACCGTTATCGGCGAGGGCATTGACGACCCGTATATTCGTCTTGACCGCGTTCACCCGGTTCGGTTTTGAGCCCATAGCGAGTAATTGGGCTGCTCGGGATTAACGTTTATTCTTACTGAACGCTATCAGGTTGTAACCGTGTCCCGACTGCGTGGACAGCGTCTCGATTGGAGGACCCCCTCTCGAAATTGTGCCGATTGATTGCCGACTCCAGAGAGCCACCTTGTCGCGGCTTTTGTCTGTCACTTCGCGGGCCGATGTGTCACCTGTGTTGGGCTACCAGGACGTGACATCGACACCTTCGAGCGGCCTGTCAAGCGGCAGTGAGACGTGGCCGTTGGTGAACTCGGAGATGTAGAGTCCGATGATAATCTCCAGCGATCGGATCGCCTCCTCGCCACTCGATCGGTTCTGTGCGTCACCGGTGATGAGCGCCTCGATGTGGTCGACGGCGTTCGCGAACCCTTTGGCGTACTCGTCGGGGTCCGGTTCAACACCGGGGAGCTCCCGCTCGACGTGGACACCGTCCACGAGGTCCCAGTACTGCCAGGTGCCGTCAACGATATTGATCTCGATACGACCATCCGAACCGATGAAGTGGTACGCGTAGGTCGACTCTTCGCGCGAGATGGTGCAGTCGACCGTTGCGAACGTCCCGTCCTCGAAGACGATGTAGCCGCCACCGCCAGAATCATCGACAGACTCGTTCGCGTCGAGCGCGTCTACGGCGCCGTTCTCGTCGTTGAGATAGCCGCTCACTCGCTCACCACGTGAGCCAGTCATGAACACCATGGTGTCGAGGATGTGGGTCGAGTTCCTGAGTAACTCTCGCCGGAACAGCCCCGTCATCGAGCGGATGTCACCGATCAGTCCGTCTTCGATGTGCTTGCGGACAGTGCTCATGTTGTCCGTGAACCGGGATGTGTGGTTCACGACGAGTTCCGCGTTCGCCTCCGCGCAGGCTTCGATCATCTCTCGTGCGTCTCCGACGCCCGACGCGATTGGCTTTTCACACCAGATTACGTCCGGGTCGGCAAGGCGCACGGCGTCGATGACGTGGTCGTGGTGGAGAAACGTCGGTGTCGCAACGGAGACGACATCGAGGTCCTCGGCCTCTAGCATCGATTCGTGGCCGAGGTATCGCCGGTCGGCCGGGATATCCCAGACCTCGCCGAAGCGGTTGATTTTGTCTTTTTCTATGTCCGCGACGGCGACGAGGTCTATCGCGTCGCTCTCTTCGTATCCGCCTGCGTGGCTGGCTTCGACTGGTTCTGTGCCAATGTCGTCTTCGTCGTGAACACCGAGCAGTCCCATACCGGCAACGCCACCGGTGCCTATAATGCCTGCTTGCAAACTCATACATCGCCATTGCCAGTCACCCGTTAAAATAGTATCGCGTGCTGGGTTGCTCCGGGCGCTGGTGTCGACGAGTGGGCCACCCTCGCACCGCGACTGCCACGGAAGCCGCGGACGGCGGCCATCGACCCCCCACCGCACACCCCGTCGGGCCGGTAAGATGTGCGTCTACCCCCGCAATCTTTTTATTGTTAGTTGTCATCCACTCACATATGCCCCAGGAGTCAGCGACCAGTGTCGACCAGCCGGCCGTCCAGCAGTCTCTTGCGGACGTTACCTTCGACACGCTGCCAGGTGATGGGTTCGAGGACGCGCTCACTCACCTACCGGCGGGTTCACGACTCGCGGTCGTGTTGACGCCACATCTCGGAATGGATCAGACCGTCGAGAAGACGGTACTGGCGAGCGAGCGCGGTTACGAGGTGGTTCCACATGTCGCTGCGCGGTTCATCAAGGACGCGGACGAACTCGACCGGATCGCGGGCCGTTTGCAGGAAGCGGGCGTCACGGACGTGTTCGTTCCGGGCGGCGACCGCGACGAACCGGCCGGGAAGTTCGAATCCGCACTCGACCTGCTCCTCGAACTCGAACGGCTGGGGTACGACTTCGACGAAGTAGGCATCGGTGGGTATCCCACCGGCCACAAGGAGATTCCGACGGCGACGCTGCACGACGCCATGCGACGAAAGGCACCGCACGCGACGTACCTCGTCACGCAGATGTGCTTCGACGCGGACGCGATCGTCGACTGGATCGACGGCGTGCGCGACCGGGGCATCGACCTCCCAGTTGAGGTCGGCATCGCCGGCGTGATGGAGTACCGACGGCTGATGACACTGGCTCGCCGGTGGGGCGTCACCAACCCCCTCGAGTTCGCCCGGAAGACGGCAGGCGTGTTCACGTTCCTCCGTGAACTCGTCCTGTCGGGAGGGCACTACGCACCCGACGATATGCTCCCCGTTATCGCCACAAAGCAGGACGATCCGCGGTACGACATCAGACGGCTCAGGCTCTACACGTTCAACCAGACCAAGGAGACCGAGGCCTGGCGCCAGGAGTGGCTCAGCGAGTAAAAGTCGAAAAGACCGCGAGTTGCCGGTCGCACGGACAAATCAACGCGAACTGACGCGACCCGTGGCCGCGTCGCTCGGACTGGCGTCAGATCTTGGCCGCTTCGACAGCGTCCCAGTCGATAGCCACCCCCAGACCGGGGTCGTCCGGCGGGGTGAGGTAGCCGTCTTCCGGGACGATCGGCGTTTCGAGCATGAAATCCCGCTCGGCCGGGAGAAAGCCCGGCGGTTCGTGCGGGTACTCGCACCACTCGGCGTGGGTCGTCGCCAGCAGGTGCAGGTTCGCGGCGAGGCCGATGCCGTTCGACCACGTGTGCGGGGCGAACTCGAAGCCGAATGCTTCGGCCATCCCAGCAACTTTCTTGCCGTTCAGGATGCCGGTGGCGAAGATGGCGTCTGGCTGAAACACGTCAAGGGCGCGGTGGTCGACGTACTCCCTGAACGGAGCGAGGCCACCGGTCGACTCGCCGCCGGCGATCGCTATCGTCGTGCTGTCGCGGAGTTCAGCGAGGCGCTGGTAGTCGTGCTGTGGGAGCGGTTCCTCCAGCCACGCAACGTCGCCGATCGACTCCAGTTCGGCCGCCACCTGTTTGGCCTCGGGGAGCGACCACGTCTCCCCGACCTCACCGGCCAGACGCATGCTCCAGCCGTTGTTGGCGTCGACCATGAGCGTCAGGTCAGGAAACTCCTGGCGCACCGCGCGGGCCACCTCGAGATCTGTCTCGACGTCCGAGCCAAAGCGGAGTTTGACTGCCTCGAACCCCTCAGCGACGCGGTCGGCGACGTAGTCGATTCGTTCTGCGGCGGGTTTTACCGTGCCGGTGCTCGCGTACGCGGCGACCGGTTGGTCGTCGCCCCCGAGCAGTTCGTAGATGGGCTTGCCCGCGGCCTTGCCGATGATATCCCACAGCGCGACTTCGATGTACCAAGCGTCCGCGCCCAGGAACTCGACGGTTTCGAGCAAGTCGAGGATGTGCTCGACGTGATGGGGGTCCTCGCCGACCAGTTGGTTCTCGAAGACCGGTTCGAGGTCGAGACCCCCCGGGAAGGAGGGCATCGCGGTCACACCGGTGATCCCCTCGTCGGTGTGTACCTCGAACAGATCAGTGTCGAGTTCTGTCTGTTCCCCGCCCGGAACCCACGACGCGTCGAAGGGGGCGGGCAGTTCGTGCCTCAGCCTGTGCTGGGTTATCTCGGTGATTTCCACAGTGGTACAGACTGAGATTGCACGGAGTATAAATTCTGGGGGTGGAGTAGCTCTCAGTCCATCTCCACGACTGCGAGGGGGCGATGACACACCGGTCGATTGGAACGGGAAACAGCGGACCACCGCGGGGTCGTTCCACTGGCGCTCGACGTACTCGTCGCTGGTGGGGCCCAGTCCCCAAGACGGACGCCAGACATCGACAGAACTCGTTAACGTCGCAAAGAACGTCCAGTTCTATTCCGGAAGTCTCCATGTTTGGTCCCCTTAACCGTCATTAATGCCTTTTCTGTCGAATTGGGCAAGCTTTATGTGCGTGGTAGCAATCCTCAATGGTATGCCAGACGATAACAACAAGTACGTCAGTCCAGTGACCCGACGGCGACTGCTCCGGGGTAGCGCGCTTGCAATGGCCGGCCTGGCCGGCTGTAGCGGCGACGGCGGCTCAAACACCCCCACCAGCGGCGACGGTGGCGACGGTGGCGACGGTGGCGACGGTGGCGACGGAGGCGACGGTGGCGACGGTGGCGATGGCGGCACCCAAACCGAAACGTCCACGCCGATGGCGGATTTCCCCGATGAGATGACGTTGCTCCACTTCGAGACCAACGAGGATCGCAGACAGGCGATCACCGAGATTGCGGATCCATGGGAGGAGGAGACTGGCGTCACGCTGAATCAGCGTGCCGTCGCCGAAGCCGACCTACCGACCGAGATCGGCAGTTCGGCCGCCGCGAGCACGCTTCCGGGCACCGCAGAACTGTCGAACCGCGCCCTGTTCAGCGGCCGAGGTATCGTCTCGCGCGAGGACACGACACAGGTCGTCCAGAACATCGGCGAGGACGCCTTCTACGACCGGGCGCTGCAGTTCGTCAACGACGGCGACGGCAACTACCTTGGTGTGCCGCTGTACGCGTGGACCCAGACGATTCCCTACAGCGAGGACTTCCGCCAGGAAAACGACCTGCCGGTGCCCAACACCTGGGATGGCTTCGAGACGTTCGCAGAGGCCGCCCACGACCCGGACAACGACCAGTACGGCTGTCTACTGGCGTCCGACCAGAGCCAGTTCACCGCGCAGACGTTCCAGATGTTCGCCCTCTCGAACGACGCCCACGTCTTCGGCGAAGACGGAAGCATCGTCTTCGACGACGACGCGATGATCGAGGCGCTGGATTTCTACGGGCGGATGTGCCGGAACTACAACCCGCCGGGCGACATGGGCTCGGGCGACGTCGGTCCCATCTGGAACAACCGCCAGGTGTACCTCTACAGCAGTAACATCATCAGCATCTACTTCGAAGCGGCCTTCCAGGCAGAGACGACGGCGGACCTGGACTACTACGACTTCGTCGCACTGCTGGACGGTCCCGAAAAGGAGACGACGTTCGGCGAGGTCGTCTCGACGACAACGTTCGACCTCAGCGACAGCCAGAAGCGTGCCTCCCGGTCGTTCCAGGAGCACTTCCAGAGCACCGAAGGCGGCGTCGACAGCCCGTACATCTCGTTCCTGCACCTCCAGCCGGCACTGTTCAACCCGACGCGACCGGAGGTCCTGAACAGCGATGCGTTCCGGAACCAGGAGATCATCCAGCGCTTCCGCGACGAGTGGCTCGACGAGACCATCCCCAACTCCATCCAGAACATGGAACGGTTCGGCCGCCGTGGCGAACAGGTGTTCCCCCAGATCGGCGATATCACCGGCAACTTCCTCGTCACCGACGCCGTCCGGTCGGTCATCGACGGCAACGACGCCGAGACAGTTGCGACCGACACGGCCGACGAGATGCGCAGCCTGATCAGTTGATCAGGCTGCCAAGGCGTATATGTTATTAATGATGGAGTAAGATTACACAACAGATGTCAACGTCATTCAAACAATGGCTCGCTGGGTGGTCGGTGTTCGACCAAGAGCTCACAATCAAGCAAAAGGAGATGCTGTTAGGGTACGCGCTCATCTTGCCCTCGGTGCTCCTCGTCGCGGCGTCGCTGATCTACCCAGTGGCGTACAATATCTATCTCAGCTTCACCGAGGTACCACTCGACCCGACACAGGCGCCGGAGTGGGTCGGACTGGCCAACTACGAAGCGTTGCTGACCGACCCGGAGTTTTGGGTAGCCGTCCAGAACACGTTCGTGTTCACGCTCTTCAGCGACATCGGCGCAACTGTGCTAGGAGTGGGCGTTGCCCTCCTCTTCCGGAACAAGTTCCGCGGTGACGGAATCATGCGCGGGCTGGTTCTGCTGCCGTACATTGCGCCACTGATCGCCATCGCGTTCACCTGGCGCTGGCTGTTGCAGCCGACCTACGGGCTCGTCCCGCACCTGCTCGTGGACGTGCTGGGGATCTATCCGGCGGATCAGAACCTCCGCGAGACCCTGGGGATGGTGATCCTGTTCGACACCTGGCGGTACTTCCCGTTCACGTTCCTGCTGGTCCTGGCACGCGTCAGGTCGATCCCGAGCGAGCTCTACGAAGCAGCAAAGATAGACGGTGCCGGCCGCCTGGCCCGGTTCAAAGACATCACGCTCCCGGAACTGAAGTTCGTGATCGCAGCGGTGTTCCTGCTGCGGTGGATCTGGAACTTCAACGTGTTCTCCGACGTGTGGCTGTTCGTCGGCAACAACGTCCCAATTCTCGGGACGTTCGTCTACGTGCGGGGGTTCAACACGATCCCACCGAACCAAGGATTCGCAGCAGCGGTGGCAAACCTGATGGTCATCGGCCTGTTGGTTATGGTTATCGCCTACGTCAGGTACTTCCTGGACTGGTAACATGCTCGCAAAAATCATCACAACGGCGACGCAGGCGGTCGGTGGCTTGAGCCAGCGACTGCGACGCCGATCGATAGAGGCACCGCTGTGGGAACGAGTCGCGTTCTTCCTCACGCTCGCCGTCATCGGGTTCGTGTCCGTGTTCCCGTTCTACTGGATGGGCGTCACGAGTTTCGTCAACGAGGCGTGGCTGTACCAGACCACCCCACAGGTGATTCCCGACCTGGCCGATCTGACGCTTGCGAACTATCGAACGCTGTTCGGTTCCGGGACCATTCCGTTCGTGCAGTACTTCCTCAACAGTCTGTTCATCGGCACGGTATCGGCGGCACTGGGCCTCGGATTCGCCATCTTCGGCGCGTACAGCTTCGCACGCCTGGAGTACCCTGGCCGGTGGATCTTCTCGCGCGGCGTGCTCGTGAACTACATGTTCGCGGGTATCCTCCTCGTGATCCCGCTCTTCCAGATCCTCGTGTCGATCGATCTGGTCAACAACAGGCTCGGCCTCATCATAACCCACTTCATCTTCGTTATCCCGCTGGGGTTGTACATGCTCGGGAACTACTTCCGGTCGGTCCCACAGGAGATCGAGGAAGCAGGACTGATGGACGGCTACTCTCGCATCGAAGTGATCGCGCGGATCACGATTCCGATGAGCAAGCCCGCAATCGTCGCAACGTACATGTACGCGTTCCTCCTGTCGTGGAACGAGTACCTGTACGCCAGCGTCATCCTGCGGGACCAAGAGCTGTACACGCTGCCGATCGGTATCGAACAGCTACAGTACGCATTCCAGAACGTCTGGGGAGACGTTATGGCGGCATCGATCGTGACGACGATCCCGGTGTTGCTCATCTTCCTGTATCTCCAGAGGTACCTCGTCGAGGGACTCAGCTTCGGTAACATGGACTAACATGTCTCAGATAGACACTCACACAGACGACATCGAAACGGAAGTCGACGGCTCGAATGGCGAGCAGGTCGTACTCGAATCGGTGACGAAACAGTTCGGGGACTTAGTCGCAGTCGACGACATCTCCTTAGAGGTCCAGCCGGGCGAATTGCTCGTCCTGCTCGGCCCTTCAGGCTGTGGGAAGACGACGACGCTGCGCATGATCGCGGGTCTGGAAACCGTCACTGATGGAACGATCCGCATGGGTACGGAAGAGGTCACAGAGACCCTGCCACAGAACCGCGACGTGTCGATGGTGTTCCAGAGCTACGCGCTGTACCCGCACAAGACGGTTCGCGGGAACCTCGCGTTCCCACTCGGAAAGACGGACCTGGACGCCGAGGCCAAAGAACAAAAGATCCAGGAATTCGCCGAGATGCTCGAGATCACCGACCTCCTCGAGAAGGACCCCGACCAGCTATCGGGCGGCCAGCGCCAGCGCGTTGCGGTGGGTCGCACCATCATTCGCGAACCGCGCGTGTTCCTGCTCGACGAGCCACTCTCGAATCTCGACGCCAAGCTGCGGGTCCAGACTCGCGCCCAGCTCCACTCCCTCCAGCGTCGCCTCGGGACGACCACCGTGTACGTCACCCACGACCAGGAGGAGGCCCTGTCGATTGCCGACCGGATCGCCATCATGAACAACGGTGAGATCGAGCAGATCGGCACCCCAGAAGAGGTGTACACGGAGCCCGAAACCGAATTTGTCGCGTCGTTCCTCGGCGACCCAGCGATAAACCTCATCGAGGTCTCGAACGACGCTCTCTTCGGCGGGGCGGTGCGACTGGAAGAGATCGGTATTAGCGTCCCCCCAGAGACGGCACGAATCGGTGTCCGTCCGGAGGACGCTATCGTCAGCAACGACCCCGATCTAGAGGGTTACACTGATCCGGTGACACTCGAACTCGACGTGATCGAACCGCTGGGCCACACCTACGAGGCGACACTCAAACGCGGTGGGCGACTGTTCGCGATCCAGTCGCCCGACCTCGCGGGCGAACCGGGCGACTCGGTCCAGGTACAGTTCGACGAGGACAGGGTACTCGCGTTCGACAGTAACGGGAGGCGACTCTGATGGCCAGCATCTCACTCGACGCCGTCTCCAAGGTGTACGACGACGCACAGGGAACCGAACGAGCCGTCGACGACGTGAACATGACCATCGATGACGGGCAGTTCGCGGTCATCGTCGGCCCATCCGGCTGCGGGAAGACGACGACGCTGCGCATGATGGCCGGTCTCGAGACGGTCACTGAAGGCGAGATACGTATCGGTGACCGGGAGGTACAGGACCTGGCGCCCGCCGAGCGCAACGTGGCAATGGTGTTCCAGAACTACGCCCTGTACCCGAGCATGACCGGCCGAGAGAACATGGCCTACGGGCTGAAACACGCGGGCGGGATGTCGAAGGCCGAGCGCAACGAGCGCGTGACCGAGATGGCCGAACTGCTCGAAATCACGGATATCCTGGACGACACGCCCAACGAGATGTCCGGGGGCCAGAAACAGCGTGTCGCGCTGGGGCGGGCCATCGTCCGCGAACCAGACGTGTTTCTGCTCGACGAACCGCTCTCGAATCTCGACGCCAAACTCCGGTCGGAGATGCGCCGCGAGCTACAGCGCATCCATCGGGAGCTCGACATCACGACCATCTACGTCACCCACGACCAGAAGGAAGCGATGACGATGGCCGATCGCATCGCGGTTATGAACGGCGGCCGACTCCAGCAACTCGCACACCCTGAGGAGGCATACAGCCGGCCGGCGAACCGATTCGTCGGCGAGTTCCTCGGCAGTCCGTCGATGAACACTGTCGAACGGGACCTCGACAGCGCTGGGACGGTCACCCTCTTCGATCAGGAACTGGGCGCGGTCAGTTCGACTGGCATCGAGGGAGACCTCTCGCGGGTCGTCCTCGGCCTCCGCCCCGAAGATATCGTGGTCGGCGAGTCGCGGGACACCTCGACGACGGCGACGGTCAACGAGGTGGAGTACCAGGGTGACGGGAACTTCCTGTTCCTGAGCATTGACGGGACGGACATGGCGGTCAGAGCGCCGGCCTCGGTCCGTCCGACACCGGGCGATTCCGTTACCGTCGGCGTCGACCGGAGTAGCATCTACCTGTTCGACGCAGACAGCGGCGAGGCGATCAGTCTGAAAGACCGAGTAACCCAGTAGCTCTCGGCCGACGTTCCCGACTTTCGCTCACCGGTCTCGACGCCACTCGTCGTGCTCTATTCTCGCGCAACGTCCTCAACACGGCAGACAGTCGGCACTTTCGAGTGACCGCTCGCCCGTCAGTCGAGGTCGAGACCAGCGTCCTCGTACAGTCGACCGATGGTTTCCATATCCTCTAGGCCGTGTTGACCGTCGGGTCGTACGTCGCCATCGGTGAGAATCCGGCTCGCAAAGTAGTCGAACTCCTCGATCATCTCGTTTTCCTCACCTGGTTCGACGGTCAGGGTTCCCGCATCGGTCTGCAGGGTTGCCTCGACCTCGCCGAAGAAGGTCGGTTCGAGTCTGACGGTCCCCGCAGTCCCGGTGACGTGGAGGTGGCTCGTCACGCTCGCTCGCTGGCTCGCCGTGTACGCCCCCACCGTTCCGTCGTCGTAGGTGACGGTGAACGCGATGGATTCGTCCACGCCGTCGAACTCCTCGTGGCGGTTGCTCACCTGGGCGCTAACCTCGTCGGGGTCGGCACCCAGGAGGAAGCGAGTCGTGTTTAGGGGATAAAGGCCGAGGTCGGCGAGCGCGGCCCCACCTGAGAGGTCCGAGTCCAGACGCCACTGGTCCGGATCGGGCGAAATCGCCTCGAATATATCCTGTGACATCGCCCCCCTTACGTGGACCGGCGTCCCCAGCGTCCCCTCCCGGAGGAGGTGGCGCACCCAGCGCACGGCGGGGTTGAACTGGAGGCGATACGCTACCATCAGCACTACGCCCGCCCGCTCACACGTCTCGACCATCTCGCGGGCCCGACCGGCCGTGGCCTCCATGGGCTTCTCACAGAGGATGTGCTTGCCGTTGGCGGCGGCGTGTTCGGCGTAGGGCAGATGCAGGGCGTTCGGCGTGGCGATGTACACCGCGTCGTAGCTGTCGTCGGCGACACCGTCGAGGAACTCGTCGTACGTGACGGCAGTGTCAACGCCGTGCTCGGCGGCCATGCGGTCGGCTTTCGACCCGTCCCCGCTCACGAGACAGGTCGTCTCCCCGTACGCGGACTGCTCGATAGCAGGGATGATCCACTCGCGGGTGAACGATCCGAGGCCGACGAGCGCGAACCGAATACAGTCGTCGGGGTCTGTGTCCAGCCAGTCACGATGTCGGAAGCGGTCGAACGACGGAACGGTCTCCATACGCTGTTGTCGGACGAATCGACCAAAACAGTTGCGTGTGTGTCGGCGGTACCTGCGTCGGCTGGCCGGGCGGTTACTGTGAGGGCGAGAGGTAGTCGGCCCGGTTGACGGCGCCGAGTCGCACGTCGTCCTCGGCGACCACCTCGGTGATGCTGCCGTTGTCGATGTCGTAGTCGAGCAGCGCGCGGTCGATGCCGATGTCCTCGATCGCAGCGATGACGGTCCTGATGACGCCGCTGTGGGTGACCAGCAGGATCGTATGATCGATGTTCCGAAGTTCCGACAACCCATCGAGAACGCGCTCTCTGAACTGAACATAGCTCTCGCCGTCTTCGGGGACGTTGCGCTTTGCGTCCTTGTGCCCGTCGATAACGGCGAACTCGGGGTTTTCCTCGAAGAACCGATCCCCCCGCTGGCCCTCGTAGATGCCGAAGCCGCGCTCGCGCCAGCGGGCGTCGTACTCGCTGTCGATACCCTCGAACGCCGGGACCGAGACGACGGCCTCGGCCGTCTCCGCGGTCCGAGGCAGGTCGGAGGCGATGATCCGGTCGAGGTCAGGGTACTGATCCGCGAGGAACTGTGCGGCCGCCCGCGCCTGTTGTCGACCACGATCGTTGAGTGAGATGTCTCGCCATCCCTGGATCCGGTCAGCCCGGTTCCAGTCGGTCTCCCCGTGTCGAAGCAGCAGTATCCGGCCCATTGTGGGAGATGACTCACTCCTGGCATATATATCGTGTGCTACCCGGGCCGGTGCCGCCGACCTACATCCGGGGACGATCGCGGGTATGTTAGACCGCGTCGGTTACCGACAGGAGGTCCGTCAAGCGGTGCAGGTGGAACTGGACGGCTTTCTCGCCGGTCCACTCTGGATAACGGGGGCGCGTGACGACACCGTGGGAGTCGACCGCCGACCGCAGGACCGCCACAAGCTCGAAGACCGTCGGTACCGTGGGCGACGTGCGGACCGACTCGTAGCCGTCGTCGAACGCCACACGAAGCGGCTCGGCGTCGGCGACGTACCAGTCGGCGATCAGGTGCTTGGCTTTGGCGACGGCCAGCCCCGGTGGCGCTGCGAGCGGGTCGCCCCAGTCGAGCACCGCGGACAGTTCTCCGTCCGCACCGAGTGCGTTCCCGGGCCGCAGGTCCCACGGGAACAGGTGTGGGTCCCAGTCGCACTCGTATCGCCCCGAGCAAATCGCCGCCTCAAGTCGCTCTCGAACCGGATCGAACGGCTCGGGCAACGCCTCGATGCCCTCCCGCGCGTACCGGCGGAACCATCCCTCGAAGTCGTCGGTCACCGTGGCGTGAAATCGCGGGCCGTCCGGCCCTGTGGTGCTGTTGACCGCCCCTACCCCCTCGAACTGGAACTTCTCGTGAATCTCGGCGAGGTAGCGCCCGAACTTTCGGGCGATGTGACGTTGTGTCTCGCGGTCGAAGCCGGCGAATCGGCTGTGGAGGTTCTCACCCGGTGCCAGTTCGCTGGCGATGTAGCTGCTCGACTCATGCGACCCGATTTCGATGACCGGGGGAACCGGAACGGTGGTCCGGTCGCTGATCGCGCGTGCCAGGTGTCCTTCGGTCTCCAACGACGTTTCTGTGGAGTACTGCAAGACGACGGGGTCAGCCGTCTCGAACCACACGGCGACCGTCCGTTTGGAGTTGCCGGCGGTCGAAGCCGATATCGAAGCGACGCTACGGTCGGGGAACACCGCCGCCGCAAGCGCGCGATCCTGAGTCATTACAGACTATTAGGCGCAGTCCAGTATGGGTTCTTTGCCTACTCAAGTTGGTATCGACAACGGATGTGTTCGACCGCGGATCAGTCGTGTCGGCAGTGGTTCGTCAGACTGCCGATCCCCTCGATACCGACCTCGATGGTGTCGCCGTCGTCCAGGTAGATCGGCGGTTCGCGGAACGCTCCCACGCCCGGCGGCGTTCCGGTGAGGATCACGTCGCCAGGTTCGAGCGTAAACGCGTCGCTACAGAACGACACGAGCGTGTCGATGTCGAAGATGAGGTTCGACGTGACCGAGTCCTGTAAGCGCTCACCGTTCAGTTCCGCCCAGATCGAGCAGCCCTCGGGGTCGTCGAGTTCGTCGTCGGTGACGATCGCCGGGCCGAGCGGGCAGAACCCGTTGAGGCTCTTCCCGCGGACCCACTGGTCGTCGGCGAACTGCAGGTCTCGCGCTGACACGTCGTTCGCTACGGTGTAGCCCGCGAGATGGTCCGTCGCCGCCGTCGGGTCGACACGGCGGGCACGGTCGCCCACGACGAGGGCAAGCTCCGCTTCGTAGTCGACCTCTTCGGTCAGTCCCGGATCCCACTCGATCGCCGAGTCGGGGTCGTTGATGGCGTTTGTGAACTTCGAGAACAGGATCGGGTTCTCAGGACGCTCCTGTCCGCCCTCCTCGACGTGTTCGATGTAGTTGAGCCCCACGCAGATGATCTTCCCGGGGGCCTCGATGGGCGCCAGCAACTCGACGGTCTCAGCATCGTGTTCGCCGATTCCGGTCTCCGCGGCGTGTGTCACCAGGAGGTCGAGTTTCTCGCGCCACCTGGGCTCGGCCAGCAGTTCCGGCATACTCGCTGGGAGACCGATGTCCAGTTCGTCCCCGACCGTGTCGAGGTCGACGACCACGTCGCTCTCGGACCTGTGAACGCCGAGGTCCGCCGTGTCGCTGTCGGCTGCGAATCTGACCAGTCGCATACGAACACACAAACGGTCGCCTAGGTCATATAACCGGCCACCCTGGCAGAGATCACCGGGAGATGAGTGTGCCAGAGCAGCGCGTCCGGTCATCGGGGGCCGAGACCCCGGTCAGGCGGGGTCGTCCCCCCAGACCGAGGATTCGAGAGTGCGGACACATACGGACGGTTGTAGACGGTTACCCAGTCGATCGTACCACTCCGTGCGGTCGATCTGGGAAAGACCGACAACCGTCCGTATCACGGGGAATGATATTTACTGCTGGGTATGGAGGATAGTAGTATGCCGAATGCAACGGTCGTTCAAGCGACGGTATTAGAAGAGCGTGCAGACGGGGTCGTGCTGGACTGCGATGTCGAGTACAACGGCGGTGAAGTCGGCAACTTCTCGCTCCCCGAGACAGGCTATCCAGCCAAGATACGGTTCTACGACGACGACGTGTTCCGCTTCGAGTTCTACGCGACGCCCGAGGTGGTCGAGGAGGCCGAGACACTGCCCCTGGACGAGTCGAACTGGGACGGCCCCGACGAACTCGCGGTGAAACGCGAGGACGGGCATCTCCGGCTAGAGACCGCCCAACTGCGTGTCCGCGTCGGATTGACGGAGTGGTCGCTCAGCGTCGAGAGCGTCGACGGGCGATCGTTGCTGTCCGAACAGCGCGACGACGCCGCCGCAAAGGACGGTGCCCGGTCACAGCCACTCGGGTTCACTGCGGAGGAGGTAAACCGGTGGCCGCTCCGAACGGCGGAGACGGGCGCCACGTTCAAACTCCAGGGCGACGAGCGCATCTTCGGCCTTGGCGAGAAGTTCACCGAGTTCGAAAAACGCGGGCAACACGTCGAGTCCTGGGTCACACAGCCCCACGGCGCGGAGACCCCCCACTCCTACAAGAACGTCCCATTCTTCCTCTCCTCGAAGGGGTACGGATTCCTCGCGGACACGTATCGAAAGGTCGACTTCGACATCGGCTGTGAATCGACCGTCTCGAACCAGGTGAGCGTCCACGACGACACCTTCCAGTTCGTCTTCTTCTATGGCCCGGACTTCGAGGACATCCTCGCGGACTACACGGCGCTGAGCGGTCGGCCCAGTCGCGTCCCGAAGTGGAGCCTCGGGGTCTGGATGTCCCGGCTGGCCTACCAGAACCGGTCGGAACTAGAGAACGTCGCCGACCGACTGCGCGAGGAAGGGATGCCCAGCGACGTGTTGCACCTGGACCCCCCGTGGCTCAAGGACGACCAGCTGTGTGATCTGCTCTGGGACCGCGAGGACTTCCCCGACCCCGAGGGGATGATCGAGCAGTTACACGACCAGGGGTTCAAGCTCTCACTGTGGGAGAACCCCTACGTCTCGACGCTGACCGAAGCGTTCGACGAGGCCAGGGAGAACGACTACTTGGTCCGCGATGCGGGGGGCAAGCCGTACATGCTCTCTCGGCTCAACTGGTCGCCTAGCCGGAGCGGTATCGTCGACTTCTCGAACCCTGACGCCGTCGAGTGGTGGAAGGACCGCCACGAGCACTTGCTGGAGATGGGCGTCGACGTCTTCAAGACAGACTTCGGCGAGTACCTGCCCGAGGATGCCATCTGTCACGACATGACGAGTGGCCGCGTCAGCCGAAACCGACAGGCCCATCGCTACACCCAGGCCGTCTACGAGGCCATGGCCGAGGCCCGCCCCGACCGCCGGCCGCTCCTGTGGGCGCGTCCTGGGTGGGCCGGCGGCCAGCAGTACCCTGTCCACTGGGGCGGCGACCCGAACACCACGTTCGAGGCGATGGCCGCGTCTCTTCGGGGTGGGCTGAGTCTCCTCCTCTCGGGGTATGCGTTCTGGGGCGCGGACATCGGCGGCTTCCACGGCGAACCTTCGACGGAACTGTACGTCAGGTGGGCGCAGTTCGGCCTGCTGGGCAACAGTCACGCCCGCTTCCACGGGACGACCCCGAGGGAGCCCTGGGCCTTTGGCGACCGAGCCCTGGACATCGTCCGTGACTACGCGCGAGAACGGTATCGGTTGCTGCCGTATCTGTTCTCGTACGCCGAGCGTGCGCCCGAAACGGGCCTCCCGGTGATGCGCCCGCTCGTGCTCGAGTTCCAGGACGACCGGGGAGTCCACGGAATCGTGGACCAGTTCATGATCGGCGAGAACCTCCTGATCGCGCCGGTACTCACAGAGGACGGGCACGTCGACGTGTACCTCCCGCGCGGGACCTGGTTCGACTACTGGACGGGCGAGCGATACGAGGGAGGACAGACCCTCTCGCTGGATGTCGACTTGGACGAGATGCCGGTGTTCCGCCAGGCGGGCACGATCACACCGACGACCGAGCCGACGGAGTCGGTCCCCGAAGAACCCTTCGACGCCGTCGAGCTTCGGGTCGCGCTCGAACGCGGGGCGACCGACGCGACCTTCGAGTACGCCGACGGCGACGTGGCCGGGACGATCCGGGCCAGCGCGGACGAGGCCCACGAGACCCTCGCGTTCGAGTTCGAGCCCGCGAGTGACGGATCGCTCTCGAAGACACGATTCAGCGCCACCGTCGAGGGCCTCCAGCGGACGCCGGAGACGGTGACGGTCGAGAGTGACGGGCGTGACGTCCACGTGCTCGATAGCGTCGAACGGAACCCTGGCCCCGGGGAGTGGACCGAGACCGATGATGGAACGATCGCCGTCGAGTTCTAGAAGAACAGTTCGCTGTCCTCAGTGAGGTGTTCGGCCGCGACATCAGGGTCGATCTCGATTCCAAGGCCCGGCCCCTCCGGGACATCGACGGTGCCGTCCTCGATGACGCCGCCGGACTCGCCGGTCCGGGTGACCAGATCGTCCCACCACGGCACGTCCCGGGCGTGGTACTCCAGGGCGATGACGTTGGGCATCGCGGCCATCGCGTGAACGCCGCCAATCGTGCCGACCGGGCTGGCGATGTTGTGTGGCGCGAGCGGGACGCCGTACATATCACAGATGGTGGCTATCTTGCGTAGTTCCCACAGGCCGCCACATCGGTTGACGTCCGGCGCCGCGATGTCCAGGGCGTCCTCGGTCACGAAGTCGTTGAAGCCGTCGACGGTGACGACGTTCTCGCCGGTCAGGATCGGCGTCGTGGACTGCTCGGCGATCCGCCGGTGGGCCTCGATACGCTTTGGCGGCACCGGGTCTTCGACCCACGCGAGATCGAACGGTTCGAGCTTGTCGATCAACCGGGTCGCCGTCTCGGCCGTGAAGTTCCAATGGAGGTCGACGCCCAAGTCAACGCCGTAGCCGATCTCCTCGCGAACGCCCTCGATCAGCGAGACCTTGTGTTCGATGGCGTCGTTGTCGAGACGGCGAGCAGCGGTGTCGACCGACCGCGCCGTCGGCACGTCGAGGTCGAATTTCAGGATGTCGAACCCGTCGTCAACGACTTCGCGGGCCGCTTTGGCGTAGGACTCGGGGGTGTACACGTCGCGAGGGTCGCCCTTCTGGGCCTCGCCCAGCGACTCGCCGCCGTGTGTGTCACAGTACACCCTGACCTCGTCGCGATACTTCCCGCCGAGCAGTTCGTAGACGGGGACATCGAGCACCTTCCCTTTGAGGTCCAGCAGGGCCGTCTGGACGGCGCTAAACGCGGCCTGGCCCATCGTCCCCGTCGCCGTACGGTTCTGTTCGAGGTGTTCGCTCAACCGATCGACATCGAGGGGATTCTCCCCGACGAGGAGGTGTTCCTCCCGCTTGATGATATCGAGGGCTTCCTGCCCGACGAACACTTCGCCGATACCGTAGTGCTCGGTGTCCGTCTCGATTTTCACCAGCCCCCAGGTGAAATTACCCTGCAACGCCATCGTCTCGATCCCAGTGATCTCCAAATCCCGACCCGTTGGTCGGTTGGATTCGTCCATCGTCAGATCTCGCCAGGGGACTCCGCCACCCGGCGGGATCACGTACTCTTCATCAGACATTCGGCTAATAGGTACAGGGCAAACGTTTTGAAGCTTTCCCAGCCATATAGGATCATCGAGCAGCTACGTATGTAGCTACTGGATATCGCCTTGGGAACCACTCCAGCCCGCCCCAGAACAGTCCGTCCTGCGGTGGATTGTGGCCTTTGCACCCCGAACACGGATGCAGTGGACCGATCAGTATCAGCTCAACCAAAAACTATAGTTACTGTGTCGATCACTCTCCAACGACTAAACAAGTGTTTCCCGCCACCGGTCCGGAATCGGTTCCCGGTTGGAGCACCCACAAAATATCCACCTCTCCAATATGTGCCCGAAAATAACGAAGATAGAGATTATTTCGTTTACATATCCTGTGACGGATGCGAGTCCGGATCCGACCAGAGGAACACTCAGATATGACCCGGGAGAAACGTATGAACGGACTCTCCACGGGATTCGAATCCACACTGATATCGGAGTTACCGGAGAATATATCGGTGGTACACATGTCGGGATATCCCAGATTAAATATTGTACTGAGTATCTCCTGTCACAGAACCCATTAAAACGCGAAAAGCACTGGGATTCTATGAGGCAGATACTCCGTAAATACGATCAAATGGGAATCGGTCCGATTGATATTGCTCTGTGGGACTTCGCCGGGAAGCACTATGGGGCACCCGTCCACGAACTCCTCGGTACATATCGAGAACGGCTACCGGCATATGCATCGACGTATTTTGCGAAGCGGGGAACCGGATTTGATTCCCCCGAACACTTCGCTGACTTCGCTGAGACGTGCCTTGATTACGGATTCTCTGCTTTCAAGACCCACACGTGGAGCGGTGAACAACCATCGAATGTCGCAGAAGAGATTGCGCTGATTCAGGCGGTCGGTGAACGAGTCGGTGATGAGATGCAACTAATGCACGACCCTGTCTGCTCGTATGAAACATTTGCAGACGCACTACGAGTCGGAAAAGAGTGTGATACATACGATTACTTCTGGTACGAAGATCCGCTCAAAGACGGAGGGCGATCCCAACACGCTCATCAAAGGCTCGCTCAACGACTGGACACACCGATTCTGCAAACGGAGTTAGTTCGGGGAGTTGAACCGACAATCGATTTCATAGATGCTGGTGCGACTGACTTTGCACGTGCTGATCCAGATTGGGACGGTGGGATCACAGGTGCGATGAAAATAGCCCGTGCCGCCGAAGCCCATGGTATGGATATCGAGTACCATCTCTCTGGTCCGGCCCAACGCCACTGTATGGCGGCAACCCGGAACTCGAACTATTACGAACTTGGATTACTCCATCCGGATTCACTACTTCCCCATTCAGAGGCACCCATTTATCAGGGAGAATATACGGATCGGATTGATACAATCGATGACGATGGGATGGTTGGGGTGCCGAACCGTCCTGGTCTCGGGGTAGATTATGACTGGGAATACGTCCGCTCAAATGCGATCAATAAGACGATCTACACTTGATTTCCCACCGATCGTCGGTTACGTGATATAAAGCGAGTCTGCCCCGTGGGCACCCTGCCAGGGAAAAGCGAAGAGTCGTCGAGACAGGTCTCGGTCGAGACGGCGACCGTCGTCGCTCTCGCCGACCGCCACATCCCAGGGACGTTCTGAACGTGCATTGATTGCTATCATTTCGTTGGGGACGGACTACATCGCGCTTGTCCTCACTATCGTCCCGCCGCGTGCCATGACAAGGCGGTTCGGCAAGTGAACGAGGACTCACACGACTCGCTTGCTGTTCCCCCGTCTGACGCTGTCGGCCGTGTGCGCCAGGTCCACACACTCGGTCAACAGTTAATCAGCTTCCCGGCATCTGTTGAACTGATGAAAACTCTCAACCGACGGGAGTTTCTGGCCGCCGCGGCGCTCGCGTCGCTGAGCGGCTGCGTCGGCCGCGGCGGTGAGAGTGACTCACAGGACGAGACCGGCTCGGCCGGTGGCGCTCGCGAGACCCCTGGTGCCCACGTGGTGCCGACCGCCGACGAGCGCCTGCCGCTGCCCACGGAACCATCACAGCTTCGGCAGGCGGCCCGCTCCGGCGGGCCGAGCAAAGACGGGATCCCGTCGATCGACGAGCCACAGTTCGTCTCTGTCGGTGATGTCGACTTTCTCGATCCCGGCGATCCGGTGTTCGGCGTCGCTCGCGACGGGGTCGCCAAGGCCTACCCCCAGAAGATCCTCGCCCAGCACGAGATCGTCAACGACGTGCTTGGTGGTACGAACGTCGCGGTCACGTATTGCCCGCTGACTGGCACCGTCCAGGGGTTCGAACGCGGTGAGACCACGTTCGGGGTCTCCGGGCGACTGATCAACAACAACCTCGTGATGTACGACCGGGCGACAGAGGCGTGGTGGCCCCAGATCCTCGCTACGGCGATCCCGGGGCCGTGGAACGAGGACCCCGAGATCCGATCGTTACGGGAGTTCCGACTCGTCTGGACGACGTGGGAGCGATGGCAGTCCCACAGGCCGGCGACAGACGTGCTCTCGACCCAGACCGGTCACGCGCGAAACTACGAACGGGACCCGTACGGGTCGTACAACCCAGTTGGAGGCTACTACGAGGGCGATTCGCTCCTGTTCCCGGCGCTGAACGAGACCGATCGTTTCCCGAAGAAGACGGTCGTGCTGGGCGCGCGGACGGCCGACGGAGCAGTTGCGTTCCCGAAAGACGTACTCCGGTCGAACCGGATGATGACCGGCGTAATCGGGAAGACGCCGGTCCTCGCGGTCTTCGATCCACGACTCGACACGGCCTACGTCTATCTAAATCCCGAAGAGCAGGCATACAAACCGGACGGCGAGACCGTGGTCGGCCCGGACGGGACGAGCCACGCGCCCGACGCGCTCCCGCTGGCGCGGGTCCACACCTTCGACGCGATCTGGTTCGCGTGGGCGGGCTACTACCCAGACACGAACGTCTATGAGTGACCACTCCACCCTGGCGCGGTCGAAAGCCGTGGTCGCGAAGACGCGCACAGCGACGGCACTGACCGTCCGCCGGCGAGACGCGCGGGGCGTCGCCACGGCGGTGACTATGGCATACCTGCTGGTCTACCTGTGGGCGCTCGGCCACCTCGCGCCCGGGCTCGGCGGGTACTCGCTATCGGTCGTCGAGGCACCGCTCTCGAAACTGTTCCAACCAGCACTCGGCCCCCTCACGTTCACCCCGGTTGCGACCGTCGAACTCGGTCCCCTGACGTACCTGTTCTCACTCAATTCGGTCATCGGGCTCGGGCTGGCCGCGCTGGTGGGGCTGAACCTCGGGCTCACGTATCTTGTATGGACACAGCCCAAGGCGTGTGGCATGAGCCGATCGTCGACAGGCGTCATCGCGAGCATTCCAGCAGTACTCTCGGGGACGGCCTGCTGTGGTCCGGTCGTGCTGATCGTGCTGGGCATCCAGGCCTCCGGCGTCCTCCTGACGACGTTCCAGTTCCTCCTCCCGATTTCGGTCGTGCTCCTGCTCGGGAGCCTCGTGCTGGTCAGCCGACAGCTCGATCCGAAGGGAATCGACAGTGTGCAGTAAGATTGTTCGCAATTGACTAGTGCCCACATACTCACTATCGACACGTCCCACCCTCCACTCATGTCGACGACAATCGAACTCCCCGAGAACGACACATCCTGTACGTACTGCGGCGAACGGATCTTCGACCACGAGCCGATCTGTATCCGGGACTGTACCGACGACTGCGGCTCGCCGACGTACTTCTGCAACTACGCCTGTCT